>Ga0247728_10059_pt1 | contig 60397 bp, 50 predicted proteins | sample SalenrCarbi39_FD_183048 | JGI IMG/M metagenome (GOLD analysis project Ga0247728, IMG submission 183048) | Saline wetland microbial communities from Lincoln, Nebraska, United States - Carb-i39 | ecosystem: Environmental > Aquatic > Non-marine Saline and Alkaline > Salt marsh | place: USA: Nebraska...
CGGCCCGCTGCCCACCAGAGCGGTCAGGGTGCGCCGTAGCGCCGGGGTAAGCACCGGGTCGGACCCTGTGGCTGCACCATCGCACAACGCGCGCAGGGCGGCCCTCAACGCGTCCGGTTGCGAAGGGGGCGGCAGTTGCGGCCAGACGGGTTCCACGCCGAAGTCGGGGGGCAGCGCATCAACAAGATGCATGCCCTCGCGCAGGTCCAGCAGCACCAGCATGCCCTGCCCGTCCGCCAGCCCGTTCGGCTGTCCGGCTTGCGGTGCCATGCGCAGGGCCAGCCTGCGGCGTGACCAGTCGCACCCGGCCCAGACCACGCGGCGTCCGGCCAGATGTTTGCGCAGCAGCATGACTTGGGCATCGGGCCGGGCGGGATTGGGCGGCTTGTGCGCGGCCAGATACAACAGCGGTGCGCGGCGCCCGTGGCGCAACACCAGCACCTGCTTGCGCCCGGCGGCGAAGATGGTGAGGGAGTGGATGTCCGGCGCGGGTGCGTGGATCTTTTCGATGCGGCACCCGGCCAGCAGCGGAAGCAGCGCCCGGCAGACGCGGCGGAACAGATGGGCGTCCATCGTCGTATCCCTGGCAAAGCGACCCGAAACCGAAAACATGGGCGGGACAGGCCCAGGCAGCCCCGGACAGGCCCGGACAGCCCCGAACAGGCCCAGCATGCCCGGACAGGCTGCGGCATGCCGAACAGCCAGTCCGGCAGCCACCGAAAGGCCGGCATGGCCCAACGAAAACGGCCCCTCATCCCGGAAGGGTGAGGGGCCGTGATGGGCTCCTAATCGCCTCGGACGCGCTCGTCGTCTTCCTGCTTGCTCTTGCAGTTGATGCACAGCTTGGTCACGGGGCGCGCCTTCAGGCGCGGTACGCCGATCTCCTCGCCGCAATCATCGCAGATGCCGAACGAACCGTCCTCTATGCGGCCCAGTGCCGCCTGAATTTTCTTGATCAGCCGCCGCTCACGGTCGCGGATGCGCAGCGTGAAGGCGCGGTCCGATTCCATGGTGGCGCGGTCTGCCGGGTCGGCGAAGACCTCGTTGTTATCCGTCATGTCTTCCAGCGTGAGGTCGCCCTTTTGCGTGGCTTCTTCCAGCATCTGGGTCAGCAATACGCGGAAGTATTCAATATCCTTTTGATCCATGGGGAACCTCCTCGCGGTACGCAGCGCGCCGCCGCCAGGCGGCACGCGTGCCGGGTGGGGCTGTCGCTTGCAAGGCAACTGCCATAAATCATCCGGACGATAAAAGTAAAGGGGCGAGACCTGATTTCCGTTCACGGAAACCCGCGCGAAGTGCATGGCGCGTTGGTGGGCGCAGACTGACGGCCTCCAAAGTAGCGGATGGCGCGGAACGGAGGGATGAACGGCCTGGACGCCCCGCGCCGCGTCCAGACTGAACCTGTCCGGCCCGGTCTGAACCTGTCCGGACAATTCTGGGCCGGTCCGGACCAATCCGGTCTGATCGGGCCGGAACCGGACTTGCCGACTTGACCGCACCGTGCCCGCAAACCCGCACCGGACAACTTCTTGCGGGAATCAGTCGAGTTTTTCGGGAACCTCGCTTGACAGGGGACGGGGCTGTGACGTAGAAGGCTCTCCTCGTTGAGCGGGAGTAACTCAGTGGTAGAGTGCAACCTTGCCAAGGTTGAAGTCGCGGGTTCAAATCCCGTCTCCCGCTCCAACGAAACCGACGAGGCGGCATAGCCAAGTGGTAAGGCAGAGGTCTGCAAAACCTCCATTCTCCGGTTCAAATCCGGATGCCGCCTCCAGCATCGGTGCGGGAGTAACTCAGTGGTAGAGTGCAACCTTGCCAAGGTTGAAGTCGCGGGTTCAAATCCCGTCTCCCGCTCCACCGTCTTCTCCGGGTCTGCCGCCAGGCGCGGAAAACCCTAGCAATACCCCACCATTAGCGGGAATAACTCAACGGTAGAGTGTCAGCTTCCCAAGCTGAAGGTTGCGGGTTCAAATCCCGTTTCCCGCTCCAGAACATCAGGCCCTTGTGCAACACGCACAAGGGCTTTTCCATTTCAAACTGTTTTATCTCGCGCAGTTACGGTGCACACCTGCTTTTTTTCCTCTCCCCGGGCAGGCGGGCATCCCCCACCGGGCTGCGACGGGGTGCCCCCACCTTGCCTGATGCGGCGGCGAAGCCGTCCGAAACACTATGCGGCGATCGACTCCCAATGTGTGGAGTCGGCCAACATGAGAATCCGTATCCCTTGGGTGAGATAGCCCACTTCTCATGTTAAATGACCGGGACTAGAGTTGCTACGCGCGCCCCCGCGTGAGTGTATGCCCCCGGCAGGTTCTCCCCTGCCGGAGGCGTTGCGTTCTACTCCATGGCCAGCGTGTCGCGTTGGGCCTCCGCGTCCTCCTCCAGCAGCTTGACGGCCAGCCAGCGCGGCGGGCAGTGCGCGGCCAGAGCGGGCACGCGAGCAAGCCGTTCCGCCAGTTCGCCGATGTACTGTTCCAGCGCCCCGTAAGGTACCCGGATCGGCTCCTCCGCCCCCTGCCCTTTTTTTCCGGCAAGGCGCTCCAGTCCGTCCCTGATGTCTTCCGCCCCGCGCCCCTTCTTGCCCACGGCGGGCAGCACCGGCACCCCCAGCCGCGCGGCAAGGGCGGGCAGGTCCAGACGGATGCCCCGGCGCGCGGCCACATCCATCATGTTCACCACCAGCAGCAGGGGCCTGCCCATTTCCATCAACTGGAGCGTCAGATACAGGCTGCGCTTGAGGTTCGAGGCGTCGGCCACGTCGATGATGGCACCAGGCCTTGCGTGCAGCAGAAAATCCCGCGCCACGCGTTCTTCGAGGGAATAGGACGTCAGGCCGTAGGTACCGGGCAGGTCCACCAGGTGCACGTGCAACGTGGGGGTGCGCAGGCTTCCGCTCTTCTTCTCCACCGTGACGCCGGGATAGTTGGCCACATGCTGTCTGGCCCCTGTGAGCATGTTGAAAATGGTGGACTTGCCGCAGTTGGGCTGCCCGGCCAGGGCCACCAGCGCTCGCGTACGGGTCATGCCGGGCAAACCCCTATCTGGCGCGCCTCGGTGCGGCGGATGCTGATGCAGCAGCCGTCAAGCTCGATCTCCACCGGATCATGCAGCGGCGCATGGCGCAGCATCCTGACCTCGACACCCGGACAGAAACCGAGGTCGGCCAGCCGCTGCCCCAGGGAGCCCGTGGCGGTCATGCGGCTGATGACGCACCGCGCTCCGGGATCGACATCGCAAAGGGTCATGGTGGCTTTCGTCCTGTTCCGCGATGAAAGGTTACGGGGTCTGGCCGGGTGCATCGCGCGACCGTACCGCTGGCGACCACAACGCGTACCGCTGGCACCCTCCGCTACCGGCAGCGCAAGGGACCGGGCGACGCCATGGCAGCATCGCCACCATGCTTCTCTTTGACGCACGAGCAGCCGCATCCGTAACCGGACCGCGAAAGAAAACGCGAATTCGGTGCAAGGGAAGGCGCCAACGCCTTGGGCAGGGGGCCGTCGCACGCCCCGGTCTGGGTGTCGGGGTGGTCTGGGGTGGTCTGGGGTGGTCTGGGGTGGTCTGGGGCGGTCTGGGGCGGTCGGGGGCGAATCGCCGGGTCCATCAGGAAACCCCACACCGGCCAAGGGCGGGTGTGGGGTTGGAAAACAGAGGCCCGCACCGGCAGGCCCCGTCAGGGTGTACAGCCGGGCGGCACGAGCAAAGAGACGCCACGGGCAAACGGACACCGCAACGACGCGAAACCTACCTGAGCACGAACGAAAACGGCAGGATGACCACCGTCATCACGCTGCGGCCATCGATGCGGCCCGGCAGGAACCGATGGCGGCAGGCGGCGGACACGGCCGCATCCTCGAACATCCCAGCGGGCTCGGCGCTCTGCACGGCGCAATCGCGCGGCTGGCCCTGCGTGTCGATGAGCACCCGCACCAGCACCCTGCCCTCGATGTTCCGTCGCCGCGCCTTGTCCGGATATTCGGGGCGCACGCCCCGGACCACGGAGGGCCGTTCGTCCACCGCGTCCGCCTCGTAGGCCTGCATGTCCCCCACCTGCACGGACCGGCGGGCGCGGGTGCCGGAATCCGACGGCGATGCGGGAGAGGCCACACCGGCCGAGTCCCGCACGGGGGCAGGCTCCGCCACGGTGGGGGCCACCCGCTCGGGTTGTTGCGGCGGCACGGCGGCCTGTTCCTGCTTGCGGGGGCTGATGGACCGCACCGCAGGCGTGGGCGTGGTCCTTGGCAGGGGTTTCGGGGCGGGCGCGGGTTTGGGCGCGGGCGCGGGTGGCTCCGGCACCGCCGGTTCGGGCTGTCGGGACGGTACGGGGGCGGGTTCCGGTTGCGCGGGCGGGGCGAACTCCGCCAGGCTCACCTCGTAGACCAGGGGCGGCGGCCCCGCATCTTGCGACGGCAGGGCAAGCGCCACGGCCAGCACCGCCGCATGCACCCCGCAGGAAAACAGGATGTCGGCAAGACGCATGTCAGCTCCGCGCCTGCGGGCCGTGCCCTTCACGTTCCGACACCATGCCCACCTTCTCGATGCCCGCCGCCCGGACACGCCCGATGGCTTCCACTACCGTTCCGTAGGGCACGTCGCGGTCGGCCCGCAGGAACACGGCGGTGGGGCGTTCCGCCGCCCGCGCGGCAAGCAGCCGCTCCAACCCGTCCATGTCGGTGCGGTGGTCGTCCACGAACAGCGTGCCGTCCGCCCGCACGGTCAGCACCACGCTGCCGTCGTCCTCGGGCAGCACCTGCACCGTCTTCGTCTGCGGCAGCGCCACGTCGAGGCCCTCGGTCATCATGGGCGCGGTAACCATGAAGATGATCAGCAACACCAGCATCACGTCCACGAAGGGCGTGACGTTGATCTCGGCCACGAAGCCGCCGCCCGATCCCGTGCTTGCGCCCATGTTCAGCCCCTTCCGCCGGGGACGGCCAGCCCGGCGGCATGGGTGACCGCCTCGTGCTGCAAGCGGTTCAGCAGCAGCCCGGCAAAGCTGATGCATTGCCCTTCCAGCGTTGCCAGCCTGCCGAGCAGCACGTTGTAGGCCATGGCGGCGGGTATGGCCACGGCAAGGCCCAGCGCGGTGGCGATGAGCGCCTCGGAAATGCCCGGCGCCACCGTGGCCAGCGAGGCGGACTTCATCTGCCCGATGGCCTGGAACGAATGCATCACCCCCCACACCGTGCCGAACAACCCGATGAACGGTGCCGTGTTGGCGGTGGTGGCCAGCAGGGGCAGCGCACGCGACAGCCGCCGGATTTCCTCGCCCACGCCGTGGCGCAGGGTGCGGCGCACGTTGTCCGCCAGCAGGCGGTCGGCATCGCCGGTGCTGGCCAGGCGGTTGAATTCGTCCACCCCCAGCCGGGCCATGCGCCGCAGGGGCGAGGTGCCGCGCCCGCCGCGTTCCAGCCGTTGCAGCAGATCGGCAAGGCCGGAAGCCGACAGGGCGTCGGCAATGCCCCCGGCAATGCCCCGGCGGGCGCGTTCCAGCATGCGCCACTTGGCGCAGATGATGGCCCAACTGCCCAGCGACATGACCACCAGCATCAACAGTACCGCCTTGGCCACGGGCGTGGCCTGCGCGGCGAGTTCCAGCATTCCGGAATCCATGTGTGCGTCTCTCCGTTGTTGCGCCAGGGGCTGTTTCTAAATGAGGATTTTCGTTCGTTGGCAAGGAAAACGAGCCCGCCATGAGGGAGTATACTCTTATCGTATTCGACCGATATGGCAGGTGAAGTTTGACGAAGCCAACGGACGAAAGGACAATTTAGAAACATCCCCTAGGCGATGCCCGCCCGGCGAAAATGCCGGTCCAGCATGCGGTAGCCCATGATGCCGCCAAGGCATGCGGCGACCACGTTGGCCAGCAGGATGGCCGCGCCCATGGCCGGGCTGAGGTTGTTCACGAAGATGTCCAGGAATTCCTGGTTCACCTTGCCCGATGCGGCCAGGTCGCCCACGAACGAGTCGGCCCAGAGATAGAAGGGAATGTAGGTGCCCACGGCCTGCGCCACCCGGAAGACCACGTAGGCGGCCACGTTGCTCCACGGCCTGCGGAAATCGCCCGTGGCCGCCACGGCATCCGCAAGGATGCCCCCCACGGCCACGACGAGCGATACGGTGAAGAATCCGGTCAGCATGAAGGCCACGGCCGTGGCCAACCCGTTGGCGGTAAAGGCGCCGCGCCGGGGCACCTTGATCAGCATCAGCACGTAGACGGGACCGGTGACCAGCGCCACCACCGCTTCCTTGAACAGCACGAGGGTGCCGGGCAGGAAATGCAGCGTGGCCAGCAGCAGCATGTTCAGCATCAGCGCCAGCGCGGTGAATATGCCGAGGGTGATGCTGTCGCGAACGTCGAGGGATGGCCGTTTGTTCATGGCAGTACTTCCTTGCGGGTGGGCCAGGCACGGAACGTGCCGTCATGGTTCAAGACGCGGTACGCGTCGTCATGGTTGGGGGCGCGGTACGCGTTGTCATGGTTCAGGACGTCGCAGGCGTCGTTGTTGTTCGGAAAGCGCAGTGCGTCGTTGTTGCAATCTCCACAGGCAACGCCGGGCACAACCGTTTGCCGCAGGGCCTTGCCCAGCGGCACTCCATCAACTTCGCGGGACAGGATGCGCCCGCCGCGCAGGCACAGGGTACGCGTGCAGGCCTGCTGCACGAAGTCGGCATCATGGGTCACGACGAAGACCAGCTTTCCCTGCCCGGCCAGTTCGCGCACCACGTCGGCCAGTTGCAGCATGCGGGCATGGTCCATGCCGCTGGTGGGTTCGTCCAGCAGGACGATATCCCTGCCCGCCATCAGGACGGCGGCGATCAGGGTGCGCTGCTTCTCGCCCATGGAAAGCGCGCCAGGGTGCCGGTCGAGCAGCCCGGAAAGGCCGAAGCGTCCGGCCTGGGCCGCCACGCGGGCGTCAAGGTCGGGCAGCCCCTCGTTGCCCAGGCGCAGTTCGTGGGCCACGGATTCGGTGAACAGCTGATAATCCGGGTCCTGCATGACCACGGCGCAACGCCTGCGCCGTTCCCGGCTGCCCGCCCGCGCGCCGTTGATCAGGATGTTGCCCGACGCCGGACGCAACAGCCCGCACAGGGCGCGCAGCAACGTGGTCTTGCCTGCCCCGTTGTCACCGGTCAGGGCCACCACCTCGCCCGCGTGCAGGGTGCAGTCGGCGGCGTCAATCACGCGCGTGCCGCGCAGTCGCAGGGATACCTTGCGCAACTCCAGCAGGGGCGGCGAACCGGACATGCCGGGTGCACGGGGGGACGCAAGGGCCGCCGCCCCCGACCATGCCCCACCTGACAGCCCAGCGCCGACCGCCACGTCCGCGCGCTCGCCAAGGGCACCGGCCAGGTCTTCCACGGGCCGGATGCGGCCATTCGCCACGCAGGCGGCCCCGTCGGCCACGTCGCGCAGGTAGTTGGTGCGATGATCGGCCACCAGGATGGTGGCGCCTTCTTCCCGCAGGGTTCGCAACAACACGCCAAGGCGCACCAGCCCCGCCGCATCGAGGTTGGACGAGGGTTCATCCAGCAGCACCACCTCAGGACCGTGCACGGCCACCGAGGCGATGGCCACCCGCTGGCGCTGGCCGCTGGACAGCCGGAACACGCTCTTGTGCAGCAGCCCGCCAAGGTCCATCAGGGTCACGGCGCGTTGCAGACGATCGCGGATGACGTCCTGCGGCAGGCCGAAGTTCCCTGCGGCGAACACCAGTTCCTCGGCCACGTGGGTCATGAAGAATTGGGAACGGCAGTCCTGAAACACCGTGCCCACGCCGCGCCCCACGTCATGCAGGGGGCGTCCGGCCACATCGCGACCCGCCACCCGCACCGAACCGGCCACGCCCGCCGTGACGATGGCGGGCACCACGCCGCTGACCAGCTTGAGCACGGTGCTCTTGCCCCCGCCGCTCCGCCCCAGCAGCACCGTGCATCCGCCCCGCCGCACGTGCAGGCTCGCGTCTTCCAGTACTGGCTGCGCGGATGCGGGAAAGCGACAGGTCACCCCGGCAAGGCGGATCATGACAGCAGTCCCCGCATCAATGCTTTCATCAGCGCCCTCATCTGGCCCCCAATTACGCCGCCCCCCACCACCGTTGCCCAGCAGACCGCCACGAATTCCGCGCGGCCCCACAGCGGCAAATCGCGCCGCAGGCTGCCGGGGGCTTCCACGCCACGGGTCATGGCCGATGCGGAAAGCTCGTCGGCCAGACGGGTGGCGCGCATCATGAGCGGCAGCAGGATGTATTCCACCTGCTTCAAAGGCCGGGTGAGCAACCCGTACAGGCCGGTGCGCACGCCCCGCACGGCCATGGCATCGCGGATGCAGGCGTACTCGCCGCACAGCGTCGGCACGAAGCGGTAGGTCACCGCCATGGCAAGCACAATGTCGCGCGGCAAGCGGGCGCAGGTCAGCGCGCCCAGCAGGTCGCCCAGCATGCTGGTGGCCCCGATGGCCGCGAAAAGTGCCGCCAGCGGCGCCACCTTCAGCCCGAAGTAGCAGAGGTAGGCCGCAAGCCCGCCTGCGGTGCCCCCCAGTTGCGCCAGCAGCACGTACCCACCCCACAGCAGGGGCATGGCCCCCGCCAGCAACGCCACCGGGCGCCACTGGCGCAGATGCAGCATGACGGGCAGGGCCATGACCACCGGCGCAAGAATGCCCGGCCTGCCCGCAACGATCACGGAAACAAGCCCCGCCAGGGCAACCACCGCCAGTTTTGCCCGTATGTCCAGGCGTGGCGCGGCCATCGTGCACATGAAAGACATCCGTGAAACTCCGGCGATGCGCGGCCGGGTACCAGCCCCGGCCGCGCACCGGATGCTAGAAGTACAGGCTGGCGGATACGCCGAAGGCCTGGGGCTCGCCCGAACGACCGAACCAGCCCGCACCGGCGGCGCTTTCCACCGCGCGGGTCACGTATTCCTCGTCGAAGATGTTGCGGCCCCACAGGTAGACGTCCCAGCCTTCCTGCTCGTAGCCGAACTTGACGTTGACCGTCTGGTATTCGCCCTGCGACTCGGAGTTGGCGGCGTCGAAGTACACCTTGCCCACCCGGCGGTAAGTGGCCCCGGCGAACCAGCCATCCAGGAAGCGGTAGGTGGCCCCGAGGCTGGCCGTATATTCCGGGGAATCGATGACGTTCTTGCCCGAATAGTCCTCTGACGCGGAGGGGGAGTATTCGTCGTATTCGGCGCGGGTGTAGCCGTAGCTGCCGGTCAGCTCCAGCCCCTGCACGGGGCGGGCGATGGCCTCGATTTCCACGCCGTCGCTGGTGGACTCGCCCGCGTTCTCGATGTGGTACGAACTGCCGCCGGAAGACAGCACCTCCACCTGGCGGTCGGTCCAGTCGATATGGAACAGGGCCAGGTTGACTTGCAGCCGCTTGTCCAGCCACTCGGTCTTCACGCCGACTTCGTAGTTCCACGTGTATTCGGCGTCGTAGGCCTCGCCTATTTCCTCGTTGTCGTTGAAGCCGCCGCTGCGGAACCCGCGCGAAACGCTGACATAGGGGCGGATGTCGTCGGTGGCCTTGTAGCTGATGGCCGCCTTGGGCAGCCAGGCCTCAAAGGTCTTGTTCTCGTCGCCGTCCATGGAGGCGTAGCCCAGCATGTCGCCGTCCTGCTGGGAGTAGGAGAAGTCCTTGGCGATGCGGTCGTAGCGCAGGCCCGTGGTCAGTTCCAGCCGTTCCCACAACGTGTAGCTGGTCTGGAAGAACAGGGCCGAACCCAGCGAGTCTGTGGTGCTGTCCTGCCGGATGGTCTGGGTGCCCATGCCGGTCATGCCCATGTTTTCGAGGTTCATGCGGGTGCTGTAGGCGCGGTCGTCCTTCTCGTAGAAGGCGTAGGCACCCGCCAGCCATTGCAGGGGCGAGGCCTTGTCGTCCGATACCAGGCGCAGTTCCTGGCTCAGCAGGCCCACTTCCTTGTCCAGCTTCAGGCGCACGAGATCCATGGGCAGGAAGTCGATGTCGTTGTCCATCAGGTAGTTTTCCTGCCTGCCGGAGGTGATGGACAGCAGCTTCATGTCGCCAAGGTCGTATTCGCCGCGCATGGCCGTGCCGTAGGCATCCTTTTCGGCCATGCCCGCGTAGTCCACGTCCACGCTTTTGGCGAGGCTGGCGGAATCGATGGGCGCGAATTCCGCGTACCCGTCGCTGCGGTAGTTCTGCACGTCGAAGGTAACGGACAGGTCGAGGTCGGAGGAAGGCAGGGCCTGCACCTTGAACCGGCCGTCGAAGTTCTCGTAGCCGTTCACGCTGTCGTCATCGTCGAACTTGTTGGTGAAGTAGTTGTCGGAGGCCTCGTAGTTGCCCGTGGCCCGCAAGAAGACGGTGTCCTCCACCAGCGCCCCGGTGGCGGTGCCCTGCATACCCCGGGTATTGAAGCTGCCGTAGTCCATGGTCAGCTTGCTCTTCCAGTCGTTCTCGGGCTGCTTCGTGATGATGTTGATGACCCCCGCCTCGGTGTTCCGCCCGTACAGGGTGCCCTGCGGACCGCGCAGAACCTCGATGCGCTCGATGTCCAGCAGGGTCATGTCCAGGCCGGGGTAATAGACGTCATCCACGTAGTAGCCCAACGCGGGGCTGCCCCCCATGGACGAGGTGACGCCGCGCACCGTGGCGAAGGTGGTGAACGCGGCCGCCGGACCGGTCTTGGTCAGGTAGATGTTGGGCACCAGCGGAAAGATGTCCTCGGTCTTCGTCACGCCCTTGTCCTCGACCTGCGTGGCGCCGATCACCGAAACGCTGACCGGTACTTCCTGCACGCTCTGCTCGCGCTTGTCGGCGCTGACGGTAATCTCGTCGAGCACATAGGTTTTCTGTTCGGTGGCGTTGGCGTCCGCCGCGCGGGCAATGCCGATGCCCCCCGGCAGGAAGCCCGCCCCGCCAGCCAGCAGCATGCACAGGACAGCGGCCCCCGATGCATGGGCCAGTGCCTTCAACTGTTGCTTTGCCTTCATCCCTTGGCCCTCGTTCGTTCTTGTTGATGGTGATAATCAGAGTTGTTTTCAGTCGCAAATGGCAGGCTGCGCCCCATGCGAGAAAGGGACGATTGCCCGAACCCCCAGGAATGCCGGGGCAGGCCGGACCCAACCGTTACAGCCGCCAGCCCTGCGCCTGTTCGCGCCTGCGCCAGAAATCGGCGTACAGGCCGCCACGTTCCAGAAGTTCCTCGTGCCTTCCGGCATCCACAACGGTTCCCTGCGCGCCCAGCACCACGATGTGGTCGGCATCGCGAATGGTCTGGAGCCGGTGGGCTATCACGACGATGGTGCGCGTACCGCGCAGGCTGTCGATGGCCTGCTGCACGGCGCGCTGGTTTTCCGGGTCCAGCGCCGCCGTGGCTTCGTCCAGCAGCAGGATGGGGGCGTCCTTCAGCATGGCGCGGCCAATGGCGATGCGCTGGCGCTCTCCGCCGGAAAGCGCCGTGCCGCCCTCACCCACCTGGGTGGCCAGGCCCAGGGGCAGGCGTTCCAGCATCTCGTCGATGCGGGCCCGGCGGATGACCTCCGCCAACTGGACATCGGTGGCGTGCTCGTTGCCGATGCGCAGGTTTTCCTCGATGGTGGCGTCGTACAGATAGACGCTCTGGAACACGAAGGAGAAGCGGCGCATCAGGTCATCGGCGGGCACGTTGCGCACATCCGCCCCGGCCACCCGCACGTTGCCCGCGTCCACGTCGCGGAACCGGGCCGCCAACTGGAGCAGCGTGCTCTTGCCCGCTCCCGACGGCCCCACCAGCGCGGTGACGGCGCGGGATTTCGCGTGCAGGGTCACGCCCCGCAGAACCTGCGTGGTTCCGTAGACAAAACGCACCCCGTCGAATGCGATATCGAAATCATCACCCATGGCCTCCGGCAGGCCGGGTTCCGGCAGCGGGGGGGTATCCAGCACCATGCGCATGCGCTGCAACGTGTTGCCCGCGATGCGCACGGACGCGCCAAGGTCGGCGGCGATGACCATGGGCTCCATGAACCGGGCCGCCAGCACCAGCAACGCCACCAGTTCGGCCAGCCCCAGCGCGCCGGAACGCACCAGCAGCACGCCCTGCCCCAATATGCCCGTGAAGCACAGTTGCAGGACCACGGAAAAGAGAATCAGGCCGGGGACGGCGGTGCGCAGCAGGGCGTGGCCGGTGGCATGCTGCCGCTCGAGCGCCGTGTGCAGCAGTGCTGCGCCCTTGTCGCCCCTGTCATAGGCGCGCAGCACGGCCTGCATGCGCGCGAATTCCACCAGCCGCCCGTTGGCTTCGCTCCCCGCCGCGTCCGCCGCGTGCTCGGCCCGGGCGGCCAGCACGCCCGCATACCGGTAGGCGCCCCACAGGCAGGGAGCCCCGACGGCTGCGGCCAGGGCCACGCGCCAATCGAACAGGAACATGCAGACAAGGACGGTCGCCGGGGTGACGAAGGCGCCGACGATGGGCCGCAGCAGGTGCGCGGGCACCCCCATGACGTCGATGACGCCCTTGCTCATGAGGCGGCTGACCTGTCCCACCCGCTCGCCGCCGAACCAACCCAGCGGCAGTCGGACGATATGGCGCGAAAGGGCCTCGTACAGATCGGCGGCCAACCGTTCGCCGCCTGCGTAGCAGGCCAACTGCGCCCGGTACTGCACCCACGCGTACAGGCCAAGCACCCCGACCATGCCAGCCAGCCACCACCCTGCCGCAGCAACCTGCCCGCGCAGCAGGGCGGAGGTGAACGGCACCAGCAGGGCAAAGCCGATGCCCTGGACAACCGCCGCCATGGCCGTGAGACGCAGGGGGGCCGCCACATCCCGGTCGGCATGCGCCGATACGCTGCGCAGCACCCGGATCATGCCTCCACCTCCTGCATCGCGGCAGGTCGGGGCGCGGGAGCGCGGGGGCCCTCCCCGTCTGGTCCGATATCCGGCAAGGCGGCGCTCCGGCGCCGATGCACGGGCGGCGCATCGGCATCGCCACCGGCCTCTGCGCCCACGTGCGCGGCCCACATCCGGGCATAGTCGCCGCCCTTTTCCAGCAATTCCCCATGGGTACCCGCTTCCGCGATACGCCCTTCAGCCAGGACCACGATGCGGTGCGCGCCGATGATGGTATCCAGCCGGTGGGCAATGACCAGCAGGGTACGCCCGGCGACGAGTGTCGCCAGGGCCTGCTGCACCTCGGCCTCGGAAGCCGGATCGGCGAAGGCGGTGGCCTCGTCCAGGATCAGCACCGGGGTATCGGCCAGCAGGGCACGGGCAATGGCCACGCGCTGGGCCTCGCCTCCGGAAAGGCGGACGTCCTCGTCCATCACGCTGTCGTACCCGCACGGCAGCGCGGCGATGACATCGTGGATGTGCGCGGCACGGGCCACCCGCTCCACCTCGTCCTGCGGTGCGTCGGGCCGGGCGAGGCGGATGTTGTCGCGGATGGAGGCGCGCAGCAGTTGCACCTCCTGAAACACGAAGCCGATGTAGCGGCCCAGTTCCTCGGGGGGCATGTCCCGCAGGTCCACGCCGCCCAGCGTGATGCGGCCCGCTGCGGGGTCCGCGCAACGCAGCAGCAGGTTGGCCAGCGTGGACTTTCCCGATCCGGAACGCCCGACCAGCGCGGTCATGGTGGCGGGCACCAGGTCCAGGGTGATGTCATGCAGCACGGTGCGCACGCCGTCGTAGCTGAAGCTGACCCCGTCGAAGCGGATATGGGAACCCTGTGGCGTTCGTGGTGCGGCCGGACGGGCCAGGGGCGCAACCCCCAGCAGTGCCGCCACGCGGTCGGCTGCGTCCGCCGCCCCCTGCAACTTGGGCACGGTGCTGGTCAGGGTGCCGAGGGGGGCGGCAAGCCCGGTGCCCAGCAGCAGGAAGGGCAACATATCCACGGGCGGCAACCCGCCGCGCGCCACGAACACAAGCCCTGCCGCGCACGTCCAGGCCAATGTCCCCCCCGGCGAAAGCAGCACCTCGTTGGCCGCGGAAAGACGCACCAGCCCGCGCACCCAAGTGCCGAAGGCATCAAGGAATGCGCGTGTCGCCCGTGCAAGCCTGTCATGGGCTTGCCGCGTGCGCCCGAACACCTTCACCACCTCTATGCCGTGGACGAATTCCACGGAGGCGGCGTTTATCTCGGCGAGATGGGCATTATAGGCGTCGAGGTGCCGGGAAAAGTCCGTCATCTGGCGCAGGTACACGACCACGCTGACGGCGCACGGCACGACGGTGAGCAGGGCAAGGGGCCAATGGATCGACGCCAGGTAGCCGAGAATGAGCACCGTCAGCACCAGCGCCCCCACGATGTCCAGACAGGTGTGCGCCACCATGTGGTGCATGGCTGCCACATCGTCCTGCACGGCCTTTTTCACCGCGCCGGATGCATGCCCCGAAAACCAGCCGAGCGGCGCCCGGCGCAGCACTTCCGTCATGCGGTGGCGTACATGAAACTGGAAGTCGTTATCAGCAAAATGTGTCAATGCGCCTGCGGAAAACGAGCACACCACACGCAGGACCACCGCCCCCAGCACCATGGCCGCGATGCCCCATGTTTCCGTTGTGTCCAACCCTGGGCCGTCGAGCAACCGTGCAAGCTCCACCACGGCCACGAACGGAACCATGCCGCAGGTTGTCGCCACCACTTGCAATGCGCAGGCCGCCAGCAACCGCCCCCGAATGGGGCGCAGCAACTGCCACAGTTTGCGGAGTCTGGTCGTATCGATCATCCGTGTTCCTTCGGGACTGGTGGTGTCCAAAGTGTTCAGCAGCTAAACACTCTGCCCAACAAAAAAGGGTACCGCGTACCCCTTGGCGTGGAAGCGCTGCACGCGCCTCATTCGTCAAGGTACCCGCGCATCCACTCGCTCATCCGCCGCCCGAACTCGTTGATGCTGGCGAACGAGCCCTCATCCAGCGTGCCCAGCCAGGCCAGGAATTCCTTGTCGTGGCGGGCATGGAATGCTTCGTGACTAGCGCTGGCACGCTCGCCGGCGCCGGTGGTACAGACCACCACCCGCGAGCGGTTGTCCGGGTCCACGTTCTTTTCAAGCAGGCCCTTCTGCACCAGCTTTGAAACCAGCATGGACACGGCCCCCTTGGTCACGCCCGTCTGCTGGGCCAACTCGGTTATGCTGGCGCCGCCAAGCTTGTGGACCTTGGAAATCATGTGCATCTCTGCCGGATAGAGCGGCATCCCCACCCCGAAATCGTAGGCTTTCCGCTCGATTTCCGAGTAGGTTACCAGCGTCTTTTCCAGGCTTTCGAAAAGAACGGCGATGGCTGCATGTTGTGGCATGGGGAAGTGTTTAGCAGCTAAACACATACCCGTCAACGCCCGGCAGGGTGAGAGTTCAACAGAGGCCGCCCCCTCAAAAAATAAGTGGAATTTGTACGATTTGGAATGGCTTGAGGCATAACGGAGCGCTCTCAAGCCCAGAAAACAGCTATGCACGGCCCTTCCGCTGGTTTGAAAAAAAGTAACATTCAAGAATATCTTCCAGTACACACAGCAACACAAACAGACACCTTTAAATGCCATTCAATAATCACGCATAAACCAATTCGCGCTCGAATAGTGAAGTCTGAAGCGCACCAATGGACAAACGACAAGCATCGACCCGGTGTATCTGTTGGAAGCGGTCCGGCAAGGGTAAGGCGGCGCGGCGGAGGCAAGGCGGTCCGGGCCGCTACCCGTCTCGCGGTACGGACCACGCCCGGACGGCCCGCCCCAAAAGGCTGAAAGCGACGGCGTTCCGAAAAAACACCCAAAAGGGGCATCCTGTTGTTGACAACCCCCGGCCAAAAAGGGTAGCTCTCCCTCCGCACGAGGGAACAGTGGTTTCGCCCGTCCCGCGTGCCGCCCCGAAAGGGCGGGAGTAACTCAGTGGTAGAGTGCAACCTTGCCAAGGTTGAAGTCGCGGGTTCAAATCCCGTCTCCCGCTCCAAAATTTTGCCCCCAGGGCACGGAAGGCCGCCGCAAGGTGGCCTTTGTCGTTTCCGGCGGCAGGAACAGCCACGGATGACGGGGCACGGCACCATGCCCCTGCCCCCTGATCCACCCCGCTCCCCTATCCGGTGCCGGCCACGCCACTCCCGCCTCCTTCCATCCAACGCCCTCCAACCCGGCCCCCTTCCATCCCGCACGCGTCACCACGCTGCCCGCATCCGCTCACGCCACTGCACCGCCGCCACGCCATTGCCGCAATCTGGCAAAGCGGTTGCTCCCCAGCCGTACTCGGCATATGCCGAAAGCATCACCACCAGCCGCAGGACGCCCCATGCCCCGCATTGCCATCCGCCTTGCCACTCCGGACGATGCCGCCGCCGTCACCGCCGCGTTCCATGCCGCCATCCACGGCAAGGCGGCGTGCTGCTACGACGCGGAGCAACTGTCCGCATGGTGCGCGGGTCGGGACGTGGAGCAGTTCCGGCGCGAGCTTGAACTGGGCATGAATCCGTTCCTGGTGGCCGAGGCATTGGCCGCCCCCCCCCTTGAGGTGCTGCCGGAGGCCGCATCCGTGAACGCACGAGAGGCGGAAGCCAGTGAACCACGGAAAGCCGCGCCGCCCGCAACCGTGCCTTCCCCTCGCGTGGTCGGCTTCGGCGCGCTGCGCGGCGACGAGGTGGCCTACCTGTATGCCGCTCCCCAGGCCCCGCCCGGCACCGGCAGCGCACTGCTGCGCGAACTGGAACGCCACGCCGAGGAACTGGGCTGGCCGGAACTGCGCCTGACCGCCTCGCTCAACGCCCTGGATTTCTACAAGGAGCACGGCTACCGCGAACTGCGCCGGGATATCCGGGTGATGTCCGTGGAGGGCGGCTTCGTGCGGCTGGTGGCCATAGAGGCCCGCAAGAGACTCAAGCCGCATGACGGACGGCCTTCCAGAACGTCCGGCGAACCGGCCCTGACGGAATGACCCCTGTGCCGGGCGTCAGGCTTCAATCCCGCGCGCCCGCCTTTCGCATTCCCGCCCGGGCAACCGGGTTCCGCCCTGCCCCCCACCCGACTTCAGCCCCCGTCCCTCCCACCCGGACCATCCATACGGCAGCGCCCCCTTTACGCCGCCGCAAACCGCAAAGCGCGTGCTTACCGTCGCCCAACTTGCACTGGCCGCGCGGTTGAGGCATGAACTCCGGACGCGCCGCCGCAGCCCTCTCGTACCTGCTGGCACGCCGGGTTCTTCCGGCCTTCGCATCCGCCCTGCCCGGCGCATTTCCCGGCAACCGGCACATTCCCTGGCAACCGGCGCATTCCCTGGCAACCGGCGCATTCCCTGGCAACTGGCCCACATCGGCTCCCGCAGCCATCGGCCCACAAAAGGACAGCCCATGACCGAACAACCGGGCACCCTGCCCCCCCATAGCACCGAATCCGCGCCCACGGCGGAATCACACGCCGCCGAACTGGAACGCCTGCTGGCCAAGGCGGGCGAACGCTACGAAGTGGGGTTCGAAACCCTCACCGTGGATGACGCGCCGCTGGAAATCCTGCAAATCCGCAACATGACCGGCCACCTCGACCGGCTCATCGCCACCAACGCCATCAAGGACCCCCTGCGCGACCTGCCCCTGTGGGCCAAGATATGGCCTGCCTCGTTCCTGCTGGGGCGCTTTCTGCGCAAGCTGGACCCGGCAGGCAAGAGCCTGCTGGAAGTCGGCGCGGGATGCGGCGTTACCGGGCTTATCGCGGCGCGCTACGGCTTTGCCCGCGTGACCATCACCGACGTGAACGACGACGCCCTGCTCTTTGCGCGCATCAACGTGCTGCGCAACGGTCTGGCCGACCGGGTGGAGGTGCGCCGTTGCGACATCACCACCGCGCGTCTCGACGCCCGCTACGACGTCATCGCCGGGGCCGAAATCCTGTATCTGGAAGACCTGCACCGCCCGCTGGCCAAGTTCCTTGCCCGCCACGTGGCCCCCGGCGGACAGGCCATGCTGTGTACCGACAAGCGCCGCAAGGCCGCCCACTTCCTGAAGCTGGCCGGGCGCGACTTCGACGTGGCCGAGCAGCCCGTGGGCATCAAGTCCACCGGCGACGACGGGCAGGAAGAACGCCGCCTGTTCCTGGTGCACCGGCTTACCCCCAAGCGCACGGGCGCGAGCCCCGCCGCTCCGGCCCAATCGGCGTAGCCGATCAGGTCAGCAGTCGGCATAGCCGACCAAAACATCAGGCGGCGTTGCCGACCAAAGCATCAGGCGGCGTTGCCGACCAAAGCATCAGGCGGCGTAGCCGCCCAGGCCACCAATCGCCTCGCATCCGCAACCTCGACCCTTCACGGACCAGCGCATGATCAAGCTCTCTCCCTGCCCCAAGGGCTATACCAAGGACCAGGACAAGGCCACCTCGCCGGTGGAAACCGTGCGCCGCGTACGCCAGCGCCTTGCCAGCCTCGACGTGGACATCCTTGCTGAAACCCGCCGCGTGGACGTGGACCGGCTGGGCATTCCCGTGTTTCTCAGCATGTGCGGGGCCGACGCCAAACGCGTCATGCCCACCCGCAAGCAGATGGGCAAAGGCGCGTCCGTGGAGCAGGCCGAGGCATCGGCCCTGATGGAGCTGATGGAGCGCTACAGCTTCTTCACCTTCTGGCGCGACATGCCCGGCATGGTCGAGGCCACCTGGAGCGAGGCGCAGGCCCGCTTCGGCGATGCCCTGCTGCCGGTGCAGGAAATCGCCAAATCAGTACACGACCCCATCGCCCCGCAGGATGCCGTGCGCGCCCTGGACCTGATCCGCTGGAAGTTCTTTCCGGCCACGGTCATCCCGCGCGACGGCACCGAAGGCCGAGAGGTGTGGCTGCCGCTGGACTGGTTCAAGAAGCTGGGCGAGTTCAACGGCTCGTCGGCGGGCAACACCGAAGAGGAATCCATTCTTCAGGGCGCCTGCGAACTGGTGGAGCGCCACGTGTGCTGCGTCATCGACCAGACCATGCCCGAACTGCCCACCATCGACATTTCTCCCGACGGCTCCATCGACGATGCCGTGCTGCGCGACCTGCTGGACCGCTTTGCCCGGCACGGCGTGCAGGTGGCGCTGAAGGACTTTTCGCTGGGCCTGCCCGTGCCCACCGTGGGCGCCGTGGCCTGGGACCCGGCCACCTTCCCGGTGCGCTCCGAGATCGTGTACACTGCGGGCACCGCCGCCACCCCGGCCAAGGCCGCCGTGCGCGCCCTGACAGAAATCGCCCAGCTCGCGGGCGACTTCATCACCGGCGCCTGCTACGAGGCATCCGGCCTGCCCAAATACGAACGGCTGGAAGACATCGAATGGCTGCGGCGCGGCCCCGTGGTGCCGCTGTCCTCGCTGCCCGGCGTGGAGTCGGATGACATCCTGCGCGAGCTCACCACCCTGTCCGACGGCCTTGCGCAGCAGGGCTACACCCTGTTGTCCATCTCTACCCGCAACCCCGACGCGGACGTGGCCACCCACTACAACATCGTGCCGGGGTTCCGCTTTCGCGAACGGGACAAGAACGCCTCCATCGGCCTCTTCGTCGGGCGCATCCTGAGCGAGGAAGCCGATGTCGAAACCGCCCTGCACGGCCTTGAGGTGCTGGCGGAACTGTACCCCGGGGCGCATTTCGTGCCGTTCTTCCGGGGCATGCTGGCCTTGCGCGCCGAAGCCCTGGACGAGGCGCGCCACTGGTTCGAAACCAGCGAGCCCCTGCAACCCGACGCCGACGCGCGTGGCCTTGCCGCCTTCTACGGCGCCTACGTGCATACCCTGGCCCAGGACTGGGCCGCCGCCCTGCCCGGCCTGGACCGCGCCGTGACCGCCTGCCCGGAAATGAAGGAATACTTCAACCTGCGCGGCGTGTGCCACTTCAAGCTCGGCGACTACGCCAAGGCCGCCGCCAACTTCGAAAGCGTGCTGCGCCTGGACAAGGGCTCGGTCATCGACCTCGCCAACCTGGGCCTGTGCCACAAGTTCCTCGGCGATGCCGACACGGCAGCACACCTGCTGGAAGCCGCCCTCGAAATCGATCCCTCCCTCGACTTCGCCCGTACCCATCTTGCGGAGTTGCAGGCCCAGACAGGGTAGAGAAGAGAAGAAAATACAAAGAAGTAACCGGGGGGAAGGAACCTTTTGCGGCAGCCGTTAGGTGAGCGCGAAGATCGACCCGAAGGGCGCGAAGCGTGGCCGTTGGCGAGCTTGCGAGCCGTACGGCCATCGTACGCAACGCGCGAATCTTACGGATGGCGACCGCAGAGCGCAAAAAGGTTCCTTCCCCCGGACCCCCTACCTCCCAAACTTTTTAATTGGGGTAGAAAATTGGCTCATGGCTATCAGCCATGAGACTCACAGAAAACTTTACACGAAAGCAAAGCGGGGAGAAGGCGATGCGCCTTCTCCCCGTTCCTTTTTTTTACCTTGAAGGGGGTGCAGGGGGCGGTAGCCCCCTGCCCGCCGGAGGCTTACAAAAAAGCCACCCACCTACGCCGAAGTCCCACCGGCCTGCTGGTCGCGTTCGCGGATTTCGGCGCGCTTGATCTTGCCGCTGATGGTCTTGGGCAGCTCGGCCACGTAGTCGATGATGCGCGGGTACTTGTACGGCGCGGTCACCTTCTTCACGTGGTCCTGAAGCTCCTTGGTCAGTTCGGGCGAGGCGGTGTAGCCAGCGGCCAGCACCACGGTGGCCTTCACGGCCTGCCCGCGCAGGGGGTCGGGCACGCCGGTCACGGCGGCCTCCACCACGGCGGGGTGGGCCACGAGGGCGCTTTCCACCTCGAACGGTCCGATGCGGTAGCCGGAACTCTTGATCAGGTCATCCACGCGCCCCAGGAACCAGTAGTAGCCGTCTTCGTCCATCCAGGCCTTGTCGCCGGTGTGGTAGTAACCGCCGAACATGACCGAGGCGGTCTTTTCCGGCTCTTCCAGATAGCCCCGGAACAACCCCACGGGCAGCCCCTCGGCCACGCGCACGCAGATTTCGCCCTCTTCGCCGGGGGGGCAGACGTTGCCCGCCGCGTCTTGCAGCACCACGTCCCAGCCGGGCATGGGGCGACCGATGGAACCGGCCTTGGGCGCCATGCACGGCAGCGTGGCTATTTGCAGGGTGGTTTCGGTCTGGCCGTAGCCTTCATGGATTTCAAGGCCGGTGGCGGCCTTCCAGTCGTGGAACACGCTGTCGTTCAGCAGTTCGCCCGCCGTGGTGCAGTGGCGCAGCTTCGACAGGTCGTAGGCGGACAGGTCCTGCCGCACCAGAAAGCGGTACACGGTGGGCGGCGCGCAAAAGGTGGTCACGGCGTGGTCGGCCAGCACGCCCAGCAGGGCCGCCGGTTCGAACTTGCCCCGGAAGTCGTACACGAACACCGATGCCCCGGCCATCCACTGGCCGTAGAACTTGCCCCACACCGCCTTGCCCCAGCCGGTGTCGGCCAGGGTCAGGTGCAGGTCGCCGGGTACCAGGTCGTGCCAGTACACGCCGGTCAGCAGATGGCCCAGCGGATAGGTGTGCACGTGCTCCACCATCTTGGGCATGCCCGTGGTGCCGGACGAAAAGAAGATCAGCAACGGGTCTTCGCCGCCCGCGAATTCCAGCGGACTTTCCGGGCGGGGAAACTTGGCCTCCGCCGGGGTGAAGATGGTGTCGTAGTCCACCCAGCCGCGCGGCAGCCCATCGCCCCCCACCTGCACGCACACGGCAAGGCCGGGACAGTCTGGCCGGGCGGCCTCAACGCGGTCGGTAATGGAGTGATCGACGATGACGCACCGGGTCTTGGCACGCTCCACGCGGAACACGATGTCCTTGGGGGTGAGCTGTGCCGGGGCGGGAATGGCCACCGCGCCAAGGCGGTGCAGGGCCAGCATGGACACCCAGAACTCGATGCGCCGGTACAGCACCAGCATCACCCGGTCGCCCTTGCGGATGCCTTGCAGGCGCAACGCGTTGGCCAGCTTGGCAGAGGCCTCGGCCATCCAGGCAAAGGTGTAGTCGCGCCGCACGCCCGCATCATCCACATGGGCGATGCACAGCCGCCCCGGATCGGACGCCGCGATGGGGTCCAGCACGTCGAAGGCGAAATTGAAGGTCTCCGGGGCGTCGATGCGAAACGTGGCGCAGAATTCCTTGTAATCCCTGGCGGTGAATTTTGTCGTGTAGGTCATGGGTGCATTCCTGCGAAGCAATCCCTTGCGGGCTTGTTGACTGATGGCGTGTACGGCGCGCCCCCCTATTGGCGGTGGGGGCGTTTTCCTGCGGCGTAATCATGGGGGACGTTGGCGCCGACGCTAACGCGACACCGTGCCTCAGGGACCTTCGTACGATGAGGATTTTCGTTTGCTGGCAAGGAAAACAAGTCCGGCATGAGGGAGTATACTCTTCTCGTATTCGACCGAAATGCCGGACGCAGTTTGACGCCGCCAGCAAGCGAAAAGACCATCGTACGACGGTCCCTAGCTAATTACGTCGAGAAACACCGCGTCCGCGCCGTCAAGGCCGCGCAGGGCGTGCGGGATGCGCGAACTGAAGTACAGGCTGTCGCCCGCGCCCAGCACGTGCCGCGCGTCGTTCAGCCAAATCTCCAGGCGGCCTTCCAGGATGTAGATGAATTCCTGGCCCCGGTGGTAGTTGAACACCAGGTCCTTCTCTTCCTTGGGCGGCACGCGCACCAGAAACGGCTCCATGCGGCGGTTGGTGAAGCGCGAGGCAAGGTTCCAGTAGTCGTAGTCCTTGCGGCGCTGCACCGAAAGGCCCTCGCCCTTGCGCACCAGGCTGTAGCCGTGCAGGTGGGCGTCACCGCCAGAAATCAGCGCGGTCAGGTCAACGCCGCATTCACGGGCCACGTCGGTGAGAAAGCTCACCGGTATCTCCACCTCGCCGCTTTCGAAGCGGGCCACCTCGTCCGCAGTGACGCCCACCTTGTCCGCCAGTTCCTGCTGCGAGAAGCCGCAGGCGTCGCGCAGCCCGGCCAGGCGTGGCGCGATCTCCTTGTAGGGCGGTTGTTGCATCGTCCGTTCCTCCTGTTGTGCTCCCACGCCCCCGCACCTTGCAGTGGCGCTCTCGACTGCCGGGGGAAGCATTGCGATACCCCAGCGTGCCGTAAATGAAAAGCCCGCTATGCCAATGGCATCCGCCGCCCGCGTGGCTGACCGCATGGGGTTGCGGGGCCTGTGGGTCAATCCGGCCATTCTCGCCAATCGCACTCGTCCGGTCGGTCGGGCAGCCCGTCAATCCGTCGAATCAGGAGCGCACCAAAACGAAAGGCGGCGCGGACCGGGAGGCCCGCGCCGCCGTGATGGCATGCGCCTTGCCGACCGCAATCGCTGCGGCCCCCCACCTGTTTAGGTGTAGGTAATTCGGCCGTTGCGTTCGATGAGCGACAGCGTGTTGGTCACCTGGCGGCCCAACGGCGTTTCGCGGCTCATCTCGCGCTCGATGGAGGTAATGCCCTTCAGCACCGTGGAGTGGCGGCGGCTGAACCGGTCGCCGATTTCCTTCAGCGAAAGGTCGGTGTGCTTGCGGGCCAGGTAGAACACGGAGTTGCGGGCAACCACGTATTCACGCTTGCGGCTGCGCGAATTGAGCTGCTTGGGCGAGATGCCGAAGCCTTCGCACACCTTGCGCACAATGCCCTCGAAGTCCATGACCACTTCCTGCTGGGCGTAGTGGCCAAGCACTTCCCAGGCCATCTCCATGGAAATCTGACGGTTCAGCAGCTTGGCCTTCAGCACCAGGTTGTGCAGGCAGCTTTCGATCTGGCGCACGTCGGTGCGGATGTGGTCGGCCAGAAGGTCGGTGACGTTGTCAGGCAGCATCACCTGATGCAGGCGGGCCTTTTCGCACAGGATGCGGCGGCGCGTTTCGAAGCCGGGCTTGTCGATGTGCGCGAGAAAGCCGGAGCAGAACCGCGAGACCAACTGGGTATCGAGATTCTTGAGATCGCGCGCGGCGAACGAACTGGACAGCACCACGCGGCTGCCGCGCGACTTCAACGCCTTCACCGTGGCCAGCACCTCGTCCTGCATGCGCTCCTTGCCCTGCAGGAAATGCACGTCCTCCAGCAGCAGCACGTCCACGTCACGGTAGCGGGCCTTGAAGCGGTCCACTTCCCGCGCCTTCAGGGCGGCGATGAGCCGGGTGGCGAATTCTTCTGCGGTCAGGTACTCCACGCGCGGCGTGGCGCGGTTGCTCACGTCGCACAGGGCGCGGCCCACGGCCTGCATCAGGTGCGTCTTGCCAAGGCCCGGGCCGGAACTGAGAAACAGCGTATCGGCGGAAAGGGTTTCGCGGCAGATGCCGCGCGAGGCCGCATAGGCCAGTTCGTTGTTGGGTCCCACCACGAACGAGTCGAATGAAAAGCGCCAGTTCAGGGCGCGGTTCGGGGCGGGTATGTCCAGCGGCAGGCCCAGTTGTGCGGCGTGGGCGGTGTGGGCGGCACGCGCGGCGATACCGGACACGGAACGCGCGGCCACGGCCTGAACGGCCTGGGAAATCTGGGCTGCGGGCACAGGCAGGGCCTGCGTGCCGTCTGCGGCCTCCACGTCCGGTGCGGCACCGGATGCGGAGGCACCAGCGCGGCCCGTGCGCGGCGACAAGGTGCCCGCGCCATGCGGCGCGGCATCCACCACCACGGTGGGGGCACTGCCCAGCACGGCGGTGGCCGCCTGCACGATGTCATCCAGCAGCCGGTCGCGGACCCAGGCCGCAACGAATTCGTTGGGAGCCACCAGGCGCAGCACGTCGTCCTGAATCTCTGCCGCCAACGGTGAGATCCAGACCTTGAAGAGCCCCGGATTGAGACTCTTTTCTAGAATATTCTGAATTTGGCCCCAAATTGAAATCATGGTGCTTGGTTTACGGAGTTCACGGCTGGGTTGCAATGGAGAAAAAGCGCCTGTCATCATGCGGAACACGCGCCCTGTTTCCCAAGACTTTTTCTTGCACAACACACTGTAATCACACAATCTAACCACTCAATGGCGTCATTCCGCCGTTTTGCGCACACCTTGGCAGGCAAGACTTTCCACAGCCAAGGGACCTTGTTTTCCACATCAACGAAAAAACTTTTCCACAGGCACTTTTTTGTTTTTCGCCTCAAAATTGCCCGTGCATCTATTTTTTTTCATCATGGCATTGGCCGCGTGAAACAAAGGCAACATGCCAAGCCTGCTGCGTCACCGTGCAGGCACGCGCGGCGCCATGTTCTGGCAAAAAGCAGGGCACCAACCCGCACATGCGGCGGGAAACAACCCTGCCTCGGACGCGCCGGGCACCTCTGATTTACTCTTTCTTTCCGGAATGTTGGGAAGCAGCCCGCCGATACGGTGCGAATCCGCCCGCCAGGCGGAGAAGCGAACCTTGCGCGTACCGGGCAACTGCCGCCCGCCCCGTCAGCCCGTGCGCTTGCGCACGATCGATCAGGGCTGGCGCAGGGGATACCGGCCGCAGGTGAACCGTTCGCCCTCGGGGCAGTAGCCCAACCGCTCGCACTTGGCCCCGGCCACAGCGAACAGTTCGGGCAGCACGCCACGGCACAGGTCCAGCATGGCGTCGGCCATGGCCCGAATCTCCCACTGGGCGCGCAGGCAGCAGCGATGCTCGAAGAAGTTGAGCAGGCTGCGGCAGTTCATGGTCAGCACGATGCGCGTCTCCGCCGCCTGGGGCAGCACGAAGCGGGCATCCTCGTTGGACTTGGCACCGGCCCGGCCATCGGCCTCCAGCAGGGCCTTGATGTCGCGGTAGGCATCGCCGATCTCGGCCATGCACCGCTCGAAGCGGGCCAGGGCCTGCGGGTTGCGGGCAATGGCCGGGGGCAGCACGTAGTCGAAGTTGCTGCCGTCCACGTAGCGCTGGCTCTGCTGCGAGTACGAGGCAATGCGGTGGCGCACCAACTGGTGGGTCAGCGCGCGGGACACCCCTTCCGCCGCGAAGGTGAAGCTGACGTGCTCCACCGGGCTGGCATGGCCGGATTCCATCACCGAGGCCACGAACTGGGCCTGCTTCTCGCGCGCGATCTCGCCGGACAGCAGGCGCGGCCACATGTCGGCCACGAACCCGGTATGGTAGCACTGGCGAAAGGCGGCATAGATGAGCGAAAGCGGTTCCGGGGTATGGGCCAGCAGTTCGACCCGCAGCGTCGTCTTGGACATGGAGGTTCCGTAACCGGCCACAAGGCCGGGTTAGGGGTGGAAACGTGATGCGGCAATGCGCCCCGTGCCGTATCGCCCGCACGGTCCGCACTGCATGGTACCGCACGGCAGGTTCACGATGGCGCCCATGGCGCACCGCGCCTTACGGTAGCGCACGGTAGCGTGCCTCTCGGTGCCGCGTGCACGGCCCCGGCGGAAAGGCCGCGCGGGGCAAACCGTTTGATCTGCGCTCAGGCCAGCAGGTTCAGGTGCCGGTAAGCCTTGGCCGTGGCCACGCGGCCACGCGGCGTGCGCTTCAGAAAGCCGCACTGGATCAGGTACGGTTCGTAAATGTCTTCTATGGTGCGCACCTCTTCGGAACAGGCCACGGCCAGGGTCTTCACCCCCACCGGCCCGCCGCCGAAGTGCTCGATGAGCACGGACAGCAGCTTGCGGTCCATCTGGTCCAGTCCGCTCTCGTCCACGTCCATGCGGCCCAGCGCGGCGGAGGCCTGCTCCGGGGTGATGGTGCCGTTGCCGTGCACCGAGGCAAAATCGCGCACCCGGCGCAGCAGCCGGTTGGCGATGCGCGGGGTGCCCCGCGAACGACGGCCTATTTCCACGGCGCCTTCCGAGGTCAGGTTGGCCCCAAGGATGCGCGCCGTGCGCGTGACGATGCGCGCGAGGTCGGCGGGCGTGTAGAATTCCAGCCTGCTGATGATGCCGAAGCGGTCGCGCAGGGGCGACGACAGCAGGCCGATGCGGGTGGTGGCCCCCACCAGGGTGAACGGCTCGAGGTCGATCTTCACCGTGCGCGCCCCCGGCCCCTGGCCGATGACCAGATCGAGCTTGAAGTCCTCCAGCGCGGGGTACAGCACTTCCTCGACCGCCACGGGCATGCGGTGGATTTCATCCACAAACAAGATGTCATGCCGCCCGAGGTTGGTCAGGATGGCCGCAAGGTCGCCGCTGCGCTCAAGCACCGGGCCCGAGGTGGACACCAGGTTCACCCCCAGTTCCGCCGCGATGATCTGGGCCAGGGTGGTCTTGCCGAGGCCGGGGTTGCCGTAGAACAGCAGATGGTCCATGGCCTGGCCACGTTCCAGCGCCGCCGCCACGAAAACCTTGAGGTTGGCCCGCAACTCGTTCTGCCCGATGAAGTCGTCCAGGCTGCGCGGCCGCACGTTCTCGTCCATGCAGATGGATGGGCAGATGGATGCGCTGCTACCTGCGCCCTCTCCATCCGGTCCCTTGCACTCCGCCGTCATCAGCGTCCCCTCGCCAAGGCCTTCAGTGCGGCGCGCAGCGCACCGGCCACGTCAAGGTCGGGTTCGGCCTTCAGCGCGTCCTTCAGCACCGGGGCAGCCTCGTCCTCGAGGTACCCAAGGTTGCCGAGCCCGGCCAGCGCGTCGCGGAACACCCCGCCCGGCGCGGTGCCGCCCGCCAGCACCATGCCTGCGGGCAGGTCCTCGACCTTCAGTTTGTACTTCAGTTCCAGAAAGATGTGCTGCGCGGTCTTCTTGCCGATGCCGGACACCCGCGTCAGCGCCAGTACGTCGTCCTCCACCACCAGGCGGCGCAGATCGTCGGGGCGGAACTGCGAAAGGATGGCCAGGGCCGTGCGCGCCCCCACCTTGCTGATGGTGGTGAGCACCATGAAGGTCTGCCGCTCGTCCCAGGTGGAGAAGCCGAACAGTTCCAGGGCGTCCTCGCGCACCTCCGTCCGCACGTGAAAGGCCACCTGCCCGCCCCGTTCCGGCAGGCGCGACAGGGTGTGCGCGGGCAGATGCACTTCGTACCCCACGCCCCCTTCCGTCACCACCACGCAGGCATTGCCCGAGATTTCGGCAACGCGGCCTTCGACATACGCGATCATGGTTCCACCTCTCGCGGGCACCCTACACAAAAAGCGACCGGGCCGGAAGACGGGCGCGCCGCACGGTCCTGCCGCCCGCGCCCGCCGAAAAACCCGCCTTTCCCAGATAATGCCCTTGGTGGGGAACGGAAAATCCCGTAACATCCCCCCCACCCCGCATCAGGGAAACCCGCCCGGAGCAGCCTTCATGCCCTTGCCTGCCCGCCCGTTCTCGCCCTTTACGCGGTTCCGCCAACACGCGGAACACACCCCCATCCGCTTGCTGCTGCTGACGCTGCTGCTGCTGCTGCCCTGCGTGCTCTATGCGGCCGACAGGTACGCGGACATGTGGGCGGCCCACGCCCTGGACGACATGGTGGCCGAGGCCCGGGTGCGGCTGACCCTGCGCCAGCGCACGGTGAACGACGAATTCGAGCTGGCCTTTGCCGGGCTGCGCCGCCTGCCGGACCTGCTGGCCCTGGACGACCGGATACGCGACGAGGTGGCCCCCCGCCCCGAAGCGGCTCCGCCACCCACCCCGGCCCACACCCCCGCCGCACGGCGCGCCCCCCTCAACGCCTTCCTGAAGACCTTTGCCGAAACCATGGGCCTGCACATCGCCTGGCTTATGGACCATTCCGGCACGTGCATCGCCACCAGCAACTACGAAGCGGCAGAGAGCCTGCTGGGCACCAACTACGCCGACCGCGCCTACTTCATCGCCGCCATGTCCGGCGAGCGCGGCCGCCAGTTCGCCGTGGGGCGCATGTCCAGCATACCGGGGTTCTTCTTTGCCTCTCCGGTACGCCAGTACGGCGCGGTGCTGGGCGTGGTGGCCGTGAAGACCGACCTGCCCACCCTTTCGCGCCGGCTGCGCCTGGACGCCGCCTTCATCACCGATGAACAGGGTGTGGTGGTGCTGGCCAACGACAAGGCGCACATCTTTCACGCCCTGCCGGATGCCCCGGTGCGCGACATGCCCGTTTCGGCGCGCATCCTGCGCTACAAGCGCGAGGCATTTCCCGAACTGTCGCTGCGCCCCTTCGTGGTGCGGGGCATCAACGAAAAGCACGGCCTGACACTCATCGGCGATGCCACGCGCCCTGCCCTGCTGGGGGTAACCCACCGGCCCCAGGACGGCCTTTCGCTGCACGTGGCCGAAGAGGTGGGCGAGGCCCTGACCTTGGAAGACAGGCGGCAGGTGCGCTTCCACTTCACGGCGCTGAGCGGGCTTGCCATGCTGGGCACCCTGCTTTCCGCCATCATCTACACCCTGCGCAACCTCTCGCAGTTGCGCATCATCGAGGGCAGCAACCTGGCCCTCACCCACCTGAACGAGGAACTGCGGCGCATGGCGGAACGCGACCACCTGACCGGGTGCTTCAACCGGCGGCGCCTGGACGAGGCCATGAACGCGGAACTGGCCCGCAGCGCGCGCAGCGGGCACCCGCTGGCCCTGGCCATGCTGGACCTTGATCACTTCAAGGCGGTGAATGACCGTTACGGCCACGGCGTGGGCGACGCCATGCTGGCCCACGTGACCGAGATCATCCGCAACCAGTTGCGCGAACCCGACCTGCTGGCCCGCGTGGGCGGCGAGGAATTCGCCCTGCTGCTGCCCGACACGGGCGAGGGCGAGGCGGTTGCCCTGCTGGAACGGGTGCGCCGCAAGGTGGAGGAAACGCCCCTGCCCCATGCCGATGGCCCCATCCCCATGACGGTCAGCGCGGGCGTGGCCGAGGCACGGCCCGAGATAGAGCCGGGCCGCTGGATGCACGAGGCGGACGCCGCCATGTACATGGCCAAGCGCTGTGGCCGCAACCGCACCGTGCGCGCCACGCAGGTGCCGGACGACGCCCTGGCGGGCGGCGAGGCACCGCCACACTGCGAGTTTTTGAGCGAAAACGGGAGCGGGGGCGAAAGCGGGAACCCCTGACGACATGGCGTGACCGCACGCAGCGTGAAAACGCGGTACCGTCAGGGCCGCACCCATCCCCTTTCCCCCAGCAAAAACACATGGCCGCCCGGTAACGCCGGACGGCCTTTTTTTTCAGGGCGCCGCTTCGTTCCGGCATCCGGAATACTGTCTGGCGCGGGATGCGACCAGACACGGCCCCTCCCATCGCGCGCAGGCGACAGGCGGGCGGGGTGCCCCGTCAGCCCAGCTTGGCCAGCCGGGACAGCCTGCGGGCATTCAGGTGGCACACGGCGGCAGCCAGCGCATCGCCGGTATCCAGCCCCCAGCCCCCCTTCACGCCCAGCACCCGTGCCACCATGAAGCTTACCTGCTCCTTGTCCGCCCCGCCGGTGCCCACCAGGGCCTTCTTGATTTCCGTGGGCTGGTAGTCGGCCACGACCACCCCGTGCGCGGCGCAGGCGGCCACGGCCACCCCGCGCGCCTGCCCCAGCTTGAGGGCGGTGGCCACGTTGCGGGCGGCGTGCACGTTCTCGATGGCGGCCTCGTCCGGGGCATGGCGGCCCACCAGGGCGTGCAGTTCGCGGAACAGGTGGCCCAGCCGCGCGGCAAAGTCGTCGCCCTTGGGGCGAATGGCCCCGCAGTCCACCAGGGTGAGCACGCCGGACGCTTCGCGCACTATCCCCCAGCCGGTGCATTGCGAGCCGGGGTCGATGCCGATGACGGTGACGCCGCCAGTGATGCCACCGGTGATGCCAGAAGGACTGGAGGACATGTCTGCCTGGGGCGATGCGGGCTTGCGGGGGGGCATGGTGCCTCCGGCGGGGCCGGGACGCAGGGTGACGCGCGGGGGCGCGGCGGGCGGGGTGCGGAAAAACGGCATGCGCGGAACGGATATTCCGGACCGCCAGAACGGCCAGACCAGCCATGCCTGCCGGAAACGGGACGCCACGCGCGGGCCGGAAACGCCGGAGCCCGCGCAAGGCGGGCTCCGGTACGGGATATGTCGGCTATTCCAGTTCGGCCAGCACTTCGTCGGGCAGGTCGAAGTTGGCGTGCACGTTCTGCACGTCGTCGTTGTCTTCCAGGGCATCCACCAGGCGCATCAGCTTGCGGCCGGTTTCCGCGTCCACTTCCACCGTGTTCTGGGGGATCATGGACAGTTCGGCGGAATCCATCTCCATCCCGGCGGCTTCCAGTGCATCGCGCACGGCGGCAAAGTCGGCCACGGCGGTGTGGATTTCCCAGGTGCCGCCCTCGTCGCGCACGTCGTCGGCGCCCGCTTCCAACGCGGCTTCCATCACCTGGTCCTCGGTGTACTTGCCACCGTCCAGGGTGATCACGCCCTTGCGCTCGAACATCCAGCCAACGCACCCGGCCTCGCCCATGGAGCCGCCGTGCTTGGAAAGGATGTGGCGCACTTCGGCCACGGTGCGGTTGCGGTTGTCGGTGGCCGCTTCCACGATCAGGGCCACGCCGCCGGGGGCGTAGCCTTCGTAGGAAATTTCAAGAATGTCGCCGCCAGCCAGTTCACCGGTGCCCTTCTTGATGGCGTTGTCGATCTTGTCCTTGGGCAGGTTCACGGCCTTGGCGGCCGCGATGGCGGCGCGCAGGCGGGCGTTGCTGGCCGGGTCGCCACCGCCCTTGGCAGCGATGATGATTTCCTTGGCGGCCTTGGTGAACAGCTTGCCGCGCTTGGCGTCCTGACGCCCCTTGCGGTGCTGGATGTTGGCCCATTTGCTATGTCCGGCCATGCGTCCTCCTGAAAGAAATGACGGCGAAAGAGATGTGTGCGGAAACGCCACGGCGCGGCGCACGGCGGGCGGAATGCCAGCCCGGCGCGCGCCATCGGCGCCGTACGTCAGTCCTGCTGTCCGTCGCCTCGGTAGCCGAGGCAGACGTAGAAAGTTTCCTTGCTTTCAGCCCGCGAGCTTTTGGGCTTGAAGGTCTTCACGGTCTCGAAGCGGGCCCGCAGCGCGTCAACCAGTGGCTTGACGTCCGGCCCCATGAAAATCTTGACCACGAAACTGCCGCCCTTTATCAGGCAATGGTCCGCCACCGCAAGGGCCTCGACGCACAATTCCAGCGAACGGGCCTGGTCGGTGAACCTGGTACCCGTGGTGCGCGGGGCCATGTCGCTGATCACGGCATGGAACGGTCCCATGCTCGCCAGTGCGTCCTCGAACGCCTCGGAGCGGTTGAACACGTCCTCTTGCATGAAGGTGACGTTGGGCGGAAACTGGGTGTCGGTGGCTTGCAGGTCGCAGGCCAGCACCCGGCCTTTCGGCCCCACCCGCTCTGCCGCGCCAAGCGACCACGAGCCGGGGGCCGCCCCCAGGTCCAGCACCTTCATGCCCTGACGGAACAGCTTGAAGCGGTTGTCGATTTCCTTCAGCTTGTAGATCGACCGCGCGGGATAGTTTTCCTGCTTGGCCTTCAGAAAATAGTGGTCTCGGTATGTCTTCATGTGGTCACCCGTGGCCGCTTGTACCCGAAAGCCCCGCGCCCGCCAAGGACTCACATGACCCGCCCCGCCCGACTGCGCATTCCCAACGAACTGGGGCAGCTTCGCACCCTGCCGGACGATGCCCTGCCGGACGATGTTGCACCGGACGGCAAGCTGCCCGCCACCTTCGACGTGCTGCCCCCATGCGGACAGGGGACCGAGGCCCCCGCCGAAGTGGTGGTGCTGGGCCTGGGGCCGAACCCGGCCACGGCACGGCGTGCGGTGGAGGGAGCACTGGCGGGGCTGCGGGCAAGGAACACGCCGTCCTGCGGGCAGGGCGCACCGACCGTGCAGGTCATCGAATCCCCGGCGTTCATCCATTATATGGAAGAGGCAACGCACGGCGCCTGGCGCGCGGCCATCCCCGCCGGGTGGACGCTGGCCGGGCCGGAAGCGTTTTCGCCCGAAAGACTGTCCCGCGCGCTGGTGGTGGTCTACCGCGAGGCGGAGCGGCTGTTCCCCACCTTCTGGGGGCCGCTGCTGGGTACGGCGCGTGCCGTGCGCATGGCACCCGCACAGGCACTGTCACCGGAAGGCGTGACGGGCCACGCCGGGCCGCGTTCCACCCGGTCCCGTACCGTGCTGCTGCCCGGCACGGAAGGTTCGCTGCTGCTGCCGGAACTGGAGTCCGCCCTTGCCGCCGAAGGGCTGGCCCCGCGCCGGGTCGATCCGGACACCCTGCACGCCGACCTGCCCCGCCTGCTGGCCGACCAGCGCCCGGCCCTGCTCCTGAGCGTGAATTTACAGGGCCTTGACGCCTGGGGCGAACGCTTCCATTTGCTGCGCGCCTGCGGGGTGGACGTGGCCGTGTGGTGCGTGGACAACCCCTTCCACCTGCTCTCGTCCCTGCGCGGGCCGTGGTGGCGCGGGGCGCTGCTGTGCGTCACCGACGCCTCGTTCATTCCCCTGTTGCGCGCCCACGGGGCGCAGCGGGTGCTGCACCTGCCGCTGGCAACCGGACCGGAGTTTTTCGGGCCGGAACTGGCTGGGGATGACGGAGCCGCCGGGGCGGCCCAGCCTTCTCCGGTGGGCATGCCCCCCCTGAATCCCGTGGTGTTCGTGGGCCGGTCCGCCTTCCCCGGCAAGGGGGGCTTCTTCGCGGGGCAACGTATCGCCCCGGACCTGCTGAACGAGGCGCTGGCCCTGCTCGACGCGCCCGATCACCGGCCCGGCGCGCCCGGTCACCGGTCCGACGCGCCCGGTCACCGGTCCGACATCCACTGCCGGCCCGACTTCCACTGGTGGACGGCGCGCCTTGGCATCGCGGACCTGTGGCCCGGCAATGCGGTGCGCGCGGCGGGGCTGGGGGCCGAGGAATGCGCGCTGGCCCGGCGGGTGCGCTGCCTGAATGCCGCCGCCCCGCAAGGCCTGACCGTGTACGGCGACGACGGGTGGCAGCCGCTGCTGGCGCCGGGCACCGACCTGCGCCCCCCGGTGGACTACTATGTCACCCTGCCCGCCGTGTACCGTGCAGCCCGCTGGTCGCTGAACATCACCAGCCTGCTGCTGCCCGCCGGACTCACCCAGCGCCACTTCGACGTCTGGGCGGCAGGGGGCTTCTGCATCACCGACGACACGCCGGGCCTCGACATCTTTCCCGAAGAACTGCGCCGCGAAATCGCCTTTTCCCCGGCCCGCAGCGGCGGCAACGACTCTGCGCCGCCAGCCGGAACGGGCGATGCGCCCGGCCTTGGCACACTGCTGCACCGGCTGGAACGCGACCCGGCCCTGCGCGCCGACCTTGTGGCGGCATGGCGGGCGCACATCCTGTCCCGCCACACCTACCGTCACCGGGTGTGCACCCTGCTCGACACGCTGGGGCTGGAATAGCGGCCAGCCTCACCGCCCGCGCAAGCCTCCACGGCCCTGCCCGGCGCGTGCGGCCCCTGCCGCCAACCGCGCCGCCACGCCCTTCGCCGCAGAACCGCCCCGCCCCAACGCCCGCGCCGCATTCTCTCCCGTTCCCACCGAAATTTTTCCGCACCGGCCTCTTGCAGTCGGGCGGCAACAGGTATATACAGCCTTCTCCTGACTGGGGACGTAGCTCAACTGGGAGAGCGCAGCGTTCGCAATGCTGAGGTCGTGAGTTCAATCCTCATCGTCTCCACCAGCAAAAAACGGGCTTGCCGAGAACATCGGCAAGCCCTTTTTGTTTGCATGCGCACAAGACCACGACGCGTTTCGAGGTGCTACCCCTCGTGCTCCTGCGACTGCGCCATCCTTGGCAACTGGGCCAACTGGGCCAGCAGCAGTGACAGCGGGCGGCGCGAACAGCACAGGCGGTGGGCCGGTGGCCGCAGTCCCGGCGGCGGCATCTGCGCTCCTGCCACGGCCATTTCCGCAGGCTCCACGTATTCGGCCCGGCAGTGGCAGCCAATGGAGAACGGTGGCAGCCACGCCGCAAGGTCCGGATGGGTACCCGGAAGCACCACGCCATGCAGGGCCACGCATTCCGGGCAGGCTCCGCCCCGGTCCGCTTCGTCCACCACCAGGCGCAAACCGCCGCCCGGTGCATCGCGCAGACGTTCCAGCACGGCCAGCGCGGCACCACGCCATGCGGCATAGTGGTCCATGAACAGGCCGCATTCGTCGTCGTCCGCACCCGCCTCTTCCGCCAGATTCCATACCACCTGCCCGGTCAACCGGGCCAGCAGCGGGTGGCTGTCCACCAGTTTTCCCGTGGCCGGAAGGCCGCCGGACGCCTGTCGCCCGGCGTTCGGCACCTCGCCCCCCTGGCCGGGCGTGCCCTGTCCTGTCGTGGTCATTGTCGCGAATCCCTTGCGTCCCTGTTGATGAACTCCGCATGCCGAAGCTGCGCCGGTCACGGCTTCACGTAGGCATACCCCTTGCGCTGCAAGTCCACCAGTTCCACGATGCCTGCGGGCACCACGGTGCAAGCCGGGTTCAGCCACGCGGCGTCCAGCCCGAAATGACGCATGGCGTTGGCGCACACGCGAATGTCCAGCCCCAGTGCGCGCAGTTCGCGCAGTTGCTCGGCAAAATCCGGATCGTCCGCACCCATCAGCCGGATGCCCGGCCCGTTGACCACCAGCACGCTGCTGAAGGCCACGCCCGCCAGCGCCTTGTGGTAGTTGCGCACGTTGCTGATGGCGATGTTCAGTTCCGCAGGGCCGTTATCGAAATGAAAGACGATGTCGTAGTGCATGGCGCTCCTGCCCGTAGTGGTTGACGACGGCGACGCTACGTCGGAAATGGGGTACGCGCCGCCAGCAGCAGGGTACGCCCGGACGCAACCGGTCAGCGGGCACACCCCGATTCATGGGTACGCCCGCCGCAACGCGGTGGCAAGCCGGACACCCGGTGGCATACGGGGGGCATACGGGAGGGGCATAGGGGGGGCACGCTCCTGCGCCTTCGGGCGAAAGCCCACGGGAAAGGGACCATCGGGACGCAAACCCTGGCGCATCATGCGGCGCACTCCCCACTCTCCTGCATTTGCCGCAGCACCGGGCCACGGCCGAGCGCACGGCCAGGTCGCGACACACGATAAACTGCCCTGCGGCGAAAAGACGCGGTGGGTACACACTGGCGCGGCCACGTCCGTGCCCTGCAACGCCACTGCGAGCCACATCACGCCCTCACGCCCATGGTACCGCATGGGTGCCCGCCACCCGGCACCACCATGTCCACCCTTGCGTCCCGAATCCGGACTGCTACCGCACGCAATCTGAACCTGTAGTGTTTACTCACACAAACAATTGTGAATCGTCACTCATTTCACAAGACGTCTCATGCCTTTTGCCGCATTAGATCAGTCGGCTGACGTCTTCCTGGGCAAATCTTTTGTACTTGCAGCATGATCCGATCAACTTTCGAAAATTTTTTCCTGCGGATGAAAAAATTGGTCGCGCGGTCAAACACTGGCGTCGACACGCTTTTTTCTCTGCCACATCCTGTTTTGTACCACTCGTTCACAATCATGGGGGTTGAAAGAAGTCTCCAGTCAAAATAAGGTGGACTCACGAATTGGTTGTTTAACCAATTTGCACCATACACGCTCAACGACGGAGACTCGCATGACCACCGCTCCGCCTGTCGCCGAACTGCCGTTCCTGGCCATGCTGGGGGCACTGCTGCTGCTCGGCGGCGCCGTGTCGGCCCTAGCGGCACGCCGACGCCCCTTCACCATGCTGGGCCTGATGTGCCTTTCCGACATCGGCCTCACGCTTCTCGGCCTTGGCCTTGGCGATGGTGCCGGGCTGGTCGGGGCAACCACCCAATTCATCTATCAGATGGCGGCGCGGTGTCTTGCGCTGCTCACCCTTGCCCGACTTGCCCGCACGGCGGGGTCGGCCCGGCTGGATGACCTGCGCGGCATTCGCGCGGCGCTGCCCCTGACGGGGCTGTTCTTCGGGTTTGCCATGTTCGCGGGCATGGGCCTTTCCGTGTTCCTCGTGCCGGACGGGCGGGCCTTCATCCTGCACGCCGCCTTTGCCGCCGGGCACTGGGGCTTTGCCGCCGCCGTGGCCTTCGCGGGCATGGCCCTGGCTGCCGCCACCGTGCTATCGGTGCAGGCCATCTGTCTTGAATCCGGCCAGTGGCGCGAATCCGCCCACGTTCCCCACGCCCCGACCTTCACGTTCCACGTGCTGGCGGGGCTTTTTGCGGCCCTCATCGCCGCGTTCGGCCTTGCCGGGCATACCGTCACCGCGCAGGTGGCCGATGCCCTTGGCGTGGCGCACGACGCGCTGCCCGCCTTCGGCGCGCACTGGCACCCGGCCGCCCTCGTACCTTACGCGGGCGCCTTTGCCGTGTGGTGTATCGGCCTTGCCTCCGCTCGCGCCCGCGCCCTGGCCGGCGTGGCCCTGGTGGCCGCCTCGCTGGCGCTCACCTGGACCGACACCGCCATCGACCCGTTGTCCCGCCTGTTCGGCGTAATCATCGCGGGCATCGGCCTGGTGGTGGCGGTGTACTCGGTGGGGTACATCCACCACGACCGCCGCGCGGGTGGCTACTGGTTCTTCCTGCTGTTGCTATGCGGTTCGCTCTCGGGCCTGGCCCTTGCGCGCGACTTCGGCGGCTTCTACGTGTTCTGGGAACTGATGACCTTCTCGTCGTACTTCCTGGTGGCCCACGAGGCCACGGACAAGGCGTTCCACGCCGCCGTGAAGTACTTCGTGATGTGCGTTGCCGGTGCCTGCGCCATGCTGCCCGGCTTCATGCTGCTGTCCGCCCAGGCGGGCACCCTTGATTTCGCGGCCCTGGCCGGTCTTGCCGCCACCCTGCCCGCCCCCGTGGTGAAGGGAGCTGTGGTGCTGGCTTTCATCGGCTTTGCGGTCAAGGCGGGCCTGGTGCCCGGCCACGGCTGGCTGCCCGACGCGCACCCCGCCGCGCCTTCATCCATTTCCGGCCCGCTGTCGGGCATCCTGACCAAGACCGGCGTGTACGGCACCGTGCGGCTGATGCTGGCGGTGTTCGGCTCCGCCGTGCTGCTGAAGGCCGGGGAATCCGCCGGGGGCTTCAGCTCCATGGGCCTGCTGGTCACCGTGCTCGGCACGGCCACCATGCTCTACGGCGAACTGATGGCCCTGAAGCAGGACGACCTGAAGCGCCTGCTGGCCTACTCGACCATGGGCCAGGTGGGTGAGATATTCATGGTCATCGGCCTCGGCACCTGGCTGGCCACCACCGGCTCGCTGCTGCACGTGCTGAACCATGCCATCATGAAGAACCTGCTGTTCCTCTGCGCGGGCGGTCTCATCCTGCGCGCGGGCAGCAAGAAGCTGGCGGACCTTGCGGGCATGGCCCGGGTCATGCCCTTCACCTCCGGGTGCATGGTGGTCGGCCTCATCTCCATCATGGGCCTGCCGCCGTTCAACGGCTTTGTCGGCAAGTACCTGATGCTGCAAGCGCTGGTGGCCGCAGGGCACCCCGCCGTGGCCGCCGTGCTGCTGCTGGGCAGCCTTGCCGGGTGTGTCTACTACATGCGCATCGTGCGCACGCTGGTCTTCCAGCCCTACACCGGCCCCATGGTGCAGGAGGCCCCGGCCTCCATGCGCGTGGCCACCGGCGTGCTGGCGGCGCTGTGCCTGGTGCTGGGCGTGCTGCCGCAGCTGGGCCTGTCGCTGGTCACCCCCGTGGCCGACATGCTGGCGGGCGCGGGCAAGCTGGACGCCCAGACCCTGCCCATGCTGGCGGTGACCTGGCATCCCTTCGTGCTCATCCCCATGCTGGGTGCCGTGGTGCCCTTCCTGCTGCGGCGCGACCGCAAGGCGGCGGGCCTGGCCACCGCCATCATCCTGGCCGTGGCGGCCATCGCGGTGGTGGTGTTCGGGCGCGGGCTGGATTCCCTGTCCTTTGCCTTCGCCCTCATCGTGCCGGTCATCGGCTGCCTGAACATGTTCTACGCCGTGGGCTACATGGAGCACAGCCACACCCAGTGGCGCTTCTACACGTTCTTCCTGTTCATGGTGGGCGGGCTGATGGGCGTTGCCGCAAGCAACGACCTGTTCGGCTTCTTCACCTTCTGGGAGATCATGAGCTCGTGGAGCCTGTACTTCGTCATCGTGCATGAGGAAAACCCCGCCGCGCTGCGCGAGGGCTTCAAGTACTTCTTCTTCAACGTGCTGGGCGCGGCCTTCCTGTTCCTGGGGGTGGTCATGCTGTCCGCCATGGCGGGCGACCCCAGCTTCGGCGCGGTGCGTTCGGCCCTGCCGACCATGCCGGTGGCCCTTGCCGCCACGGCCGTGGCCCTGATGGCCATCGGCTTCACCATGAAGGCGGCGCAGCTGCCCTTCCGCATCGACGTGCAGATGCACCCGGCAACGGCCCCCACGCCGGTTTCCGGCTACATCTCGTCGGTGCTGCTGAAGAGCGCCCTGTTCGGCCTCGCCAAGCTGTTCTTCGTGCTGGGCGGTGCGGGCTTCTTCACCGGTCTGGCCGCCCAGTGGGGCCAGCCGCAGGTGATGTACGCCATCGCCTGGGTGGGCGGCATCACCATCGTCATGGCCGCCCTGCTGGCCGTGATGCAGTCGGACCTCAAGCTGGTGCTCATCTACTCCACCGTCAGCCAGTTGGGCTACATGGTGGTGGGCGTGGCCCTGGGCACGCCGCTGGGCATGGCCGGTGGCATGCTGCACCTGGTCAACCACGTGCTGTTCAAGGACCTGCTGTTCCTTGTGGCCGGGTCGCTCATCCTGTGCACCCACAAGCACTCGCTGGACGAACTGGGCGGCATCGGGCAGCGCATGCCCGTCACCCTGACCATGTTCGCCATCGGGGCGCTTTCGGTGGTCGGCGTGCCGCCCACCAACGGCTTTGCCTCCAAGTGGATTCTCTACCACGCGCTGATGGCCGAGGGCGAAGTGGCGCTGGCCCTGCTCTCGCTGGCTGGCAGCGTGCTGACCCTGGCCTACTTCGCCAAGTTCCTGCACTCGGCCTTCCTGGGCCGTCCCTCGCCGAAGCTGGCCCACGTGCAGGAAGCCCCGCGCATCATGCTGGTGCCCATGGGCATCCTGGCCGCCGGGTGCATCATCACCGGCGTGTTCCCCGGCCTGCCCCTGCTGGCCATCGACATGATGGGCCGCGAACTGGGCTTCGCGGGGCTGGCGGTGGCGCCGTGGGGCGTGGCTTCCGGCGCGGGGGCGTTCAACGCCACCGCCCTGGCCGTGCTGCTGGCGGTTGCCTTCTTCGGCGGGCGTACCCTCCTGCACCGGCTCATCGGCACCGTGCGCACCACCGACATTCACACCTGCGGCGTGGCCATGACGGCCGACGAGGCCCGCCTCGCCCCGCAGGACATCTACGGCGCTCCCCTGGCCCTGCTGCGGCAGCTGGCCCAGGCGGCCGTGCCCGCCCTGAAGCGGAGGTAGACCATGTCCTACGCCACCGAACTCTTCACCCAGCTGATCACGCAGACCGGCCTTGGCCTGCTTGGCCTGCTGGTGTTCCCAGGCGGGTTGTTCGCCCTTGCGGTGGGCCTGTTCCTGAAGGGGCTTGACCGGCGCATCGAGGCGCGCTTGCAGCGCCGCGTTGGCCCGCCCCTGATCCAGCCCTATCTGGACATCGCCAAGCTGTTCACCAAGGAAACGATCATGCCCGCCTCCGCCAACCGGGCCGCCTTCCTGCTGGCCCCGCTGCTGGGCCTGACCGGCATGGCGGTGTGCGCCGCGCTGCTGCCCGTGCCGGGCGTCAGCGGCGGCCTGCCCGCCATGGGCGACCTGCTGGTGATCTTCTACCTGCTGCCGCTGCCCGCCATCGCGCTGATGGTTGGCGGTTCCGCCTCCAGCTCGCCGTTCGGGGCCATGGGCTTCTCGCGCGAGATGACGCTGATGTTCGCCTACGAAATGCCGCTGCTGGCCGTCATGCTGGCGGTGGCCATGAAGGTGGGCATGGCCACGGGCAGCGGGGCCGAGTTCTCGCTGGCCAGCATCGTGGACTACCAGCTGGCCAACGGCCAATTGGCCTTCGACCCGGTGATGATTCCGGCCCTGCTGGCCTACCTGCTGTTCCTGCCCGGCACCATGGGCACCGTGCCTTTCGACGTGCCCGAGGCCGAAACGGAAATCATCGAAGGACCCCTGCTGGAATACTCCGGCCCGGCGCTGGCGTTCTTCCACATCGCCTCGGCGCTGAAGACCGTGGTGGTGCTGGGCCTTGGCGTGGCGCTGTTCCTGCCGGGCACGGTTCCCGGCGGCGTCCTGGCGAACATTCCGTGGTTCGTGCTGAAGTGCGCGGCGCTGATGGTCGTTTCGCTGACGCTGGTCAAGTCGGCCACTGGGCGCTTCCGCGTGGACCAGGCCTTCACCTTCTACCTCAAGTACCCCTCGGTGCTGGCTCTGGCGAGTCTGGTGCTGGCATGGCGCGGTATGTAGACGGAGAGGAAACTATATGAACTTCCTGAAAAAGCTCTCCGTGCGGTCGCCGTGGCTGTACCGGATCAATGCGGGCTCGTGCAACGGCTGCGACGTGGAACTGGCCACCACCGCCTGCATCCCCCGCTATGACGTGGAACGCCTGGGCTGCAAGTACTGCGGCAGCCCCCGCCACGCGGACATCGTGCTGATCACCGGGCCGCTGACGGCCCGCGTGAAGGACAAGGTGCTGCGCGTGTGGGACGAAATTCCCGAACCCAAGGTCACCGTGGCCGTGGGCATCTGTCCGGTAAGCGGCGGCGTGTTCCGCGACGGGTACTCCATCGAGGGGCCCATCGACCGCTACATCCCCGTGGACGTCAACGTGCCCGGCTGCCCGCCGCGCCCGCAGGCCATCATCGAAGGCGTGATCAAGGCCCGCGACGTGTGGATGGCCCGCCTCGGATTGCAGGAGTAAGCCATGTTGGGATTCCTGAAGATACTCGCCCGCAACGTGGCCCAGGGGCCGTCCACCGACCCCTTCCCCTTTGCCGAGACGCATACCCCCAGCCGCTTTCGCGGCAAGGTGACCATGGACCCCGCCAAGTGCGTGGGCTGTGCCATCTGCCGCCACGTGTGCGCTGGCGGGGCCATCCGCATCGAGCCGCGCGAGGACCGCAGCGGCTACGACTTCACGGTGTGGCACAACACCTGCGCCCTGTGCGGGCTGTGCCGCCACTACTGCCCCACCGGGGCCATCACCATGACCAACGACTGGCACAACGCGCACCTGCAGGAACGCAAGTACGACTGGGCGGAGCACCATTTCGTGCCCTATCTGCGCTGCACCGGCTGCGATGCGCACATCCGCATGCTGCCGCCGGACCTTGCCACCCGCGTGTACGCCAACCACGCCCAGGACCTGGACTTCCCTGCGCTGCTGCGCATGTGCCCCAAGTGCCGCCAGGTTGCCGCCGCCACCCGCGCCGCCTCGCTGACCGCGCACGCGGATGCCGATGGCGCCGCCCCTGCGGACACGGGCAACGGCAACGGGTCCCGCCCGTCGGCCAAGGCCGCCCGGAATGACCAGAACGACCAGACCGCCGAAACTCCCCCCGCCCCCACTGACGGAGGACGCACCGATGCTGACACGCCCCGCGCAACTGCAAGCTAAGGCACTGCTGGACCAGCGGCTGCCCGACGCGGCAGGCGCAGACATATCCTGGACCGAGGACGCCCACGGCAACATCTACGGCTGGATCATGCTGGACAACGCCCCGCGCCTTGCGGAGCTGGCCCCGGCCATGGCCCGCTGCCGCCTGCGCCTGTGCACCATGACCGCCTACGACCCGGAGCGCGATCCGGCCAACCCGCAGCGCGCCATCGCCTACCACTTCGACCTGGACGGCCTGACCCTTACGGTCACCGTGCCGCTGGTCATGCCACCCGCAGATGACGCTGATGAAAACGGCGACGTGACCGGCAAGCCCGAGGTGCCGTCCATCACCCCGTGGTTCCGCAATGCCGACTGGAACGAGCGCGAATTCATGGAGATGTACGACATCGCGGTTACCGGCCACCCCAACCCCCGGCGGCTGTTCCTGGACGAACGGCTGGACGCGGGCATCATGGGCCAGATGATTCCCCTTTCCACCATGATGAACGGTGCCTCCACCCAGGATCTGTGGGAGCGCATCATGTCGGCGAAGCTGCCCGAGGGCACCACCGTCGCCACAGTCACCGACGAGGAGACCCAGGCATGAGCACCCTCACCCATACCCCGCACGACCAGCACCACGGTGGCGACCACGTGAACACCGACCCGCGCGCGGGCTTCACCCTGCCCATCGGCCCGCTGCACGTTGCGCTGGAAGAACCCATGTACTTCCGCGTGCACGTGGAAGGCGAAACCGTGAAGCAGGTGGACATCACCGCCGGGCACGTGCACCGGGGCATGGAGGCGCTGGCCCTGCGGCGCAACCTGTTCCAGAACATCGTGCTCACCGAGCGGGTGTGCTCGCTGTGTTCCAACAGCCACCCCTTCACCTACTGCATGGCGGTGGAAAACCTGGCGGGCATCGTGGTGCCCGAACGGGCCCGCTACCTGCGCTCCATGGCCGAGGAAATCAAGCGCATCGCCTCGCACCTCTTCAACGTGGCCATCCTGGCGCATATCATCGGCTTCAAGTCGTTGTTCATGCACGTGATGGAAGTGCGCGAGATCATGCAGGACATCAAGGAAACGGTGTACGGCAACCGCATGGACCTCGCCGCCAACTGCATCGGCGGCGTGAAGTACAACGTGGATGCCGACCTGCTCACCTTCCTGACCCGCAACCTGGACCGCGTGCAGAAGCACGTTGAAGAGATCTACAACATCTACCGCAACGATTCCATGGTGCGCGGGCGTACCGTGGGTGTGGGCGTGCTGTCGCCCGAAAACGCGCTGGAATACGCCGTTGTCGGCCCCGTGGCGCGCGGCAGCGGCCTGGCCGTGGACATCCGCAAGGATGTGCCCCACGCCGCCTACCCCCGCCTGGCCTTCGACGTGATCACCGAACCCGGTTGCGACGTGCATTCGCGCGCCCTGGTGCGCCTGCGCGAAGCTCTGGAATCCATCAGCCTGGTGCGCCAGTGCGCCCGCGACCTGCCCGGCGGCGATACGGTGGCCCGGCTGCCGGAAATTCCGGCGGGCGAGGCCGTGGCCCGCAGCGAGGCCCCGCGCGGCGAGCTGATCTACTTCCTGCGCACCGACGGCACCGACGTGCCCAACCGCCTGAAGTGGCGCGTGCCCTCGTACATGAACTGGGACGCGCTGGGCGTGATGATGCACGACTGCAAGGTTTCGGACGTGCCGCTCATCGTCAACTCCATCGACCCGTGCATTTCGTGCACCGAACGTTAACAGCGCGAAACAATACGGAATAGCGGAGGCAGGCGGTCATGCACGAATCGTCCATTGTCGAAGGTATCCTGCGCATCGTCTCTGACGAGGCGGCGCGACACGGCGCACCCCGCATCAGCCGGGTGAACCTGGCCGTGGGCCTTCTGGCGTGCGTCGAATCGCGCACCCTGACCGCCTGTTTCGAACTGCTGGCCGAAGGGACGCCCGCCGAGGGCGCGCCGCTGGACGTGCAACTGCTGCCCCTGCGCGGCGTCTGCCCGGCCTGCGGCGACGTGGAAACCCGGAAACGGAAATTCTCCTGCCCTTCGTGCGGCGACGACGCCGTGCACTGGATTGGCGGCAGGGAACTGTACATCGCAAGCATAGAAGTGCCCGGCCCGGATGCCACCGACCTTCCGGCAGCGGCGCAAACCACGGAAGGATAGCACCATGACCAATTCGCTCATGCGGTACGTCGTCTACGCGGAAGCAGACAAGTGCAAGGCATGCAAGAAGTGCGAACTTGCCTGCATTGCCTCGCACAACAACATGACCATCAAGGAGGCTGTGAAGAAGCGCAACCTCTTCCAGCCCCGCGTGCACGTCATCAAGACCGACAGCGTCAAGATGCCCGTGCAGTGCCGCCAGTGCGCCGACGCGCCCTGCGCCCGCGTGTGCCCCACCGACGCGCTGGTCCAGGAGGACGGCGTGGTGGTGATGCGCCAGCAGTACTGCGCCGCCTGCCAGTTGTGCGTCATGGCCTGCCCGTACGGCGCCATCGAGCTGTCCTTCATCGGCCTGCCCGAGGAAGGCACCGCAGATGCCGCCCACCCCGTGCAGCACCGCCGCGAAGTGGCCGTGCGCTGCGACGTTTGCGCCGACTGGCGTGCCAAGGAAGGCAAGGACCAGGGCGCCTGCGTGGAAGCCTGCCCGGTCAAGGCCCTGCACATGGTCACCGTGGACGAATACCGCGCCATGCAGCGCTAGGCGCCGCTTGCGGCGAGCCTTTCCGTCAGCCCGCGCCCAAAGTGGCGCACGGGCCTGGCGGTCGCCACCCGGATAATACGCCCATGACGGGGCGGGGAATTCCCCGCCCCGTTTTTTTGCGCCGCGCGGCCATCCTTCGAGGCCAGGCGACCGTCACGAACACGCCGTCACAAACGCGGTCCACACAGGCGAAATCGCCATTGTTCAAACACTCAACATGCTGACACAAAAGGACTTCTCGAAACATTCACCCTTGTCACCATTCCGTAACAAAACCGCGTTATTTCGTGACGAATTCATGACAATGCCGGTTGCCCGGACGCCGGGGGAAGCGTAGAATCCCCGCGGTCCCGACCGGCCTTTTTTGCGCACGGGGCAGTACCGTACGGCACCAGCCGGGGTTGCAGCATTTCCGTAACCGCCTGCCCCATGACGGACCATCTTCACGATGGCCCCAAACAGCACGCCAGGACCAAACGAACCCAGGGGCCGACCGGGCCCACGAGCACAACGACAACACCGGAGCCACCGCATGGCCTTGAACCTGTTTCCCAAGTCCGTCCGCTTCTTCGAACTGCTGGGCCGCCAGAATGCCATGCTGGTGGAAGCGGCCGACTTGCTCACCTGCATCCTCGAGGACTTCGGAAAGGTTGACGACGCCTGCAAGCGCGTCAACATGGTCGAGGTGGAGGCCGACGAACTGTGCCGCGAAATCTCGCGCCAGCTCTCGGTCACCTTCATCACCCCCATCGACCGCGAGGACATCTACCGCCTGAACCTGGCGCAGGAAGACTCCATCAATCTCATCAAGGGCATCGCCACGCGGGCGCGGCTGTACGGGTTCACCTACATCCGCTTTCCGGCCCGCAAGATGGTCCGCAACCTGCGCGAGATGGCCGCCGTCACCGGCGAAATGATCTGTTGCCTGAAGGACAAGACCGACGTGGCCGCGCAGGTCAAGCAGTTGAAGGCCATCAAGACCGAATGCGAAATGCTGCTGGGCACCGGCCTTGCCGAGTTGCACGACACCGAGAATCTCGACATGCGCGCCGTGGTGGACATCATGAAGTGGACCCAGGTGTACGACCGCATCGAGCTGGCCGTGGAACGCCTGGACGATCTCGCGGACGCCATCGAGGAAGTGGTGCTGAAGAATGCTTGAGATACCGGTGCTGCTCGTCGTCATCGTCCTCGTCGCGCTGATCTTCGACTTCACCAACGGGGCGCACGACTGCGCCAACGCCATCGCCACCGTGGTCTCCACCAAGGTGCTTTCCCCGCGCACCGCCGTGGCCATGGCCGCCGTGCTGAACCTTTTCGGGGCCATGCTGGGCGAAGAGGTGGCGCATACCCTTGGCCAGGGCATCGTGAACACCGACATGGTCATGGGCAGCCAGGCCCTGGTGCTGGCGGCGCTCATCGGGGCCATCGCCTGGAACCTGATCACCTGGTACTACGGCCTGCCGTCCTCGTCGTCGCATGCGCTCATCGGGGGGCTGATGGGGGCTGCCATCACCCACGCGGGGTTCAGCACCCTGAACGCCATGTCCATCGTCAAGAAGATCCTGCTGCCGCTGGTGCTCTCGCCCATGGCGGGCTTTATCGTCAGCTACGCGTGCATGACGCTGCTGATGCTGCTGTTCTGGCGCACCAACCGGCGCACGGTGACGCGGTCGTTCGAAAAGTTGCAGATCGTTTCCTCCGCGTTCATGGCCACCAGCCACGGCCTCAACGACGCGCAGAAGACCATGGGCGTCATCACCCTGGCCCTGTTCCTGTTTCACCAGATCGACACCATCCACGTGCCGCTGTGGGTCAAACTGTCGTGTGCGCTGGCCATGGCCATGGGCACCGCCCTTGGCGGCTGGAAGATCGTGAAGACCATGGGGCACCGCATCTTCAAGCTGGAGCCGGTGCACGGCTTCGCGGCGGAAACGTCCGCCGCCATGGTCATCACCGGGGCTTCGCTGATGGGCGCGCCCATTTCCACCACCCACACCATCACCGCCTGCGTGTTCGGCGTGGGGTCCACCAAGCGCCTGTCCGCCGTGCGCTGGGGCATTGCCGGCAACCTGGTGGTGGCGTGGATACTCACCATTCCCGCCGCCGCCACCATGGCCTCCATCAGCTTCCTGATACTGGAATTGCTGGGCATCGCCGACTAGGGCTGCCCTTGGCCGAACCTTCCTTTTTCAACGCAAGAGGGGGGTGCATGCCGTGGCATGCACCCCCCTCTTGCGTTGGGGCGCGGTGCGCGTCGCAGCCGGTCACTCCCCGCGCCCGCTTTCCGAGCCGTACCCCAATTCACGAAGGTAGATGCAGAACATGTCGGCCATGCCGTCGGCAAAGGCCGCCACCTCTTCCGGTGTGCGGGGTGTTTCCGAAAAACGCTTGCCAGCGGCGGCGAGCGTTGCAGTGACCAGTTCTCCGGCCAGTGTCCGGGTGGCGTCGGTGGCCGTGGGCAGGACCTCGCGCATGAAGGACTGAATGGTCACGCTGGCCGATGCTTTCGCCGTCCGTGCCTCCGGCTCGTTGCGATACAGGGGGGCTGCATCGCTGAGCGCGAGGCGCATGGCCGCCTCGTCGCATTCGGAACGGATGAAGGCATGGACGAGCGCTCGCAACCGCTCCAGTGGTGGTGTGCCCACTTCCTCCAGGATGCCGCGCAGAACGTCCGCGGTCTGCCGCCACTCGTCGCGTTGCAGGCGGAACAGGATGGCCGCCTTGTTGGGAAAATACTGGTACAGCGACCCCACGCTCACCCCGGCCCGCTCGGCCACGCGGGCGGTGGTGAAGCGGTGCGCCCCTTCCTGGGCCAAAACCTGAGCTGCTGCGGTCAGAATGGCGCCGACAAGTTCCGACGACCTGACCTGCTTCGGCTGTTTTCTCGGAGTGATCGTGCTTTTCTGACGTTCCGGCATGGGACCTTCCGCAATGCGAATTGTGAATGCGACCAATCATTCGTATTTTACTCCGGTGCCCAAAGACATGCAACCTGCAACCGGAGCCCCCATGACCACATCGCCCCAATCGCCCCCCTGCCCCATCCGGACAACCCTGGCCGCCCCACCCCTTGCCCCGCTGCTGGAGCGCCTGTTCCGCGAGGACGACGAATCGTCGCTCCAGGCAAACCCGGCCATGGCTGCCCTTTCCGACGAGGAGTGCGAGCGCCGTCTGCGCAGCAGAACCGGCTACCTCGACTTCTACGGACAGCTCAAGGACATGCCGCTGGCCGTCACGCGCGAGACGGGCGCCCTGCTCTACATGCTGGCGCGCGGCTGCCGGGCGCGGTCCATCGTGGAATTCGGCACCTCGTTCGGCATCTCCACCCTGCACCTTGCAGCGGCGCTGCGCGACAACGGTGGCGGCCGCCTGATCACCAGCGAGTTCGAACCGTCCAAGGTGGCGCGGGCCAGGGACAACCTGTCCTGCGGCGGCCTCGCGGACCTGGTGGATATCCGCCAGGGGGATGCGCTGCACACCCTTGCTTGCGGACTTCCCGATTCCGTGGACATGCTGTTGCTGGACGGAGCCAAGGCCCTCTACCCCGAAATCCTGGAACTGGTCGAACCGCATCTGCGGCCCGGCGCGATCATCATCGCCGACAACGCCGGGTACAGCCCGGACTATCTGGCGCGGGTGCGTTCGCCCGCACACGGGTACATGTCCATTCCGTTCACTGGAGATGTCGAGCTGTCCGTGCGGGCTGGATGATACTGCTTGATACGGGCGGGAACACAGCCGCGACGGCCTTCGCCATCACCACGCGGAACGGCCCGCGAGCACATGCTTGCGGGCCGTTCGGTACTCGTCGGGGGGGGGTGACCGGGTAATGGGCTAACTGCCCCCTTCCATCTCTTCCTGGCAGGCCTTGCACAGCCCCACCCCCGGCACGGCGGCCAGCCGGGCGGGGGGAATGGGTTCGCCGCACTCGCGGCAGCAGGCAACGCCGTCGATCCATTCGGGCCCCTCGCGCCCCTGCGCGGAGGCATTCCGCGCACGGGACAAGGCGGCTTCGCGTTCCAGCCGCTCCAGTTCCTGGGCCTGATCGAAAATATCCATGAGACCTCCTGGTTGTCCCGATCCGCTCCCTGTCAGTGCCAGGTCCGCCCCCCATGGGCGCGGGTGGTGCCCGCGCGCATCCGGCCTGCCTCCATCAGCCGTCAAGGGTCCGCAATCCCCTGCCGGCTCAGCCGATTTCGTTGATTCCGTTGCTCCCGCCCGCTGGCCCGGCGCATCCGGCTCCTGCTACCCGTCCAGTCCTCGCGGCGGTATGCCCGCCACCCTCAGCGCGTCCACCCTCACCTTGGCCACCGCCTTGACCATGGCGGGCGGGGCACCCTGCACGGCGATGCCGGGCATGTGCGCGTCTTCCGGAAACAGCGCCGCGAAGGTGCCGGGTTGCAGCAGCACGCGGGTACAGGGGTGCCCCGTCACGGAAAAGAACCGCACGTCCCTGTCATCGACATATGGTCCCTGGGCACCCAGACCGGGCAGTGGCGTCCAGTCCAACCATTCCATACCCGAAAGAACGTACTGGATGTCAATATGCCTGCGGTGGGCCTCCAGCCGCCCGCTACCCTCTGGCCTGGTGTCGTAGCGCCCCACCTCCACGTACACGCTGCCTTCCGGTGCATCGGCGCAGGGCACGGGGTGGCGGCCGGTGGCCGCATCGGGGGCAAGGTTCGCCAGAAAGGCGAAGGCCGCCCGCCATGCCGGGCCAAGGTCGTAGCGCATCCACGTGTCCAGCGTGCCGATGATCATCGTTTCCTCCAGGTTCGTGGCAGGTTCCACCTTGTCGGCCGCGGACAATATAGTGTCGCCGTGCGGCGCGCAACAGGTCGCCGTCGGGTCGCAGTACCGGGGGATGCAGCGGTACCGCAACCGGCTCGGAGCGTGCGAAAATGCGCACAATGATGCACTGCCGCCATACCGCAACACAACCGTCACCATCGCGGAGTGTGGTGTCGCCATCAGGTCTTGCATCATGCGGTGCAACCCGCGCCTTGCCAATCATCACGAATGTGGGCATGAAAACCGCGCGGCACGCGGATGCAGCTGGGGAGCCATCCGCAGGTCGCAGCGGGCACACACTCACGCAATCCCGCGCCACGCGACGGAAGGGTTCACGGCGGGCAAACCGTAAACAGCCAGTCGCCTTGGGGGGCAACATGTCTTTGACCATCCGCAGCAAGCTGATCATCGCCTTTCTCCTGTCCATCGTCGTCGCCATCGGCAGCGTTTCCGCCGTGGTGTCCATCGAAATCCGGCGTGCCTCGCTACGCGACTTCGAGGATTCGTCCGGCGCCCAGTTGGAACGGGTGAACGACTTCGTCACCACCTTCTTCGAAGCGGCCCAGCGCAACGTGGTCTACCTGGCCTCGCTGCCCCGCGTGGTGGACGCCAAGGGGCAGGTGGCCTCGTACGCCGACACCAAGCAGGACAACAAACTGCACCACGCCTCGCTGACGGCAGAGGAACAGGCGCTGGCCAAGGTGTTCACCCTGATGGGCAAGGCCAACAACTGGTACGATGAAATCTTCATCGGCTATCAGGACAGCGGCTTTCTCAGCCATATCGACGGTTCCGGCGTGCCCGCAGGCTACGACCCGCGCAAGCGCCCGTGGTACAAGGAAGCCATGGCCGACTCGGGCAACACGCTGATCAGCAAGGCCTACATGTCCACCACCGGCTACCCGGTGGCCAGCGTCATGAGCAAGGTGCGTACCGGCTCGGGCGACATCGTGGGGGTCATGGGCGTGGACATCAACCTTTCCACCCTGACCAAGGTCACCTCCAACCTGCGCATCGGCAAAACCGGCTACGTCATGCTGCTGGAGGACACCTCGGTCATCCTGTCCGACCCACGGCACGAAAAATTCGGCTTCAAGAAGGCCGAAGACACCGGCGTGCCTGCGCTTGCGCAGATCATGAAGATGCAGCGCGGCACCTTCGAGGCGGCCATGGACGGCACGGACAAGCTGGTCACCGTGTTCACCGGCTATCAGGGCTGGAAGCTGGTGGCCGTCATCGACAAGGCCGAAGTGTACGCCCAGTCGGGCAGCGTGGTGAACTATATTCTGATGGTGGGCGCGGGCATTGCCCTGGCCCTGATGGTGGTGGCCTGGCTGCTGGCCCGTTCCGTGGCCAACCCGGTGCAGATGCTGGTGGCCGCGTCCGGTCGCGTGGCGGCAGGCGAGTTCGACGCCCTGCCCGACGCGCGCCACTTCTCGGGCGAACTGCTGGACCTGCACGGCAGCCTGCGCGCCATGGTGGGCAACCTTGGCGAACTGCTGGCCACGGGCAAGGCCAAGACCGCCGAGGCAGAAGAGCAGACCCGCAAGGCCGAAACCGCCCTGCGCGAGGCCGAACAGGCCCGCCTGCGCGGTGAACAGGCCCGCAAGGAAGGCATCCGCCATACGGCGGAACGGCTGGAAGGCATCGTGGGCAACGTCCGCAACGCCTCGCACGAACTGGCCGGGCAGGTGGACGAAGCCCGGTCAGGTGCCGAAGTGCAGCGCGCCCGCACGGCGGAAGCCGCCACCGCCATGGAACAGATGAACGCATCCGTGCTCGAGGTCGCCGCCAATGCCTCGCGCGCGGCGGAAAGCGCCGAAAACGCCAGGGCCCAGGCCGAGGCGGGCGGTGCCATCGTGCGCGACGTGGTGGACAGCATCCGCAAGGTGGACGAGTTCACCCGCGAGATGAGCGGCGGCCTGGGCGACCTGGGCAAGCGGGCCGAGGGCATCGGCAACATCATGACCGTGATCACCGACATCGCCGACCAGACCAACCTGCTGGCGCTGAACGCTGCCATCGAGGCGGCCCGCGCCGGTGACGCCGGGCGCGGCTTTGCCGTGGTGGCCGACGAGGTGCGCAAACTGGCCGAAAAGACCATGACCGCCACCAAGGAAGTGGGCGACGCCATCACCGCCATCCAGCGCGGCACGCAGGAAAACATCACCGGCATGGGCCGCGCGGCGGAAGTGGTACAGCGCAGCACCGACCTTGCCTCCAGGGCGGGCGAGGCGCTGGCGCGCATCGTGTCCATCGTGGAATCCACCGCCGACCAGGTGCGCTCCATCGCCACGGCGTCGGAGCAGCAGTCCGCCGCGTCCGAGCAGATCAACCGGGGCACCGACGAGGTGAACCGCATCGCGTCCGAAATGGCCGAGGCCATGGCCCAGTCCACCCGTGAGGTGGGTGAGCTGGCCCGGCTGTCGTCGGAATTGCAGGACGTCATCCGCGAACTGAAGGAAGACAGCTAGACGGACGGTTGGGCGCCCTCCGGCTTTGAAAGACACTCCACGCCCCGGCATCCCCGCGATGTCGGGGCGTTTCGCATGCAGCCACGCGAAGAACCGTGCCTGTCCTGTAACGGACGTGGCCCCGCCGCAAACATTTCCCACCGAATCAGGAGGAAATCGTGACAAGCGGGGCCGAAGTGCTTACTCTCTGCCCCGTGGCGGGGCGCGCCCTTCCGGCAGTGCATCCACGGAGCACATGCCCACGGTGAGCGCACGCTCAGAAGGCTATCGCGCATCGCCATTGGCCGGACGCATGTGGGACGCGCCCGGCACCCCGCCCGTACCCGCGCTTGCCGTGGGTCCGGGCGTCTTCCGGCAACCGTCAGCACGCGAGGCGTCGCATGAAGTACCGCATCCACCCCATCGTCATGGGTTCCAAGGTCTTCGACAAGGGCATGATGACCTACCAGCACGACTACGGCACGCCCTACACCATCCCCATCTATACCTGGTACATAGAGGGCGGCGACAAGCGCATCCTGGTGGACACCGGGGAACTGAATCCCATCGTCTCGCCGGACCGCGAGGCGGCGCTGGGCGGCAAGATCTACACCTTCGAGGCGGGGTTGGCCAAATTCGGGCTCACCCCGGCGGACATCGACGTGGTCATCCACACCCACCTGCACAACGACCACTGTGAAAACGACTACAAGTGCGAAAACGCGGAAATCTGGGTGCACGAAAAGGAACTGGAGTCCATCCACAACCCGCATCCCCTGGATTTCCGCTATCTCGAAGACTACATCACCGACGTGGAAGACAACGGCCAGTTGCGCGTGATCACGGAAGAAGAGCGCGAAATCCTGCCCGGCATCCGCGTGATGCACACCCCGGTGCACACCGAGGGCGGCCTGACCGTGTTCGTGGACACGGAACAGGGCACCGCCGCCATCACCGGGTTCTGCATCATCGACGAGAACATGAACCCGCCCGCCGCCATCCGGGGCATGGAGATGGAGGTCATTCCTCCCGGCACCTGCATCAACCCCAAACAGGGCTACGACATCATGCTCAAGGTGAAGGAGCAGGCGGACATCGTCATCCCGCTGCACGAACCGCGCTTTGCCCGCATGGAGACCATCGGCTGACCGACGCTGGCCCGCGCGGCACACTGAACGCGGCCATGCCGCCGGACGACGCCCGGCAACGCCACCACGCACCACCCGACACTGCCCGACAGGATACCGGACACGGCGCGCCGTTCCCGCGCCCGCTCCACCGCACCTGAATGCCGGAACATCCACAGGAGCCGCAGCATGACCATGAAGTTCATCGACGTCGCCTTCAACGGCGGCATGAAGATCGACGCCGTACTCCACCCCGCCTTCACCGCCGGACAGGACGCGCCGGACGCTCCCGCCCCCGCTTCCACCGTCATCCGCACCGACCAGCCGGTGAAGGACGGCGGCGAAGGCTCCGCCCCCACGCCGTTCGAGCTGTTCCTGGCCTCACTGGCCACCTGCGCGGGCGTGTACGCCCAGCGCTTCTGCGAGGCCCGCAAGATTTCCACGGAAGGGCTGGGCATTCGCGTGGGGTGCGAATTCGCGTCCAAGGGCTTTCAGGTTACCCGCATGACCTTCGTGGTAACGCCGCCGCAAGGCTTTCCCGGCGAGTACCGCGATGCGCTGGTACGCGCCGTGGAACTGTGCACCGTGAAGAAGCACATCATGACGCCGCCTGCGTTCGAGGTGGTCCTGGCATAGCCCGTTGACCGACCGAGGCGGCGGCACCCGCCGCGCGCGTGTCCGTCAGTCTCCGTCCCTTTCCGCCAATCCCCCCAGCGCCGTGGCCTGCCACGGCGCTGTCGCATTCCTGGGGCACACTGGCCCCGCCGGGCAGCATTGCCCCCTTTGCCATTCCCACGCGGGCGGTCCTGTGGCAGATTCGTCATCTCCGACATATCCATCATGTCCATAAGGGGGAGCAGTTCCGCCCGCGTATCGCCCCCGACAAAAACCGCCAACCAGAATCGCCGTCACCGGAGCCGCCATGTCCAACCGTTCCATCAATCTCGCCCTGCACGTCATGAAGGATCCGGCCGCCATGGCCGAAAAGACCGCCCAACTGCTGCTGGAACGCTGCGAGCGGGCCGTGGCCGCGCGCGGCGTGTTCACCCTGGCCCTGTCCGGCGGCAGCACGCCCGTCCCGCTGTTCCGCCTGCTGGCCACCACGGCCTGGCTGGAGCGCCTGCCGTGGGAAAAGATCGCCGTGTACTGGGTGGACGAGCGCTGCGTGGAGCCGGACCATCCGCAGAGCAACTACGGCGTGGCCCGGCGCGAACTGCTGTCGCTGGCCCCGGCCACCCGCTTCTACCGCATGAAGGGCGAGATGGACCCCATGGAGGGTGCCGCCGCCTACGAATCGCTGCTGCGCGAACATTTCGACCTGGAGAACGGCGGCTGGCCGCGCTTCGACATGGTGCTGCTGGGCATGGGCGAGGACGGACACACCGCATCGCTGTTCCCCGACGGGACCGGTCTTGCCGAGCACACCCGCCTGGTCATCGACCAGTACGTGCCCGCCACCAAGAGCGACCGGCTTACCCTGACCCTGCCGGTACTGAACAACGCCCGCTGTTGCGTGTTCCTTGTTTCCGGCAGGGAAAAGCACCCCGTGCTGGCACGGGCGCTGGACCTGCTGGCCGAACCCACCCTGCCCGCGCAGTTCGTGAAGCCCGCCAACGGGGATCTGGTGTGGATTGTCGACGAGGGTGCCGCCAAGGGCTAGCTATTGGCGCTTTGGGGTCAGCCTTCCGCAGACGGCAGCTCGTCCACCAGCGCCTCTCCGGCGGCCATGTCGATGACGGCGGCCATGAACGCGGCGGCGTGCTCCACGGGCAGGCCGATGATGCATTCCACGTCGGCCCCGTGCACTTCGGACAGGATGGCCGCCTCGTACGCGGGCAGCAGCCGCCGCAGCGCTCCGGCCCTGCCGTGGGCCAGCACCACGGACACCCGCGCAGGCACGATGCGCTGGCGCAGGGGCAGGCCGTCCAGCCCCAGCCGGGCCATGGCGGCATAGGCCCGCACCAGCCCGCCGGTGCCCAGCTTGACCCCGCCGAAATATCGTGTCACCACCGCCGCCACCTCGCCCACGCCGCCGTGCAGCAGTTGTTGCAGCATGGGGCGCCCGGCGGTGCCGTGGGGTTCGCCGTCGTCGCTGCACCCGATGCGCGCGGTGTCGCCCGGCGGCCCGGCGGCAAAGGCCCAGCAGTTGTGGGTGGCATCGGCGAATTCGGCGCGCACCGCCTCGATGAAAGCCCGCGCCGTGGCCGCGTCCGGCGCGTGGGCCACGCTGACGATGAACCGGCTGCGCTTGATGGAATCTTCCCGCCGGTACACGCCCCCGGCAAACCCGGTAACCCCGGCCATGTGGACCAGTTCGGCCCCCTGCGCCAATGTCTCCGGCCCTGCCGTGCGCGCCCCGCTCGATTGGCCGGGCAGCAAGGGCACCGGATAGCGGGCGGGAGCGGGCTGCGCCGCAGCAGGTGCGGATTCGCCCGTTGCGGATTCTGCTCCCGGCGCGGTTCCGGATGGGGTACCAGATGGGGTAAGGGTACGCTGGTCGGTCATGGCCTCCGGCTGTAGCCGCCTGCCGGTGGCGGGTCAAGGTACCGGTCGGGATGCCGGGCGGCACCCCGGTCAAGGAACCCCGCGCCCATAACGGTCCCGCACTCCAACATTTCACCCATCGCCCCCGCAACCAACCATTCACCATGTCCAAAACCCTGATCATCGCCGAAAAGCCCTCCGTGGCGCGCGAACTGGCCCCCCTTGTGGGCGCCACGCAGCGCCGTGCGGGCTTTCTGGAAGGGCCGGACCATCTGGTGAGCTGGGCCGTGGGGCACCTTGTGGGCATTGCCGAACCGGAGGAACAGGACCCGGCCTGGGCGGGCCGCTGGACCCTGGACCAGTTGCCCATGCTGCCGCCGCGCTTTCGGCTGCGGGTGCTGCCGGAAACGGCGGACCAGTTCGCCGTGCTGCGCCGCCTGCTCACCGACGAGCGCGTTACCGGCGTCATCAACGCCACCGACGCCGGGCGCGAGGGCGAACTGATCTTCCGGCGCATCTACCTGATGGCCGAATGCGGCAAACCCGTGCGCCGCCTGTGGGCCAGCGACATGACCGAAGAAGGCCTGCGCAAGAGCCTGGCCCGTCTGCTGCCCGACGCGGAAAAGCGCAACCTGGGGCTGGCCTCCTTTGCCCGGGCCGAGGCCGACTGGCTGGTAGGCATGAACTATTCGCGCCTGTTCACGGTAAAGACCGGCGGCCTTGTGTCCGTGGGACGCGTGCAGACCCCGGTGCTGTGCCTGCTCACCGCCCGCCGCCGCGAGATAGAACAGTTCGTGCCGCAGGATTTCTGGACCGTGGAAGGGGTGTTCACCCCCGGCGGCGGCAAGGGGCGGGCCGCGCACGACGCTGGGGCCGCCCCCGATGCGGCACCCGACGCGTCTTCCGATGCGGGACCGGACACGTCACCAGTTGCATCACCGGACACACTCGCCGCCGACGCGCCGGACTCCTTCCCCGCCGTATGGCACCGCCCGCCGGAACTGCGCGAAACCCGCGTGGACAGCGAGGACGAGGCCACGGCCATCGCCGCCGCCTGCACCGGGCGCGAAGGCGTGGTGGAATCGGTGGTCAGCAAGGCAGGCACCCAGCAACCGCCCCTGCCCTTCGACCTGACCACCTTGCAGCGAGAAGCCAACACCCGTTTCGGCCTGTCCGCAAAGGACACCCTGGCCCACGCCCAGGCGCTGTACGAAACGCACAAGCTGATCACCTACCCCCGTACCGATTCCCGCCACCTGACCAAGGAACTGTTCGCGGAAATCCTGAACCACTTCCGGGCCATCCACCACCTGTACCCGGACGAGACCATGCTGGCGGTCGCGCGCATCAAGTCCGGCAAGATCAAGTTTCCCTGCGTGGACGACCGCAAGGTCACCGACCACCACGCCATCATCCCCACCGCCCGCAAGGGCGACCCGGCCCGCCTTTCGCAACCGGAACGGCAGATCTACGAAATGATCTGCCGCCGGTTCATCGCCGCCTTCTGCGCCGAGGCCAAGTTTGCCACTTCCACCGTCACGGTGAAGGTGGGCGAGCACGCCTTCATCGCGCGGGGCAAGGTGTTCAAGGAAAAGGGCTGGCTGGCCGTGGAACCGTGGCGCGCGGCGGAGGACACCCCCCTGCCCCCCCTGCGCAAGGGCGCCAAACTGCATACGGACGACATCCGCCGGGTGACGCGCCAGACCAAGGCCCCGGCCCACTATACCGATGCCTCGCTGCTGGCGGCCATGGAAACCGCCGGCAAGCTGGTGGAGGACGAGGAACTGCGCCAGGCCATGAAGGAACGCGGCCTCGGCACCCCCGCCACCCGCGCCCAGGTCATCGAAACGCTGCTCCAGCGCGGCTATGTGGGCAGGCACGGCAAGCGGCTCATCGCCAGCGACCGGGGCATGCAGGTGGCCGAGGTCATCGAGGCGCTGCTGCCCGACGTGGCCTCGCCCGAGCTGACCGGCACATGGGAAAAGGCCCTCAAGGACATGGAGGCGGGCACCGCCACCTACCCGCAGTTCATGCACGGGATACGCGAAAGCGTGTGGAACGGCGTGCACCGCATCAAGCGGGTGGGCGGGCGCAACCTGGACCGTTTGCTGGACACGGCGTCCGAACGGTACGCCCGCACGCCCGACGGTCTGTGCCCCCTGTGCGGCGGCGAGGTGCGCGAAACCCCGCGCGGCTGGGGCTGCACCGGGCAGCCGCCCGCCCCTTCCGGAAAGAAACGCGGCAAGGCGGCAAACGGGGACGACGGCGCCGGGCAGGACGCCGAGCGCGCCAAACGCGGCGCGAAAAAGGCCGATGCGCCCAATGGCGGGCCAGACGCCGCGCCGGACGGTGGGGAGAACAGCGGTACGGCTTCCCCCACTGCCAATGGGGGCCGCTGCCCGTTCATCCTCTGGCGCACCTCCTTCGGACGCGAACTGGACGAGCCCACGGCGCGCGAACTGCTGGCCACCGGTCGCACCGCGCAGGCCATGGACTTCACCTCGCGCCAGGGCAAGCCGTTCCGGGCGCATCTGGTACTGAAGGGGGGCCGCCTGCGTCCGGAATTCGTGCCGGACGGGCCACGCCCTGCCCCGCAGCGGACAGCGGAACAGGCAACGCCGGGTTCACCTGACGCCCCTGCTGCGGCATCCCCGTCGATTCCCGGTGGCGGTGCGCCCACCGCCGCCTCCGGCACCTTGCCGGAAACACCCGTGACGCCAGCAACGCCAGACCCAAGCGAAGCCCCCGACACGGTCGAAGCCCCCGGCACGCCCGAAGCCCATCCCGGCACCGACAGCTAGCGTCGGCACACTCCCGCACGCCTTTCCCCCCGCTCCCGTCATGCTCCTTGCAGGGCACCCGGGCCACATCGCCGCGCCAACGCACCTCCCCCGCAAGCCGTTCCGCCGTCGGTCCCCTTGGGCATGCCCATACCTCCGGGTCCGTCCGGATCCTTCCACCCGGCTCCTCGCGCTCCCGTCCGGCAGGCGCCCCAGTCCCACCGCGGCCCCGGTCTCCCGTTTCCTGCGCCCGTACCTTTCCCCGCCCGGCCCGATGACGTATGGTCAAAACGATTTCTTTCGGGGAATTTCAAAAAAGCGCTTTACAAGTCTATGGATGGAGTCTAAACAGGAATTGTTCCTAACAAGGAACCCCACAACGCAACCAACAAGGAGCATATCGATGAGCAAGACCCACGAGAACATGATGGCGGCCTTTGCCGGTGAATCCCAAGCCAACCGCAAGTACCTCGCCTTCGCCAAGCAGGCCGACAAGGAAGGTATGCCCCAGGTCGCCAAGCTGTTCCGCGCCGCCGCCGAGGCGGAAACCATCCATGCCCACGGCCACCTGCGCAACGCGGGCAAGATCGGTTCCACCCTCGACAACCTTCAGGCCGCCATCGACGGCGAAACCTACGAATTCACCAAGATGTACCCGCAGATGATCGCCGAGGCCGAGGCCGAGGGCGAAAAGGTGCCCGCGCGCTACTTCGGCTGGGCCAACGCCGTGGAAGAGGTGCACGCCAATCTCTACCGCAAGGCGCTGGAAAACCCCTCCGCCCTGGCCGATGTGGACTACTACGTCTGTTCCGTGTGCGGCTACACCCACGAAGGCCCGCACGACGACAAGTGCCCCATCTGCAACGCCGCGGCGTCCGCGTTCTACAAGGTGGCCTAGTCCGCTCCCTGCGCGGACAGCGTACACCCTTCGGAGGGCCCCGGCATGCACGCCGGGGCCCTCCTGTCATTCACGCGCCCGAGACTCGGCGCCCTCGACACCGCGCACGGGGTGCAGTATCCCGGCTCATGCACACCCGCTGCTTCGTTCCGGAACACACATGCTGATCCTGCTCCGCACCGCCGACGCACGCATCGCCGCACACATGACCGCCCCCCTTGCCGAGGCCGGGCTGCGACTGGTGGTGGAAATGCCCACCGTTGCGGATGCGCGGATGCAGGCCCCGGAAGGCACGGCGCCCATGGTGCATCCGGAACCGGATGCGCTGGTGGCCGACCTTGACCTGCTGGCCCCGCCGAGCCCGGACGGCGGCCCGGACGGCGGTCCGGTCGGCAAAGGTCTTTCCGGTGACGCCCCCGGCATCCCCCCCGGCATTCCATTGATCCTGCTGCACACCGCCACGGCCCGGCAGGAATCGCGCCGCGTGCGCGCAGCCGGGTTGCCCGCATCCGCCCGCCTGCTGCGCGCGCCGTTTGCCGCCGGGGCGCTGGTCACCGCGCTGCGGGCGGCGGGGCTGGCCGCTCCGCCCGGCAGGGGACCGCTGGCCGCCGGGGTGCTGGCGTTGGGCGACATCGTGTTCGACCCGGTCACCGGGCGCGCCACCCGCGATTTTCGGCCCCTTTCGCTGCACCCGCAGGAACGGCTGCTGCTGGAACTGCTGCTGCGCCGGGCGGGCAGCGTGGTGCACCGGACGGACATCGCCCACTGGTGCCTGGATTACGCCGCCACCCCCGCGCCCCATGCACCCCATTCGCCCCATTCACCCCATTCGCCCCATTCCCCCCATTCCGTGGACGTGCTCGTCTCTCGCCT
>Ga0247728_10060_pt1 | contig 59919 bp, 62 predicted proteins | sample SalenrCarbi39_FD_183048 | JGI IMG/M metagenome (GOLD analysis project Ga0247728, IMG submission 183048) | Saline wetland microbial communities from Lincoln, Nebraska, United States - Carb-i39 | ecosystem: Environmental > Aquatic > Non-marine Saline and Alkaline > Salt marsh | place: USA: Nebraska...
CAAGATCAATAGGATGCACGGCGACAGCAGGGACAGGTGAAGGGTGTGTTTGGCGACTGCCAATTTACCTGCTTCCCTGACTGTCAACTCGCTCTTCCCCCAGAGTCCGCGAAGAACCTTTTTTTTGCCCGCCGGAAACTCCAGCTGAACCCAGTGGCCGCGGCACGGCCTAAGGTGAACAGCCCATCAGCGGAGGAACCTATGAACGGCGAACAGCACTACGATCAGCCAACCAAAGAGCGGGACGACGTGGTTCGTCGGCCGGATGAAGCGGACGAGGATCAGCTCGATGAGGCGATCGAGGAAACCTTTCCGGCCAGCGATCCGATCTCGCCCTGATTTCCTACCTGGCCCGCGTCGCGGATTGGCTCCCGGCTTGTGCCGCGCGGGCCAGCAGCGCGGGCATGATGTGCCGGCGTAGCAGGGGCGCGATGTCCTCGCGCTCGCATGGCGCCAGCGCCAACCATCCCAGTTCTTCCAGTTCGGCCTGCACGGTGACGGCACGAGGCAGCCGCGCCATGAACACGTCTGCCTCGACCTGATGGCCCGGCTCGTTGGCGGCCGGCGCCTGGAAGTGCCCGAGCGGCTGGAAATCGGCTTCTTCGAGTTGTAGGTCGAGCTCTTCGTGCAGCTCGCGTCTCAACGTGTCCAGCGGACGCTCGCCTCTTTCCGCCTTGCCACCGGGCAGCATGAAAAAGCGGGTCCCTCGTTTGCGTACCACCAGCACCCGGCCTTGTTCATCGAACAGGCAGGCAATGGCGATTGTCAGGGTCGCGACGGGCATAGGCTCTATCCTTCGGTCATTGAGTAGCGCAATCAGCGTCTTGGTGCGTCGATAGCGGGCGAGACGCTCGGCTAGCGTATCCGGTAGCTGGTCCGCGACACCAAAGCCCAGACGCGTATAGAAAGGCAACAGCTCGGGCTTGCAGAACAGCCAGACCGGCCCCGCGCTGGCGGCCAGTGCCTCGCGCACCAGTCGTGCACCGATTCCGCGATTGCGTTCCGGCGGGGTTACCAGCAGCCCGGTCAGGAAATGCCCGTGGGCGACGGGCGTCAGGCATAGACCCGCCAGGATGCCGCCCCGCCTGGCGACCCAGCAGACCGCTTCGGCGCGCACCCGGTTACGGCTGTTATGCGCTCGATAGAATCTCACCAGCAGCGGTTGCAGGGCTTGTGGAAGCGGCGAAAAGTCGAGAGCGGGCATGGCCAACCGGGCTGTTTGCGGAGCCCGCTAGTCTAGCGTCTGGGCCGCCGGCGCCAAACTTTCTTCGCCGATGTGTGCCGTTTGTCCGTTCGCTGCATCTTTTCCGTCGCCGAGGTGTTCTCACCCTTAGCACCTCCAACGACAGGAATAACAACATGTTGGACCTACTGATTGTGCTCGCCTTCGTCTTCTACGGGCTGTCTGCGGGGATGCGAGCGCGCAGCAAAGCCTCTCAGAGTCTGCACGAATACTTCCTTGCCGGACGAACCATCAAGGGTTGGCGGGCCGGCGTCTCCATGTCCGCCACCCAGTTTGCGGCCGACACCCCACTGCTGGTCAGTGGACTCGTCGCCACTGCCGGGGTTTTTGCGTTATGGCGGTTGTGGATCTACGGCCTGGCCTTTCTCCTGCTCGCGTGGGTATTCGCGTCTGGCTGGCGGCGCGCCGGCGTGCTTACCGATGCCGAACTCACCCGGGTGCGTTACAGCGGCCTCGCCGTCGTGCCGCTGCGGCTGTTCAAGGCGATCTATTACGGCACCGTGATCAACTGTGTCGTCCTGGCCATGGTGCTGGTCGCGGCGATCCGGATCGCCGAGGTGTTCCTGCCCTGGCACGACTGGTTGCCGGGCGGGCTGTACGAAATGATCAAGGGGGTGGTCGAAGCCAGCGGGATACGCCTTGGAGACAGCATCACCGGGCTCGATCAACTGACGACCAGCACCAACAACCTCATTTCGATCGTGCTGATTCTGGTCTTCACCGCCACGTACTCCATCACCGGGGGTTTGCGCGCGGTCGTCCAGACCGACGTCATGCAGTTCAGTGTGGCCATGCTGGGCACGCTGGCTTATGCCTGGTTCGTGGTCGATGCGGCAGGTGGACTCGGGGGGCTGACCGACCGGATCGTCGAGATCTACGGCAGCGAGCAGGCGGCCAAGATGCTTTCATTCTCGCCGCCCAGCAACGCGGGTGAGGCGCTGATGCCATTCCTGGTGATCGTCGGGCTGCAGTGGCTGTTTCAGATGAACTCGGACGGCACCGGCTACCTGGCGCAGCGCAGCATGGCCTGTCCGACCGATCGCGAAGCACGTATCGCCGGTTTGGTGTTCACCTGGCTGCAGATCTTCCTGCGCAGCCTGTTCTGGCTGGCGATCGCCATTGGCCTGCTGGTGCTCTATCCGTTCAGCCCCGAGGAGATGAATGGTGACGGCTTCACGGCCGCCCGCGAGGCGCTGTTCGTCACCGGCATCGACGAGCTGCTGCCGCCGGGCTTCCGCGGCTTGATGCTGGTAGGGCTGCTGGCAGCCCTGGCCTCGACGGTGGATACGCATCTGAACTGGGGCGCCTCGTACTGGAGCAACGACGTCTACGGTGGTGTGGTGGCGCCGAAGCTGCTCAAGCGCAAGCCGAAGGACAAGGAGCTGGTACTGGTGGCGCGACTGTCCAACGTGCTGATTCTGCTAATCGCCATGGTCATCATGGCCAATCTGGGCTCGATCCAGACCGCCTGGTTCATCTCGCTGCTGTTCGGGGCCGGCATGGGGTCGGTGCTGGTGCTGCGCTGGTTGTGGGAGCGGATCAACCTGTATTCCGAACTGACGGCCATGGTGGTGTCGCTGATCACGGCGCCGCTGCTGCTGTATTTCCTTGGTACTGACCCTGAGCGCGAGTGGATACGCCTGGGCATCATGTCATTGGTGACTTGCAGCGCGGCAATTCTGGTGAGCTTCGTCACCCCTGCGACCGATACGCAGACGCTGGATCGCTTCTACCGCAAGGTGCGCCCGTTCGGGTTCTGGGGGCGGACCGCGTCGCGTTGTGGCGTTACCCGCCGTGAATCGCTCAAGGCGCTGGGAGCTCGGCTGTTCGCCGTGGCGGTAACGGCTCTGTCGGTGTACACGCTGCTGATCGGTGTAGGCCGCCTGCTCTTCCCGCAGCCCGACGGCAGCCCGATGTTGGCCTGGATATGTGTGGTGATCGGCCTGGTCTTGATGCCGGTTTGGATGTATCTCGCTTTCAGCCGTTATTTCGATGATCAGCATGAAGAAGAGGCACCCGAACTTCAGGCCGAGCGGCCGGACATGGCAGGTTAAATAGCGGGGCGTTTCGTTACATATATAACGCTCTGTTTTTGAGTTGTGTCATTTTAATAGCACTTGGCGGTAGCGGGTACTGGCGAAACAATATCGTATGTATACATAAAATGATAAGAATCATCGTATTAACGCATTTTTCTCTAGTTTTTGATGAAAAGTAGGTCATTCGTCGATTCTTTGGGCAACCATTGGAATTAGCTGCTTGTCTCACCATTACGCAGTGCTTATTGCGTATTTCAAACAAGCATAAACAGAGGTGCCGTCATGAATCGACTTTTCAAAACTTTCTTAATGGTTGCCGCAATGCTCCCGGCTATTGCCGGTGCGGCGCCGATGGCCGGTGACAAGGAAATCACACTCGGTGGCGCAGGAAGCAGCGACAAGGACTTTGACGATACTGTGTTTTCCGTACAGGGAAGTTGGGGCAGTATTTGAGCGAATCGTCCTTGTGGGGCGTCCGGCAGACTGTCAATGCGCGGGATACCGAGGGTGAGAGCGTCAAGTTCGATGGCTCGACTCGCGTGTTCTACGACTACCACTTCGGTAACGGCAAGGCGCGGCCTTTCATCGGTGCCAGCATCGGCGGTGTCTACGGTGATCGCGTCGATGAAACCTTCATGGCCGGCCCGGAGATCGGTTTCAAATACTGGGTTCAAGACAAGACGTTCATTACTGCAATGGCGGAATATCAATTCCTGTTCAAGAGCGGCAGTGATGCGCAGGACCGATATGATGACGGCGTATTCCTCTACAGCATCGGTATTGGCTTCAATTACTGATCGAAGCATGCGCGGCGCCTCGTTGGCGTCGCGCAACTTTTTTACTTCCTGTCGCGTATTTTTCTATCAGGCTTCCACCAGTTGCTGCAGGAAATTCCTGAGTGCAATGCCGGGCTCATCGTCCTCGGATGCAATCATGCGAATTCCCCATTGGCGCAACACCTCTTCTTGAACCGGATTCGGCTTGTGCGAGAACACATATGAAATAGGGCGCACGCCCAGTGTTTCGTGTTCCTTCCATATCTTCGACAGCTTGTGGAAAAGCAATCGGATATTGGTGTCCGACAGGCTGTAGCCGATAAACAGGACGGCCTTGCTCAACGTGTCGGCGCGTAATTTGATATCCAGTGGCGTCTCGAATTGCAGCCGTTGGTAATAGCTGGTCTCGTCGAGCACGATCGAGGCGTCGTCATCGAAATCGCCATGAAACTTGACGATCTGCCGGACGCCATCACGCGCCTTGGTGAGGTCGCTGGCATTGGCGATCTTGATGTAGTCCACCGCGTAGGCGTCATGGGCATATTCCAGCCAGCGGTCGTAGTTGGTGGTGTAGATCGCCGGAAAACGGCCATGAACGATGAGCCGGTGGATCTCGGAGTCGCGGATCTCGATGTTGCGGTGCCACTCGCGGTCCATCCAGCTGCGTAGTGGACCTATGCTGCCTTTCTTGATCCGGTAGTACTCAGCCAGAGCGAGGAAATTGCCGTAGGTGTTGAAGACCTCCGGGTCATAGTCCAGCTGCACGGCGATCTCGTCGATCAGTTCTTTCCAAGGCGGCAGGCCGATGTTGGCCGACACCCCGGAGCCAACGAAGAGGATCAGTCGATTGTTGCGGTAGGCGTCGCGCAGCTGGTCCATGATGCGTCAGGACTCCCGCAGAAAGGTGACGAAGGCGTCCAGCGCGCGACGGCGCATGGACAGGCCGTTCTTCTGCGTGCCCAGCTGCGCGAACGTCTGGTTCTGGCCTTCGGGAATGAACACGTCGTCCCACTCGAAGCCGCCATGGCCGGCCGGCCGGCGACGGCGAGATGCGACCCGGCACCACGCCTTCGAAGAAATGTCGCTTGCGCCCATCGCAGTAGCCGATCAGGGTTCGCGCTTCGGCTGCAGGGTCGTCGAGCCTTCCGATCAGCTCGGAAAAGCGCTCGGCCTGCAGGCGGTCCCAGAATATCTGGGTCAGACCGCCGGGAAAGCCGTTGAGGCTGTTGATGAACAGCCCGGTATGCTCGACGAACACCGGCTTGCCGATCATCTTGAACGCCACCAGCAGCTTGTCGCTGACCAGCTGGTAAAGGTCCTCGGTACGCAGTTCTTCGATGCGGATCGGAAAGGGCTTCACCTCGATTCCACTGGGCTCGAGGATCTCGCGAACCTCGCGGATCTTCTGCTGATTGATGGACGCGAAGCGGATTTTCATCGAACGAGCCAGCTCCGGTTGCGCAGCGAATGGATGTCGCGTCGGTATAGCCATGCTTGTATGACGCAAGGGAAAGGGCTCGGTTCTCCTGCGTGGCGGATTTCGCCGCGCAGGCGCGACGTGATCATCGATGCGAACGGCGGTTGAAACGCAAGCCAGCATGATCAGGCGAGGCGCTGGCCGTCCTGTGCAAGGGCATGCCTTCGGTTGTTTGCGTCGGGCCGACCGCCTCGGCCACTGCGTTCAGTTCTGACCTGGGCGGGCAGGGCAGGCGGCCTGCACTTGGCGGATACGCTCGGCCGGCACGCGCAGCTGGCGTAGCAGGTACTCGGAAAAGTCCGGGCTGTAGGCTTGCCTGGCGATCGCCTGCTCCATACAGAACAGCCAGGCATCGCGTTCGGCTTCGCCGACCGGCCAGCGGGTGTGAAATTGCGGGATGCTGATGGCGCCATATTTCTCGGCGTAGCGTTTCGGCCCACCCAACCAGCCGCACAGAAAGCTGGCCAGTCGATCGGCGGCTTCGCTGACGTCCGCTGGGTACATCGCGCGGACGTTCGCGGCCTCGGGCGCTTCGTCCATCACCCGATAGAAATCGGCCACCAGCCGCTGCAGGCCGGCTTCGCCACCGGCTGCCTGGAACGAGGCGTCACCGACGCCGAAAACGGGACGTTGATCGGGATTCATAGTGCGCCTCTGGCTTGGAAACGGGGCGCGGGATGATGCGCGCTTGTGCCAGATCAAGACAAGTGCAAGCAGTGGCCACAACGCCGCGGCAGCTGGTCTAAGCTGAAGACCTACCCAACAGCGGAGACAGGAAATGCGCAGGCTTCTGGTTGCATACGATGGTTCGGACAACTCCAAGCGCGCCCTGCAGTATGTCGTCGATCTGGCCCGGGACACCGGGATGGCGCTGCAGGTCCACGTGGTCAATGTTCAACACGAGCCGATCATCTATGGCGAGTACGTCACCTCGGCCATGATCGACGAGCTCAACAACAGCCTGATGGCCAAATCCCGCAGTGTGCTCGACGAGGCGGCGGCGATGCTGCAGGCCGGTGGGCTGACCTGCGAGACCCACACCCAGCTGGGCAACGTGGCCGAACAGATCAACGATGCGGTCAAGCGGCTGGGCTGTGACACGGTCGTGATGGGCACTCGCGGCCTGGGCAGCTTCACCGGGCTGGTGCTGGGCTCGGTGGCGAGCCGGGTGATCCACGAGGTGTCGGTTCCGGTTCTGCTGGTCAAATAGAAGGAGGCATCCGGCCTGGCCGATCAGCCCTGCTTGCCCTTGAGCAGGTCGGCCAGGTTGGCGAAGGCCTTGAAGGTTTCCTTCGGGCCCAGGTCACTACCGGGCCGGGCTTCGGCCTGGTACTGGTTGTCGGTATAGCGGGAATGCTCGTTGTCGTGACAATAGAGGCACAGCAGCTCCCAGTTGGAGCCGTCTTCGGGATTGTTGTCGTGATTGTGGTCCTTGTGATGGACCGTCAGCTCGCTCAGGCGCTTGCCGGAAAACTCCCGCGCGCACCGCCCGCAGACCCAGGGATACATCTTCAGTGCCTTTTCCCGATAGCCCTGCTCGCGCTGGCTGTAGGGCGTGGTGGGTTTGTTGCTGCTCATGATGAGTACTCGCCGGCTGCTTGGGTTGTCGGTGACATCCGGTCACGGCGTGGCCGCGAACCGAACGCCAACAGGGCCTAGTAAATACGATGGGCCATCAGCCCGCCAAGCCGACATAGACGTTCTGCACGTCGTCATGGGCGTCGATGGCCTCGAGGAAGGCTTCGACCTCTTCCAGCTCGGCACCGGACAGACTGACCGGATTCTTGGGTCGATAGCCCAGCTGCGCCGATTGCACGGTGAAGCCGAATTCCGGCAAGGCCTTGCACACGGCATCGAGGTCGGTCGGCTCGGTAATGAACAGCGTGGCGCCATCGTCGGCAGCCTCGAAATCCTGAGCACCAGCCTCGATGGCGGCCATTTCCGGGTCGGCGTCGCCTGCGGGTGCGGCTTCGATCATGCCGACATGGTCGAAATCCCAGCTTACCGACCCGGAAGAGCCCAGCTGGCCCTTGCGAAACAGCACGCGGATCTCGGCAACGGTGCGGTTCACGTTGTCGGTCAGGCATTCGACGATCAGCGGCACCTGATGCGGAGCGAAGCCTTCGTAGAGGGTGCGCTCGTAGTTCACCACCTCGCCGGTCAGGCCCGCGCCTTTCTTGATGGCGCGCTCCAGGGTGTCCTTGGGCATAGAAGCCTTCTTGGCCTGCTCGACCACCAGACGCAGGCGTGGGTTCATGTCCGGGTCGGCACCGCTGCGGGCCGCGATCATGATTTCCTTCGACAGCTTGCCGAAGATCCTGCCCTTGGCGTTCGCCGCCGCTTCCTTATGCTTCGCTTTCCACTGTGCGCCCATGCTCGTACTCGTCTGATGTGAGGGAACCAGGCGCGAATTCTATAGCGTCACCGCGGGTTTCGTCGCCGGTGCTGGGCGAGGATGAGCTTGGGCCGATCGACGGCCAAGCCGGACTGTGCCGGCCAATCCGCTGCTCACTGTATGGAGCGGTACAGCCATCGCGCCGCTCTAATGGATGTTTTCGTAACAGGGTGCGTCGTCATGTCGCCTCGGGACCTGCTGCTCGCACTGGTAGTCATCGTCGTCTGGGGAATGAACTTCGTGGTCATCATGGTCGGCCTGCACGACGTCCCGCCCATGTTGCTCGGTGCCCTGCGATTCATGCTGGCGGCGGTACCGGCGGTATTCTTCATCAGACGGCCACAGGTGCCGCTGCGCTGGATGCTGGCCTACGGGCTGACCATCTCGCTGGGCCAGTTCGCCTTTCTCTTCACCGCCATGAAGCACGGTATGCCCGCAGGCCTGGCGTCGCTGGTGCTGCAGTCCCAGGCGTTCTTCACGCTGTTCTTCGCTGCGCTGTTTCTCGGCGAGCGCTTGCGCGCGGCCAACCTGCTGGGCCTGTTGATCGCGGCCTGCGGCCTCGCACTGATCGGCGCGCAGAGTGGGCTGGGCATGACCCTTGGCGGATTTCTCCTGACGATCTGTGCCGCCTCGATGTGGGCGCTGGGCAATATCGTCACGCGCAAGGTCGGCAAGGTGAATCTGGTCGGGCTGGTGGTGTGGGGCAGCCTGGTGCCGCCGTTGCCGTTTCTCGCGCTGTCGTTATGGCTGGAAGGCCCGGGCGTGATCGAAGCGGCGCTGCGTGGTATCGGCTGGCAGACGATTCTGGTCCTGGTGTACCTGGCCTTCGGCGCGACCATTCTCGGTTATGGCCTGTGGAGTCGGCTGCTGTCGCGCTATCCGGCCAGCCAGGTGGCGCCGTTTTCGCTCTTGGTGCCGGTGGTGGGGCTGACCTCGGCCAGTATCTTGCTGGGCGAGCGGTTGGCCCTGTTGCAGCTGGCCGGTGCGCTGCTGGTGATGATCGGGCTGGCAGTCAATGTCTGGGGAGGCTGGCTGTTCGGCCGGTTGCGCCTGGCGCGCGTCTGAAAACGCCCGGCATCAGCCGGGCGTTGTGGCGATCAGGCTCAATGGGTGGCGGCATGGGCGCCGAGCAGTGTGGTGGAACCGCTCTTCTTGTCGCGCTTGGCCATACGTTTTTCCTGTGCCGTTTTCATCGGCTTCTTCTTGCTGTTCTTCTTTGCGTCCATTCCCTTGCTCATGGTGTTCACCTCTGATTGCTGGCTGGACATGTCCTGATGGGCGAAGGCCTGACTGTCGCTGCTGGAGCGATGCCTGTTTCCGGCCTGCCGTCTTCCGTGACTGCTGCAGTATGGCATCGCTGGGCCGCAATGCACGCGTTGCGTTGCTTAGGACTGTTCCCGTTTCGTTGCAAGGCGCGTCGCTGCACCAAACGGCTCCCGCGCGGCCGCGTACGAAAGGGGAACAGACCCTAGGTATCAGTCGAACAGGCTGTGCTGGTCCCGCTGGCCGCGGAGCACGTCGTAACGCTGGCGAAAGATCGCCCGATAGTGCATGGCCAGAGGCTGCAACTCGGCAAGTTGCAGCAGGCTGTCTCGCGCCTGGTTCGGATCAAGAAAGCAGCGCCACAGGTAGGCGACGCTGATATTCGGGTGCGGGCGCTCCAGCAGTTGCAGCGTGTCGCCAGGGCGCACGTGGCCTGGCTCCAGGGTCCGATAAAGCCAGCCGGTGCGGCCACTCGCTGACAGCTCTCGCGCCAGACCGCGCATGCCGTGCCGGGTGTCCAGGCGCACGCAGGGCGAGCGCGGCTGACTCACCTCGATCAGCGCATCGCCCCAGCGCAGGCGATCACCGATGCACAGCTGCGCTTCGTTCAGCCCTTCGCCACCCAGATTCTCGCCGAAGGCGCCGAGCCCCAGCTGCGTGCGCAGCGGCGCAAAGCGCTGCGCCCAATAGAGGTAATGTTGCGTCGGGTAATGGCACAGGGCACGGTCCGGCCCGCCATGAAAACGCCGCTCGGCGACCCGGTCGCCCTGCAGGCCATCCCGGCCCAGCCAGAGCGGGCCGTCTGCCGGTTGCTTGTCCATCGCGGTCGCCTTGCGGCTGCCCGGCAGCGGGGTGAACGCATGGCACAGCAGTGGACCGCTAACGGTCCAGGACGCAGCCATTTTATCGCTCAAGGTTGGGCTAGACGTTCGAGTTCACGACGAACCATCGAGGCGTATTCCGGCGGGCTCAGGCGATACAGCTCGCCGGCGACCCAGTCCAGCCAGCGAGCGCCCAGAATGGCGCGCTGTTCGATCAGACGTTGGGCTTCGGCGCTGGCTCGTTCGGCGTTGTGGTGGTGGAAGTCGGCACGACTCACGGCTGGTCTCCGTCGCGATGTTCTGGCTGGCAGGTGGGCGGCGATGGTAAACCCGGAACGCTCGCGTTAGGCTCCGGGGCTGTTTGTCGCGCCATGAGAACGATGCATGTCCGAGCCCGTGAACTTCAAGCACAAGATTTCCCGTCAACGTCCTTACGGCAAGGCCGAGCCCGGCCTGCGCGCCAGCGAGGGCAATCTGGGCGCGGTCATCGACCAGTTGGAAAGCGATCGCGGGCGCATCATCAATTCTGCGGCGGTGCGCCGCCTGCAGCAGAAGACGCAGGTCTTCCCGCTGGAGCGCAATGCCGCAGTGCGCAGCCGCCTGACCCACTCGCTGGAGGTGCAGCAGACCGGCCGCTTCATCGTCCGTACGCTCTACAAGCAGCTAGGCAGCCGTGCCGCGGCGTTCGGCCTGGATGGGCTGGAGGCGGCACTGGAGAGCCTGGTGGAGATGACCTGCCTGATGCATGACATCGGCAATCCGCCATTCGGCCATTTCGGTGAATACGCCATCGGCGAATGGTTCGAGCGCCACCTGGATGAACTGTTCGCCGCTGCCGTGCCGCCAGGGCAGGGCGCCACCGGGCTACGCCAGCGCATGCTCCATGACCTCAACCACTTCGAGGGCAACGCTCAGGCGATTCGTCTGGTGGTCTCGCTGCAGCGCCTGAACCTGACCTACACCCAGACCGCCGGCCTGCTCAAATACGTCCGCCCGGCCTACATGCCGCGACCGGACAAAGGCACGCCGGGCGCCTATCTGCAGAAGAAGCCCGGCTTCTACCTCTCCGAAGAACCCTTCGTGCGTGCCTTGCAGGCAGCCCTCCAGATGCAGCCCTGCACGCGCCACCCGCTGGCCTACGTGATGGAGGCGGCGGACGACATTGCCTACTGCCTGGCTGACATCGAGGATTCGGTGGAGAAGGGCATCTTCAGCATCGAGCAGCTGGCACAGCTGCTGCTGGACAAGTTCGCCCTGCATGGCGACGTCGATGCGCCCGTGCCCGGTCCGGAGCGCAGTTTCCGCAGCATGGTCAGCTACGCCCTGGAGCGGGCGCAGAAGGAGCCGATCAACAAGGCCGGCGAGTTCTTCATCTGGCTGCGGGTGAACATGATCCATCCGCTGGTGCAGCACGCAGCCCGTCAGTTCATCGACAACATCGAAGCGGTGTACCACGGCACGCTGGACCGCGCCCTGCTTGAGGACGACAGCCTGCCCAACGCCATCGTGCAGACCTTCAAGGATGTGGCGATGGACAAGGTGTTCTGCCACCGCGAGGTGGAAACGCTGCAGCTGCAGGGCTATCGCATCCTCCAGGGACTGCTGGACTTCTATGCGCCGTTGCTGCGCGTGCCGGCGCCGGTGTTCGACGCGCTAACCCTGGGCGGCTGTCGCAGCGAGCCGCATCTGCAGATGCTGGCGCGGCGGCTGCCCAATCAGCTGGTCAAGGCCTATCACGAGGCGCTCAAGCCCCATACCGAGACGTCGGACGATCGCCCGCTGTGGGAGTTCTACTACCGCAACCGCATGCTGCAGGACTTCATCAGCGGCATGACCGACCAGCTTGCCCAGGACGAGTACCGCGCGCTGTCGGCGCTCTGAGCCCAGGTCGATCGATGAGGCTGAAGCCGGTCTCGGCAGCGCTCAGCGCTGCGCTTGGTACAGGCATTGCTATGGCTTGGTGCAGCAGTCGTCGTGCAAGCCCCGCAATGGCGCATGATGAAAACCCGGCAGTTTCCATAACCCGTTGAAAACAAAGGTTTCATGGTGCTTCGGCAATTCTTCCGAGGCAGGCTCCGGCTGCAGGTGACGGTAGTCGCTCACGGTGAAGTGATGCATCTCGGTGCATGCGCACCCCGACGATTACCGTTTTGGTGCGTATTACCCGCTGAGGCTGAAGTAACCCATGGAAAACCTCAACAGCGCCGTGGAAACCCTGGTCCATGGCTCCAATACCCTGTTCCTCCTGATGGGCGCGGTGATGGTGCTGGCCATGCATGCCGGCTTCGCCTTCCTCGAAGTCGGGACCGTGCGGCTGAAGAACCAGGTCAATGCCCTGTCGAAGATCATCACTGACTTCGCCATATCGACCCTGGCGTACTTCTTCATCGGCTACTGGATCGCCTATGGCGTGACGTTCATGCAGCCGGCCGATCAGCTGGTGGCCGACCACGGCTATGCCCTGGTGAAGTTCTTCTTCCTGCTGACCTTTGCTGCGGCGATTCCGGCAATCATCTCCGGCGGCATCGCCGAGCGTGCGCGCTTCGGTCCGCAGCTGTGCGCGACGCTGTTGATCGTGGCGTTCGTCTATCCGTTCTTCGAAGGGCTGATCTGGAACGGCAATTTCGGTTTCCAGGCTTGGCTGGAGCACCAGTTCGGTGCACCCTTCCATGACTTCGCCGGCTCCGTGGTGGTGCACGCCATGGGCGGATGGCTGGCGTTTGGTGCGGTCATCCTGCTCGGACGTCGCAACGGCCGCTACCGCGACGGCCGGCTGGTGGCCTTCGCCCCGTCGAATATTCCGTTTCTGGCGCTGGGCTCGTGGATTCTCATCGTCGGCTGGTTCGGCTTCAACGTCATGAGTGCGCAGTCCATCGAGGGCATCAGTGGCCTGGTGGCAGTGAACTCGCTGATGGCGATGGTGGGCGGCACCGCCGCGGCCTGGCTGGCCGGCCGCAACGACCCGGGCTTCCTGCACAACGGCCCGCTGGCCGGGCTGGTGGCGGTTTGCGCCGGCTCCGATCTGATGCATCCGGTCGGCGCGCTGGCCACCGGCGCGATTGCCGGGGCGCTGTTCGTCTGGACGTTCACCGCCACGCAGAACCGCTGGAAAATCGACGACGTGCTGGGTGTATGGCCGCTGCACGGTCTGTGCGGGATCTGGGGCGGCATCGCCTGCGGCATCTTCGGCCAGGCGGCGTTGGGCGGGCTCGGCGGCGTCAGCCTGATCAGCCAGGTGATCGGCAGCGGTCTGGGCATGCTGGTGGCACTGGTTGGTGGCTTCGGCGTCTACGGCCTGCTCAAGCACTCCATGGGCATTCGCCTCAGCCAGGAGGAAGAATTCAACGGGGCGGACCTCTCGATCCATCGCATCGGCGCGCTCAGCCACGACTGAGGCGCTGCGCTGGCGCAAGCCGCGGCTCAATAACCGCGCTTGCGCTGCACCAGATGGCTGATCGGCCGGCCGTCGCGCAGGGCCTGCAGGTTCAGCGCGACGATCGACGCGGCGCTGTGCATGTCCGTCGCCGCGGCGCTATGGGGCAGGACCGTCACGCGCGGATGGCACCAGAACGGATGGTCCGTCGCCAGCGGCTCCTGGCGAAACACATCCAGCACCGCACGATCGAGCTGGCCGCTGTCCAGCGCCTGCAGCAGGTCGGCTTCCACCAGGTGCCCGCCACGGGCGAGGTTGACCAGGGCAGCGCCGCGGCGCATGGCGGCGAAGAACCGTCGGTCCAGCAGATCGGCGGTCTGTGCGGTGAGAGGCAGCAGGTTGATCACGATGTCACTGCGTGCCAGCAGCGGCCACAGCGCTTCCAGGCCGTGCTCCAGCGCCATGCCGGCGATGGCGCCACCGTGCAGATTCCAGCCGGTCACCCGGTAACCCGTTTCCAGCAGCCGCCGCGCGCCGCTGCGGCAGAGGGTACCAGTGGCGATCGCGCTGCTGTTGCGCATAGTCGAAGAAGCGGCGATGCAGCGAAAGCGTTGCCCACAAGGCGGTTTCCGCCATGGCCGCGCTCATGGCCGGGTCGACCATGCGCGCCAGGGGTACCTCCGGCAGGCTGGGATCGTCCAGCAGGCGATCGACGCCGGCCCAGAGCGACTGGATCAGGCGCAGCCCGGGCAGGCCTTGCAGGGAGCCTGGCGGCGGGTTGGCAACCACGGCGGCGACGATGCGCTCGGCGTTCTGCGTCGGGGCGTGCAGGTGCCAGCGGGCCTCGGGCATGGCGCGCTGCAGCTCGACGAGCCAGGCATCGCGTTCTTCGCTGTCGAAGCTGCCGCAAAGCAGTAGGTCCATGGAATGGCTCCAAGTGGGCGAAGTGGAACTGTAGTCAGCCGCGGAGTCTCTGAATAGGCAAGTCACGGACGGCGCTAGCGCCGTCCGGCCCATTGACCAAGCCCAAGGAGAATCTCATGGAACTGCCCAACAAAGACCTCGGCACCCTGTTCGAACAGCTCGGCCTGGAATCCGATCCTGCCAGCATCGATGCCTTTATCGCCAAGCACGGCCGGTTGCCGGAGGATGTCCGTCTGGCCGATGCCCCATTCTGGAACGAGTCGCAGCGCGCGTTCCTGCGTGACGAATGGGTCGAGGACGCCGAATGGGCGCCCATCGTCGACGAGCTGAACGTGCGCCTGCACGAGCATTGATCGCCACGCAGGCTGCGGCAGCAACCGCAGCTTGCGCGGGCTGTGGCTCAATCCAGCAGATCGGCCGGCACATTGCCGCCGTTCTCGGCCAGCCGCTTCAGCACGGCCTTGTGCAGCCACAGATTCATCTGCGCCGAATCGCCCATTTTGTCCGCTGGGCAGCCGAGTTCGGTGGCAAGCTCCTTGCGCGCCGTCAGGCTGCTGTCCAGGCCCAGCAGCTTGAGCAGGTCGACGATGGAGGTGCGCCAGTTGAGCTTTTCCGGATGATTGTTGGCTATACCGTCCAGCTTCGCGGCTACGTCTACCTGATCCACGGCAGGCGTCGTGGGTGCGCCGGCACCACCGGTGGACGCTTCCGGCGGGGTAGTGGGGGCGGTGCTGTCCGGCTCGGCGTGCGCCCGGCCGATGCCGATCTTTTCCAGAATCGAACTGAACAAGCCCATGAGGATTCTCCTGTCTGCGTGGATACGTGAGCCTTGGCTCGCAGTTAGGACCGCCGGCGCTTCGATTAGTCGCGCCTCGTCGCTCGTGGCCGGCTACCAGCCAAAGCCTTCGGACTGCGCACCTCTCCTCGTGCTGGGCTTCACGTCCGCCTAGAATGCCGCTTTTGACCGGGAAATCCGCCATGAGCAACCTCGACATCGACGCCCGCTATGCCTGCGCCAAGAGCCTTGCGCTGGAAGCTGCGCAGCTCGGCATGACCTATTACCGTCAGCGCGAGACACTGGATGTGGAGCACAAGGGCAGCGATCGCCAGGACGTGGTCAGCATCGCCGACAAGCGCATCGAGGACTTCATTCGCGGGCGGCTCGCCGAACGTTTTCCCGAAGACGGCTTTCTCGGCGAGGAGAGCGGCTCGGCCGGTCTCAAGGCACGCTGCGTCTGGGTCATCGACCCCATCGACGGCACCGCCTGCTTCGTCAACGGCCTGCACAACTGGTGCGTCTCCATCGGACTGCTGGTGGACGGCGAACCGCACGTCGGCGCGATCGCCGATCCGAATCACGACGAACTCTTCCATGGCTGCCTTGGCCGGGGCGCCTACGTCAACGAGACGCCGCTCAGAGCCAGCACCGCGACCCACGTGTGCGAGGGGCTGACCGGCGCCGGTACCTTCCATCCACGCGGCAAGGAACATTTCATTCCGTTTCTGGAGAAACTGCTGGCCGAAGGCGGCATGTTCATCCGCAACGGCTCCGGCGCGCTGATGACCGCCTACGTCGCTGCGGGTCGCCTGATCGGTTACTACGAGACCGAGCTCAAGAGCTGGGACTGCCTGGCCGGGCTGGTGCTGGTGGCCGAAGCGGGTGGCCTGCGCAACGACTTCTTCCGTAACGACGGTCTGCTGCGAGGTAATCCGTATCTGGTGGCGGCGCCCGGGGTATACAGCCAGCTGGCCAAACTGATCGGCCCTTCGCTGGATGCATGAGCGGCACGTTCGTCGATCCGCGCAGGCGCGGTCGGCGGACTGTGCTATACCGATGTGACGCACCGAGGGCCAGCCTATCCGCCTGGCTCGCTCTGAACAGGGGGGAATTCCGGCAGCCATCGGGCCCGAGCCAACCTGCGTGATCGATGGCTGCCCGCACATAGCGAGGTAACGATCATGACCATGATGCAATGCACCTACCGCGACCACATCATCACCGCCGAGGTAATGGAATATCCTGGCACCTCCACTCCCTGGGCCGGCGGCTGCCGGATTACCGCCCCCGACGGACACGTCACCCGTCGCCTGCCGCTGCCACTCGAGCATGCGTTCATGGACGAACTGGACAAGGCCCAGCGGCTGTCCATCGCCCACGGCAAGTGGCTGGTGGACCAGCACCTCGACCACGGGCGCGAGCTGTTTCAAAAGGCCGCCTGACCGCTCTTGCTACTGCGCGCCGGACGCCTGCGTCCGGCGCGTTTTTGTTGTCCTGGATCAGGCCGATAGCACTTGGATAGGGCTCAGCGGCCCCTCCGCGCACGAGGCTGCGTGCCGGCATTTTCAGACCCATGCTGGCATTGGTTGCGATTGCGCAGTCTTCCTGAGTGCAACGCTATCACGTCGCATTGCCCAGGAAAGGTTCGGCGACATTTGGCGCATTGCTTAATGATCCAAACGGTGGCATAGCTATCACCAAGCCACCGGCAACGGTGGTGTTCATAAGCGGAAGTAAGGACGACTTATGCAAATCCAGGTTCATAGCGATAACCACATCGAAGGCAGTGCCCGTCTGGCTGATTGGGTCAGTGCCAGTGTCGCAGGCAAGCTGGACCGGTATGACGACGAGCTGACACGTGTCGTCGTGCACCTCAACGACGAAAACGGCGACAAGGCCGGCGCGCATGACAAGCGCTGCCAGATCGAGGCGCGGCCCAAGGGCCTGCAACCCATCTCCGTCACCCACAAGGCTGAATCGTTGGAGCTGGCCATCGACGGCGCGGTCGACAAGCTGAGCAATGCGCTCGCTCACCAGTTCGGCAAGCTGCGCAGCAAGCGCGCCGGCGCCCAGCCGCAGATAATCGACGGTGCCGTAGCCGGTCGTGACGCGCTACTGGAGGAAGATTTCCTCGCGGACGAACTGGTCCGCAATTCATAAGCCCCCGATGAAGGGCCTTCCCAGCGGAAGGCCCTTCGCGCATCAGTGCAGCAGTTCCGGCGGAATGCTTCCGCCATTCTCGGCCAGCTTCTTCATCACCGCGCGGTGCAGCCACATGTTCATCTGCGCCGTATCGGCCATCTGATCGGGCGGGCAGCCCAGCTCGGTGGCAAGCTCCCGGCGCGACTCCAGGCTGCTGTCGAGGCCCAGCAACTTCATCAGGTCGACGATCGAGGTGCGCCAGTTCAGCGCTTCGGGGTGTGCCGCCGCCTTCGCTTCCAGCTGCGCTACCACGTCCACGCCACGGGCGGCGGCAGTCGGTTGGTTCAGATCCCTGTCCGGCCCGAGTGTCGCGTTGGTCGTGGTCGACGGCCGCTCGCTCAGTGTTATGCCTTCGGCGCTGGAGTGGCTGGCGTCAGCCGGCGGCGTGTCGGCCTTGCGCTCCGCTTCGTTGGAGACATCGCCCAGGCCGAGCTTCGCCTTGATCGAATCGAAAAGTCCCATGTCCGTTCTCCGTGCTGTTGGTGTCTGCGTTCGACAACAACCCACGGCGTGCCATTCGTTCCACAGGTCGGTTCGCTCGGTCAGCTGTGTTCGAGCCAGGCGAGGGCTTCGGCTTCCTGGTGCAGATCGAAGGCCTTGATGGTCAGTCCGGGAATCAATGCGCCCTCGACTTCGCTGGCCTTGCGCAACCACTCCTTGCCGGCGATCACCGCACAGCGGTCGAAGCGGCGGATGAAGCGCAGCAGCTGGGGCAGGCGTGACAGCTCCACGCCGACGGCACCCAGGGTCGGCAGATCGAAGTCGCCGATGCGGTAGAGCATGCGGCCGTGGCTGATGCCTTCGGACTTGAACAGCAGGTCGTCCAGCGCGGCGCGCATGGCCTGGCTGTCCAGCTTGCCGGAGAAGTCGATATCGATGCGGTTTTCGCCTCTGCGCGATACCTGAAACATGACGAGTCCCTCTCGGTTCTGCGGGTGGCCGCGATGTCCTCAGACCATAGTCGCTGCGAGGAGATCGAGCCAAAAAAACAGGCGAAACGCGGGCGATTCCATTGACCTGGATCAGCATGCGAAGCGTTGATCCGTGCGTTAGCAAAAGTGCCTGCAGGCCGCGTGGTGCCTGGCTTTCAAGGCGGCGGACCAACGGTATCAAGTTGCTCGCTGGCCGGCCGAGAAACGGAATAACTGCGACGCCAGCGAGTGGCGGCGGCGCGTTCTTTCCTGCTTTTCTGCAGTTGGAATTCCTTCATGACCAGCACCTTGGCGAACGTCATCCAGTCCGTACTGCGCGGGCTGGGCCTACGTACCATCAACCTGCAATTTTTCTTTTCCTACAGCCTGATCTTCCTTTGCGCGGCGCTGACCGCCGGGGTGCTGTTCATGTCCAGCAAGGACGCCAGCCAGATCGACATGGCCGGCGCGCAGCGCATGCTCAGCCAGAAGATGATGAAAGAGGCGCTGCTCGCTGCGCAGGGCATCGGTAGCCCGGCGGATGTCGACAAGACCATCCAGCGCTTCGAGCAATCCCATCGGCTGCTGCTCAACGGCGACAGCGCCCAGGGTATCGTCCGCGTCGAGCTGGCCAGCGCACAGCCGTACCTGCAGCGCGTCGATCAGATCTGGCAGCGCTACCGTCCCGCCGTACAGGCGCTGGCCGCAGGGCAGAGCGCCGATCTGAAGATCCTGGCCGGCGACTCCAACGATATTCTCGCGGCCTCCAACGAAGTGGTGTCGCTGATCTCGGCGCAGGCCAATCGCAGTGCCTCCCAGCAGCTGTGGGTCGCGCTGGGTTCCACCCTGTGCATCCTGCTGCTGGTGGTGCTCGGACGGATCGCCGGCATGAACTGGCTGATGCTGCAGATCGACGAGCTGCGCGGGCGCCTGGAGAAGGTCAGCCAGGGCGATTTTTCCGCGCCGCTGCAGGTGCGTCATGCCGATGACGAGATGGGCAGGATCACCCTGGCCTACAACAGCCTGCTGGGTCAGGTTGGCGAGATGATCCGCGGCGTGCGCCAGGCGGCCGATGACGCTGACGGGCAATGCAAGCACATGGCGAACCTGGCCGGGGACAGCGCGCGCAATGTGGAAGGCCAGCAGGCGGAGATCGATCAGGTCGCTACTGCCATGAATGAAATGCTCGCCACCTCCCAGGAAGTTGCACGCAGCACTGTCGAGGCCGCCAATGCCGCTGACGTCGCCGAACAGGAGACCAACGCCGGCAGCGCCGTGATGAACGAATCGGTCGGCGCCATCCGCACGCTCAGTGGCCATGTCGATGGCCTGGCGGACGTGATGCGGCAGCTGGTGCTCGACAGCCACGAGATCGGCAAGGTGCTCAACGTGATCAGCGGCATCGCCGAGCAGACCAACCTGCTGGCGCTCAACGCAGCCATCGAGGCAGCACGGGCCGGTGAGCAGGGCCGCGGTTTCGCGGTAGTTGCCGACGAGGTGCGCAGCCTCGCCAGTCGCACCCAGAGTTCGGCCAAGGAGGTCGGCGTGCTGGTCGAGCGCCTGCAGAGCCAGGCCTCGCGCGCCGGGCAGGCCATGGATGCCTCGCGTCAGAGCAGCACCATCACCCTGACGCAGATCGAGGCGGCGCAACATGCGCTGGGCCAGATCGTCGGTGCGGTGCAGACCATTCGTGGCATGACCAATCAGATCGCCACGGCTGCCGAGGAGCAGTCGCAGGTCGCCGAGGACATGAACAAGTCGCTGACGCGCATCGCCCAGGTGGCTGATCAGGCCGCGAGCGTCACGCACGATACCGCGGCATCGGGCAATACCATCATGCAGAGCATGAACGGGCTCAAGGCGCTGACGGGGCGTTTCCGCCTACAGGCGTGACAGGAAGGTGAGGCAGGGTGGTGCGGCGGATAGTGCACCGCTCGGTGCGAGTGCCCCCGCGCATGGACGCGCGGGGACAGGGGTGGATCAGTCCTGGCGGCTGGTCACTTCCAGCAGGTGATAGCCGAACTGCGTCTTCACCGGGCCCTGCACGACATTCAGCGGCGCGCTGAACACCACGGTGTCGAATTCCTTGACCATCTGACCCGGACCGAACGAACCCAGATCGCCGCCCTGGCGGCTGGACGGGCACGTGGAGTTTTCCTTGGCGACCTGGGCGAAGTCGGCGCCGCCTTCGATGGCAGCTTTCAGCTCGTTGCACTTTGCTTCAGTGGAAACCAGGATGTGGCGGGCAGTGGCTCGGGCAATGGTGTGTACTCCTGTGGAAAAGCTGCGAGCCTACCGCAATTGCCCTGCGAGTCAAACGTCGCGGGTGATCGTACCCGCAGTGCACCGGCTCAAGGGTTCTCACCGAGTGCCCGCTGGATCCGTCGCCGGCGCTGCGTTGAACGACTCGAGACTTTGCAGACTCTGCGCGTAGCGCTCGGCGCGCAGCGGCATGAAACCGGTGAAGTGGATCCAGGTCGGCAGGCCTTGCAGGTAATGCATCACGAATGCTCGGGTGGTCGGCTTTTCCTGCAGGCTCCGCTCGCTCAGATAGATGAAAAGCGGGCGGGTCAACGGCTGGTAGTGCGCCTCGCTGACGGTTTTGAGCGTCGGGTAGACCGGGCCCTTGCCACTGTCGATGGCAAGCAGCTTCAGCTCGTCCCAGTGCCGGTGATAGGCGCCGATTCCGAAGAATCCGAGCGCATCCGGCTCGGCAGCGATGCCGGCGGCCAACTCCTCTTCGTTCTCGCTGGCGGTATAGTCCTGGCGGCTGCGATGCGCCTCGCCGACGATCTGCCTGGTGAAGACGTCGTAGGTGCCGGAGTCCTGACCTCGGCCGAACAGTTTCACCGGTCGGTCGGGCCAGCCGGCACGGATGTGACTCCAGTGCCTGACCTTGTCTTCGGCTGCGGGCGTCCAGAGTTTCTTCAGCTCTTCGACGGTGATGTCGCTCGCCCAATCATTGCTCGGGTGTACGACGACCGTGATCGCGTCCATGGCCAGGGGCACTTCGCGATAGCCGATGCCGTTCTGCGCGCAGAGTGCCTGCTCGCTGCTGTTCATCCTGCGCGAGGCGTCGTTGATGTCCGTCTTCCCTGCACAGAAGCGGCGAAAACCAGCGCTGGTCCCGGAAAACGCCACTTCGATCGGATGCCCAGGCTGCGCACGCTGGAAACGGCGTATCGCTTCGCGGGTGAGTGGGTAAACGGTGCTGGAGCCATCGATGAGCAGCCCTTCGGCGGTGGATTCGGCAGCGCTCACGGCTGGTGTGGATGCCAGCTGCAGGCCAAGCGAAAGACTGATCAGCAGTAGCGGGCCGGTTTTGACGTGCATGCTGTCGCTCCTTGGCCTGGCTCAGGGCTTGGCCTTCAGCCAATCGTGCTTCAGTGAGTTCCAGAACACCTGCAGACTGTGGAAGCGGGTGTCTACCGCATTGATGTAGTCATCCAGACGATCGATTTCCCGATGCTGGGCCTGTTGTTCCTGGGCATCGATCTGCTTGAGCTGCGCTTCGAGCTCATTGAGCGATTCGCGCAGTTCGCGGATGCGATTCTCGGTCTGGCTACGACGTTCGCTTTGCATAGGTGCGGGCTCCCGACCAGGTCAGAGTTGGCTGCCGCCGATCAACAGCAGAGGCAGGCCGAAGAACACACCGCCGATGTAGGCCCCGACGTACAGCTTGCTGCGTTGCGCCAGATCGGCGAGATGCGTGGCGATGGCAGGCGGAACGCCGCGCAGGAACGGCAGTACGTAGATCAGGACGATTCCGAACAGGTTGAACAGCAGATGTACCAGTGCGATCTGCATCGCCAGTTCGGCGGTGGGCCCGGAGATGGCGGTGGCCGCCAGCAGCGCGGTCACGCAGGTTCCGATGTTGGTGCCGAGGGTGAACGGATAGACCTGTTTGAGCGAAAAGACACCGGTTCCTGCCAGTGGCACGATCAGCGCGGTGGTGGTCGATGAGGATTGCACCAGGATCGTGATGAGCGTTCCCGAGGCGATCCCCGAAACCGGGCCACGCCCGACGCTGGTGTGCATGATCTCTTTGGCGCGGCCGACCATGACCCTGCGCAGCACCTTGCCGATGGCCTGGACCACGAACAGGATCAGGCCGATCCCGATGACGATCAGCGCGACACCCGACCAGACCTGGCTTGGCAGCCAGGCCACGCTGGCGTTGAGCAGGTCGCTGGCAGGGGTGAGGAGAGTCTTCATGAAGTTCACGCTCTTCATGTCGACGCTTGTGCTGTCGCTGACCAGCAGGCCGGCCAGAACTTCGGACATCTGCGCCAGCGGATGGAAAAGCAGTTCCAGCGGCAGGAGGATCGCCACCGCCGTGATATTGAATGCGTCATGCACGGTTGCGGCCGCGAAGGCCCGGTGAAATTCGACGCCGTTGCGCACATGGCCGAGGCTGACGATGGTGCTGGTGAGGGACGTGCCGATGTTGGCGCCCATGATCAACGGGATCGCGATCGGAATGGGCAGCCCGCCAGCAACCATCCCGACAATGATGGACGTTACGGTGCTGGAGCTCTGGATCAGTGCGGTCGCCGCAACGCCGATCATCAGGCCGACAAAGGGGTTGGTGGCGAACGCGAACAGTTCCTTGGCGTTGTCGCCGACCGCCGCTTTGAAGCCATCTCCGATAGCACCGACGGCTGCCAGCAGCAGATAGATCAGTGTGATGACCAACAGCCACGACAGCCATTGGCGCGTAGCGGGTGTGGAGTGGTCGGCTAGGGCGCCGGTATTCGTCGTCATCTGGCAACTCCCGCGAGCAGGTCGGTCGCTCGACGGTGTGCCATGGGTGTGAACGCTTGATGACCGAAGCGGCCTGTACGGATGAACGGTGCCCTTGGGATTGAACCGTTTCCTGCTCGATCGAGCGTATGCGACCGGTCAGTACCAGATCAGCACGAGCCTGCGTAAGGCAGGCCCGTGTTCTTGCGCTCAGGCCGCGTCGCTGCTGTGGGTGGACTCAGCAGCCGGTCGCTCCGCCAGATAGCGTGCCAGGCGGGATTTTTCCGGCTCGCTGAAGGCCAGGCCGAGTTTGGTGCGTCGCCAGAGAATGTCGTCCGGCTGCATTGCCCACTCATCCCGGCAAAGGTACTCGACCTCCTGCGCATAGAGCTGTTGGCCAAGGTCTTCACCCAGGGCATCGAGGGAACGGGCGTCGCCGAGCATCCGCCAGACGCGACTGCCGTACAGCGTGGCCCATCGTTTGGCCAGGGGCAGTTCCAGCCCTTGCACATGGGCGACCAGTGCCTCGGCCAGTGCTTCGGGCGTGCTCATGTCTTCGCCGCCGGGCAGCGCGGCATCGGCCGTCCAGCTGTCGCCCATGCCGGGGAAAAACGGCTTGAGCTGAGCCATCGCCGATTCGGCGAGCTTGCGGTAGGTGGTCAGTTTGCCGCCGAACACCGAGAGCAGCGGCGCCTGCTTTTCCTCAGCGACCAGCGATAGGGTGTAGTCGCGGGTGACGGCAGACGGATTGTCCGATTCGTCATCGCACAAGGGGCGAACGCCTGCGAAGGTATGCACGATGTCCCTGGGCTCCAGCTGCTTGCGAAAGTGCGTATTGGCGACACCCAGCACGTAGGCGATCTCTTGCTCGGTGATGCTCACCTGCGCCGGATCGCCGTGATACTCGCGGTCGGTGGTGCCGATCATGGTGTAGCGGTCCAGGTAAGGAATGGCGAAGACGATACGCCGATCTTCGTTCTGCATGATGTAGGCCTGCTCACCTTCATACAGCCTGGGTACGATGATGTGGCTGCCCTGAATCAGGCGGATGCCGTACGGCGAGCGCTGCTGCAGATTCTCGCCGATGAACTGTGCGACCCAGGGACCGGCCGCATTGACCAGTGCCTTGGCGCGCAAGGAAAAGCGACTGCCGTCCTCGCGCTGCAGCTCGACGTGCCAGATGCCCCCAGCACGTTTGGCGCTCAGGCACAGCGTGCGGGTATGGATATGCGCCCCTTTTTCCCGCGCCGCCATGGCGTTGAGCACCACCAGGCGTGCGTCGTCGACCCAGCAGTCGGAGTACTCGAAACCGCGGGTGATGGCCGGCTTGAGCGGGCTCTCGCTGCCGAAGCGCAACCCCTGCGACGCCGGCAGTTTCTTGCGCATGCCCAGATGGTCATAGAGGAACAGACCGGCGCGGATCATCCACGCCGGGCGCAGGTGAGGGCGGTGCGGCAGCACGAAGCGCATCGGTTTGACGATATGCGGCGCCTTGGCCAGCAACACCTCGCGCTCGGCCAGTGCCTCGCGGACCAGTCGGAATTCGTAGTGCTCCAGATAACGCAGCCCGCCATGAATGAGCTTGCTGCTCGCCGATGACGTATGACTGGCCAGGTCGTCGCGTTCGCAAAGGAACACCGACAGCCCTCGGCCGGCGGCATCGGCCGCGATGCCGACACCATTGATACCGCCGCCGATCACGGCGATGTCATAAAGCTCGGAGACGGGCTGGGCAATATGGGGCACGGGTTCCTCCTCGAATACGAATGCGAATGTTCGTTTTTGAACATGCTATTCGTGAGTGAACATTATTGAAAGTGCAAAATGTTCGAAATCGATAAAAGGAAGGGCGAGTTCTTGCTCCGCGGGCATGGTTGTTCCGTCTGGCTCGTGGTCGCGGTCGCTTCCAGCGGCTTGGCATCGCTCGAGGGAACGACTTGTCCGCGAACAGGTGCGGCAGAGCAGGGGGTGATGCAGAGGGCTTCCACGCTTAGGGCGTGGGCGCTGGCTGCTGACATTGGCAGGTCGCGCGCGCCCAGGCGGAGTATGCGGACAATAGGCGGGGCGGGTGACTAGTTGCCGGCCGCCGTTAGCGGCCGGGACGATGGCGACCGCGGCTCCTGGATTCTCCGTTCGTGGGAGCGGACCGGGCCGCGAAGAAGGGCTGACGCCGAACCTAGTCGGCGATCTCCAGATGCACCTTGTACCGTGCCAGCAGTTCGGCGAACACGTCGTCCGGCTGGGTATCGGTGAACAGGCAGTCGATCTGCTCCAGGGAGCCGAGCCGGGTCATGGCGCTGCGGCCGAACTTGCTGGAGTCCGCGGCGAGGAAGACCTTGCGTGCGTTATGGATGATCGCCTGGGAGACGCGGACTTCCTGGTAGTCGAAGTCGAGCAGGGTGCCGTCCTCGTCGATGCCGCTGATGCCGATCAAGGCGAAATCGACCTTGAACTGGCTGATGAAGTCTGCGGTCGCCTGGCCCACCACGCCGCCGTCGCTGCGCACGTTGCCGCCTGCGATCAGCACATCGAAGTCTTCCTTGGTGCTGAGGATGCTCGCCACATGCAGGTCATTGGTGATGATCTTCAGATCGCGATGGTTGAGCAGGGCGCGGGCGATGGCTTCGGTGGTGGTGCCGATATTGATGAACAGCGAAGCCTGGTCCGGGATGCGTGCGGCCATGGCGGCGGCGATGCGCTGTTTTTCGTCACGCATCTGATGCGCGCGCTGGCTGTATGCAGTGTTCTGCACGCTGGAGTCGTAGGCCGCGCCGCCGTGGTAGCGCCGCAGCAGGCCGGCGTCGCCCAGCTGATTGATGTCGCGGCGGATGGTCTGCGGGGTGACGGCGAAGTGCCGGGCCAGTTCGTCGATGCTCACATAGCCGCGTTCGCGCACGAGTTCGAGAATGTTCTGCTGTCGGGGCGCCAGGCTCATGGGGCTTCCTTGTTCGCGGTGGTGGCGGAAGCATGCCCCAGTCTGACGTTCGATTAAAGCGCGCTTTGTTCGAATTCGCGCAATACCGCGCCTGCCTGCGACCCGGCCGCACGCAGGCGCGGGGTGGGCCTCTCAGTCCTCCGCCCAGTTGCGGGTGCGCTCGACCGCCTTCTGCCAGCCGCGATAGAGCGCTTCGCGCTGTTCGCTTCCGCACGCCGGTTCGAACACGCGCTCGATGCTGCTCTTGCTGCGCAATTCGTCGAGATCACTCCAGAAGCCGGTCGCCAGCCCGGCCAGGTAGGCCGCACCGAGGGCGGTGGTTTCCTTCATCTGCGGGCGTTCGACCTGGGTGCCGAGCAGGTCGGCCTGGAACTGCATGAGGAAGTTGTTGGCCACGGCGCCGCCATCCACACGCAGGGCGCGCAGGCGCTCGCCGGCATCCTGCTGCATGGCGTCGAGCACGTCGCGGGTCTGGTAGGCGATGGATTCCAGCGCAGCACGGATCAGATGATCGACCTTGACCCCGCGGGTCAGACCGAACAGTGCGCCGCGGGCCCGCGGGTCCCAATAGGGCGCGCCAAGGCCGGTGAACGCCGGCACCAGGTAGATGCCGTTGCTGTCCGGCACCTTGGTGGCGAAGTACTCCGAATCCAAGGACTCGTTGAGCACCTTCAGTTCGTCACGCAGCCACTGCACGGTGGAGCCGCCATTGAAGATGGCGCCTTCCAGCGCGTAATTCACTTCGCCCCGCGGCCCGCAGGCGATGGTCGTCAGCAGACCATGTTCGGACTGCACTGCCTTGGTCCCGGTATTCATCAGCAGGAAGCAGCCGGTGCCGTAGGTGTTCTTGGCCTGCCCGGGTTCGACGCACATCTGGCCGAACAGCGCGGCCTGCTGATCGCCGGCAATGCCCGCGATGGGAATGCCGGTGCTCTGGCCGGAACCGATATAGGCGTGGCCGTAAACTTCCGAGGATGAGCGCACCTCCGGCAGCATCTCGCGGGGAATGTCCAGCGCTTCGAGCATCACCGGGTCCCAGTCCAGCTTGTGGATATCGAACAGCAGCGTGCGCGACGCGTTGGTGTAGTCGGTGACGTGGGCCTTGCCCTGGGTCATCTTCCAGATCAGCCAGCAGTCGACGGTGCCGAACAGCAGCTCGCCACGGCGAGCGCGCTCGCGGCTGCCTTCGACGTGATCGAGAATCCACTTGATCTTGGTGCCGGAGAAGTAGGGGTCGATCACCAGGCCGGTGGTCTTGCGGATGTGCTCTTCCATGCCGTCGCGCTTGAGCTGGTCGCAGATCGGCGTGCTCTGGCGGCTCTGCCAGACGATGGCGTTGTAGATCGGACGGCCGGTTATCTTGTCCCAGACGATGGCGGTCTCGCGCTGGTTGGTGATGCCGATGGCGGCCACCTGCTCGTTGGTGATGCCGGCCTGGGCCAGGGCTTCGACGAACACGCCGCTCTGGGTCGCCCAGATTTCCATGGGGTCATGCTCGACCCAGCTCGGTTGCGGGTAGATCTGCGCGAACTCGCGCTGGGCGATGGTCACCACGTTGGCGTTGCGGTCCAGCACGATGGCGCGGGAACTGGTGGTGCCCTGGTCGAGGGCGACGATGAATTGCTTGTTCTGGTTGCTCATGGCGACGTTTCCTTAGCGAACTTTGCTGACATCGGGCTGCGCGGAGCCCATTTCGGCAGTGGCCTTTTCCTTGGGTTTGGGTGCATCACAGGCGGCCGAGCCAACCCCTGGCAGGTGCCGGCAGATGAGTGCCTTGTAACCTGCAGCGCCGAGGCAGGCACCAAGAATCGGGGCGAAGATCGGAACCAGGAAATACGGGATGTCTCGCCCACCGGTGAAGGCCACGTCACCCCAGCCGGCCAGGAAGGTCATCAGCTTAGGCCCGAAATCCCGCGCCGGATTCATCGCAAAGCCGGTCAGCGGTCCCATCGCACCACCGATCACGGCGATCAGCAGGCCGATCAGCAAAGGGGCGAGCGGGCCGCTGGGCAGGCCATTGCCGTCATCGGTGATGGCCATGATCATCGCCAGCAGAATGGCCGTAATCACCACTTCCACAAGGAACGCCTGACCGAACGACAACGAGGCGTGCGGATAGGTGGAGAAGATCGACGCGAGCTCGAGACTCTCGACGCTTCCGCGAACCATCTGCTGGGCCTGTTCGAAATCGAAAAACAGGCTGCTGTACAACCCGTAGACCAATGCCGCGGAACAGAAGGCGCCGGCCACCTGCGCCAGGATGTAGGCCGGCACCCGGTGCCGCTCGAAGGTGCCGAACAGCCATAGTGCGATGGTGACGGCCGGGTTCAGATGGGCACCGGAAACGCCAGCGGCAAGGTACACCGCCATCGAAACGCCGATACCCCAGATGATGCTGATTTCCCACAGCCCCAGGTCGGCGCCGCCGAGCTTGAGCGCTGCGACGCAGCCGGTACCGAAGAAGATGAGAAGGGCAGTGCCGAGAAATTCGGCGATGCATTGTCCCTTGAGGGTCGGGACGATGGGCGTACTCATGCGCGGAGCCTCGTTCGTTTGTTTTTGTTTTATTCCGAGCACTGCGTTGGTTCGGAATTGTTCGGAAACGAAAACTTAGAGGCAAAGAAAGCCGCTGTCAAAGTAAAAAATCGAACATTTTTCAGGCTGGTCACGGAACAAACGGGTGCTGCTGTGGTCAGCGCCGATTCGCTGGGGCGGTGATTCAGCGCCGCCGACGCCAGAGGCGCCAGCCTAGCCTCAAGTCGTCGGCCATCGGCACCAGCGCCAGAGTCAGCAGCAGAGCGGCCAGCGGTACGGTGGAGAGAAAGCCGAAGTGCTTGAAGCCCAGTGCGCCGCTGAGACCGCCGATAAAGAAGCAGCTGACCAGCAACGCATTGATGCGCAGACGTTCGCGATTGGCCCGCACCGGCGGCAGTTCACCATCGCGATTGCGGTTGAAATAGATCAACCGCCCCAGTTCGATGCCGATGTCGGTCACCATTCCGGTGATGTGCGTGGTGCGCACCTCGGCGTTGGAAAGCTTGGTGATGATCGCGTTCTGCAGGCCCATGATGAAGCACAGCAGCACCACCGTCAGCGGCACGAAGAAGCCCGGAACCGACATCAGCTGCGCGCCGAGGATACCGAACAGCAGCAACAGCCCGGCTTCCAGCGCCAGCGGCAGGGCGTACTGGCTGTGCAGTCGGCGCCGTCGCGAAAAGTTGATCATCAGCGTCGAGCACATGGCGCCAAGGACGAACGAGAGCAGTGCGCCGAAGCCAGCCAGCGCCAGATCGGTGGCGCCGAGGGCGAGGTTGTCGGCCATCGCCGAGACGATGCCAGTCATGTGCGAGGTGTATTGCTGCACGGCCAGAAAGCCCCCGGCGTTCGCCGCGCCGGCGACGAAGGCCAGGCAGAGTCCGAGCTGGCGGTTGCTGCGGGTGGAGCGTCGGCGATCGGTCAGGCGACGGGCATAGTTGATCGGCATGCGGGGCTCGCGCTTGGCGGCAAAGCGGCGATTATAGCGACGCGCGCGCGCCTACCTCGCGTGTCGGCGAAACTCAGCGCCGCCGGCCTGTCTTGCGCCCGCCACCGCGCTTCGCCGCCCGTGGTTTGCGCTGGCGCGACAGTTCTCGGGTGATGGCATCGTTCAGCAGCTTGCGGGCCTCCTCGCCATCGTCGTGTTCGGGAAAATGCTCGGGGAGGCTGCGGGCTAGGTGCAGGTAGGTTTCCACCACGTGCAGCGTGCTTTCCAGACTGGCCAGGTCGGCGCCCAGCAGCAGCCGCGGCATGGGGATGGCGTGGCCTTCGGCGACGCGCTTGATCCAGCGCTGTGCATGCTGGCTGGCCGGACTGTCGAAACCGCCGCGGATCGGCGTGCAGGCGAACGTCCAGCGCAACCAGAGTGGGATTTTCGGATCGTCGATCAGCTCGATCCACTCGGCCAGTTCGTCCGGCAGCACCGAGACGAACGCTTCGCCGTAATTGATGTTGCGGTTGAAGGTCAGCCAGGACCGCAGCAGGCTCGGCTCGCCCATCAGCTCGGAGATGGCGGACAGGTGATCGATGGATGGGCGCACCTGGAACTGGCTGAGGTCCACCGGCGCGTCCGGACTGTTGAACAGGCGGCGGATGGACTTGAGCGTCTGCGGGTCCAGCGCGGTGATTTCGCCGCTGTCGTGGTGGCCGAAACGGCCCGCGCGGCCACCGATCTGCTTGACCTCCTGCACCTTGAGCTGGCGATTCTGGATGCCGTCGAATTTCTCGTCGGTGTAGAAGCACAGTGTGTGCGCCGGCAGGTTGAGGCCCATGCCCACCGCGTCGGTGGCGACCATGATGTCCGCCTCGCCTTCGCGGAAGCGGCGGGCCTGCTCGCGGCGCACCTCCGGCGAAAGCGCGCCGTAGACCACCGATACGCTCTTGCCGGCGCTTTCGAGCATGCCCTTGAGTTCCAGCACCAGCTTGCGGCTGAACGCCACCAGCAGCGAGCCGGGCTCCAGGCGCTCCAGCGTGGTGGCGTGCTTGGCCACCTCCACTGGCGACAGGCGCTTGGTGCGCTGCACTTGCAGCTGGTCCTCGCAGAGTTCGCAGAGCGTGCGCAGCGACGGCTCGATCAGCGCCGGGCCGGTCATCATCAGCTTCGGCGTATGCGCGCTGACCAGCGCATCGACCCAGGCCCAGCCGCGCTGCGGGTCGGCCATCATCTGCACCTCGTCGACCACCACCACGTCCCAGTGCTGGTGCCGGAAGCGGGCAAACTCCTCCACGGTGCAGCAGAAGTGCGTGGCGCCTTCGCGAATGATTTCCTCCTCGCCGGTGACCAGCGAACAGGGCACGCCCATCGATTCGATGCGCTCCTGATTCTCCAGTGCCATCAGACGTAGCGGCGAGAGGTAGATGGCGTGCTCGGCGGCGGCCATCGCCTCGATGGAGCGGTGCGTCTTGCCGCTGTTGGTCGGGCCGAGCAGGGCGATCCAGCGTCGCGTCAGCCGGCGCGCCGGATAGAGCTTGTGGTAATGGACGAAGCGCGGGTTGTTTTCAAGCAGCACGGCGAAGGCCATGCGTTCCTCGTGCTCGCGGCGCGCGGCGCGAATTGCCTTGCGCATGCGTCCGGGTTCGAGCGCGATGAGTTCGGTGAGACGCTTGTGGCCGAGCTGCTGCAGGTCGAAGCCGTCGGCGAGTTCGAGCATGCGTTCGAAGCTGGCCTGCAGATCGGCCCGGTCCTGGCGTTGCCAGGCCTCGACTTCGGCAGCGCTGAGCAGGTGGTCCTGGTCGGCGGGAATGCGCCGCTGCAGTTCCAGCTCGAGCGGGCCATGGTGCAGCGTCACCAGATAGCGCAGGTCGTGGCGGATCTCGTTGACCGTGGCGACCGCGTGCTGCAGGAACTCGTCGAGTCGCGACAGCTCCGGCCGGATCCGCGCGAGGCAGCGCTGGCGGTCCTCTTCGTCCATCTCGGCGAAGGGCCGCTCGAGCAACTGCAGACGACCGCGTACGTACTGCTGGACGGCCGCCTGGAGATTGCCTGGGAAGTCGTCGCGCTGTGGGCTGTCGGCCAGGCGCAGTGCCCATTCCGGTTCCAGCAGGTGGGCGGGCGAACCCAGGGTGAACGTCTTCTGGCTGCCGTACACATCGATGCTGCAGGGGATCTCGCCGAGGTCGCGGCTGACGATCCGCTCGAGCAGTTCATCCGTAGCGGGCTCGGCCATCAGCTGGTCCACTGCCGGGCCGTGCAGCCCCAGCCAGAACGCTTTTGCCGCCCGGCCGAGCCCCGGCATCGGGTAGCCGATATAGGGCGCGAACCACTTTTCCTGGTGGTGCTTCTTCGCGACGAAATCCGGATAACGCGCCGTTGCCCACTCGATGAACCGCGCCAGGCGCTCGAGCCTGATGGATTTGAACTGCTTGCCTCCGGTCTTTGCCATGATCGACGCCTTTGCTGATCAGTGTTCTGTTACGACTCGTGCTACTACTAAGGAGTCGCCATACGCGTTATCAATCCGACGACCTGGCTAGTTCATTGTGCACCCTGCGAATGGTCGCGGCCTGTCGGCTGGCTTTCTAGCCGCAGTTTTAAAGTGCGCACCTCCTCCGTCAGGCTTTCCATTTGCAACAGTAGGCGGTGCAGCGTCTCTGCATCGGCTGACTGGTGCTCTGCGTGCCGGTCGGCAACGAACAGCGAACTGATATACGCCGCGAAGCTGCCGAAAAGACCTACGCCTGACACCATCAGCAGCACGGCAACGATGCGACCTTCGGTCGTGACTGGGTAGAAATCGCCGTAGCCGACCGTGGTGACGGTGACAAACGCCCACCACAATGCTTCTTCGGGAGTGTTGATCGAACTCTGCGGGTTGGGTGCCTCGACCAGCAGCATAGTCAGCGCGCCGAATGCCACCAGCACCATGGTCGCGGTGGCGGCAGAAGCGACGATGCCCTCGGCGCGATTGCGGAACAGGATTCGCCAGATCAGCCGCAGCGACTTGATCGCCCGTAGCACCCGCAGCACCTGGAAGGCGCGGAACAGCTTGGCCGCCTGCAATCCGCCGGCCGGCACACTGGCCAGCAGATCGATCCAGCCCCAGCGCATGAAGCGCAGCTTGTCTTCCGCCTGTTGCAGGCGCATCCAGAAATCGAGGAAGAAAAAGAAGCACACGACGTTGTCCAGATAACCGAGCAACGTCGAAACATCGTCAGGCAGGTCGAATACCAGGTCGGCCACCAGTGCGCCGATCACATAGACAGACAGGACCAGAGTCAGGATCTGAAAGGGGGGGACGGGGCGCTGCTTCATGGATTGACCGTGAGTCGTGAACTGCGAAAAGCGCGCAAGTCTAAAGCACCGGCTCGGTGTCGCGTGGATATCGGAGAAGAAGAGGTCGCGATGACGAAGAGCTCACACATTCGCCTCGGCTGTGCCGGCTGGAGCCTACCGCGCGACGCCGGGCGAGTCTTCCCCGCGCAGGGGACTCATCTCGAGCGTTATGCACAGGTGCTTCACGCGACGGAAATCAATTCTTCCTTTTATCGCCCGCATCGCCCTGCGACCTACCGCAAGTGGGCCGCCAGCGTGCCGGAGGGGTTCAGCTTCTGCGTGAAGCTGCCGCGGCTGATCAGCCATGAAAAGCGCCTGCGAGATTGCACGCAGGAACTGGAGCGCTTTCTCGGCGAAGTTTCCGAGCTGGGCGCCGGGCTCGGCTGCCTGCTGCTGCAGTTGCCCCCATCGCTGCCCTATGAGCACACGCTGGCGGAGGCGTTCTTCGCGGAACTGCGCGAGCGCTACGGCGGCGACCTGGCGCTGGAACCACGACATGCCAGCTGGCTGGAGGCCGACGCCCAGCTCCGGCATTGGCGTATCGCCCGTGCCGCCGCGGACCCGTCGCCCCTCCCGGGTGGCGGTGAGCCGGGTGGCTGGCCGGGCCTGCGCTACTACCGCCTGCATGGATCCCCGCAGATCTATCACTCGGCGTATCCCAGCCAATGGCTGGAGCGCCTGGCCGAGCAATTGCGTGACTACAGCGATACACCCTGCTGGTGCATCTTCGACAACACTGCCAGCGGCGCCGCAGTGACCGACGCGTTGACGCTGCAGTCGCTGCTGCAGAGCTGACGATCAGCGCGGAATGATGCGCACGCGCCCAGCAGTGTTGTCGCGTCGGGCGGCTTTTTCATTCTCGGCTCGGCCGGGGATACTGCCGGAGTCCTGGCCGCGCTCCGGCGTCGCGGTACCGTTCAGCTCTCGCTCGTCGACGCTGATGGAGGTGGCGTCCGGGTAGCCGGTTGTCAGTGTCTCCGTGCTGGCGGTGACGGGCGTGGCATCGTCATTCCAGGCTGCGCTGCGTTCGTCGATGTCGATGGCGCCGTTGCGCTCCATGATCTGCTCGACGATCGGCACCCGCTCTTCGTTCTGAAGCGATACGGTCACGATGGTCGATCCGCGTCGGGCCGCCTCGGGATAACGTCCGGCATGAGCGGCGGCACCATCGCCGAAGATCTTGCGGAAGAAGTTGCCGATATGTTCGGCCGCCGTGGCGTCCGAGTCCGGCTCCTCGCCAACGACCTCTACGCGACTGCCATCGACGTTCGACGGGTTCATGGACATCGACAGCTGGATGTCGTCATGGGAGACACCCTCGGTCACGAGTTCGGCTTTGACTTGCTCCGCCTGGGCATAGCGGTCAAACGCGGCAATCAGTATCTGGGTCATGGCTTCACCTATCTTGTCGAGTGCACGAGTTGAGGTTGCTCTCCGTTGGCCTCTGGACCACGGGTGGCGCGGTGCATACCTACTGGCTGTTGGGCGCTGCGATTCGCACGATGGTTCCGTAGTTACTAAGGGCGATCGGAGCATCGGCCCTCGCAGACGGTGCGAAAGGGGGTTCTACTTCTTTGGTCTGATGTCGTCGTGATATCGATGGACGGATCTTGTACAGCTATTGGACCGGTGAAACACTCTGTATCACTTCGAAGCAGCCCGGCTTCGATGCCTCCCCCTCACGGTGCCCCATGTTCCGCTCAATGAACGTATCCACCCGAGCTGCTGCCAGCTTCTCGGTCATCGCGTTGATGTTGCTGTTTGTCGGATGTTTTTCGCTGTTTCAGGTCCAGGCGCTGCGGGAAACGGAGCAGGTCATCGAAACCAACTGGCTAGCCGGCGTTCGAGACACTGGCCGGCTTCGGGGAGATGTGCTGGAGCTGCGTCTGACAGTAGCGCGTTCCCTCATTCCGTCCGACGATGGCTCGGCATCCTCGGCAAGCAGTGAGATTGGTCGGCGCCGGTCGCACATCGAAGAGCAATTGGGAGCGTATCTGGGCTCACCGGTCATCGACGAGCATGAGCGGCAGCTCCTGCGGAGCGTTCAGGGTGCGGTCGATCGCTACGGCCAGTCGCTCGATCGCCTGCTGGCGTCGCTAGAAAGTGGCGACGTGGCCGCTGCCGTCGCGTTGTTCAACGGCGACATGCGACAGCAGGGTACGGATATCAATCAGGTACTCGCAGCGTTGACGGCTTACAACGACGAAGGGGCCAAGGCATCGAGTGTATCGGCTGGCTTGGTTTATACCCGCAGTCTGTGGGTCCTGCTCGGTGTGATGGGTTTCGCGATCCTGGCCACGTCGGGCTTGGCGATCGGCTTCACGCGCAGCATCACCAAGCCACTGGGACAAGCTGTGCAGGTGGCTGAAAGCATCGCCGGGGCTGACCTGAGCCAGCCAATCGAGTTGGAAGGCACCGACGAGCCTGCCCGCCTGCTGGCCGCCCTGGCCACGATGCAGGCGACGTTGCGCGCGACGCTTAAGCACATAGGCGATTCCTCGACCCAGCTGGCGACGGCAACGGAAGAGATGACCAGCGTTGCACACGAAGGCAAACGCGGCCTGCAGCGGCAGAATGAGCAGGTTGAGCTGGCCGCGACAGCTGTCAACGAGATGACGGCTGCCATTGAAGAGGTAGCGAGCAATGCGGCCTCGACATCTGACAGCGTGCGCGACTCGACGGCTGCTGCCGAGGCGGGCCGCCATCACGTCAACGATACGGTCAAGGCGATCGATAGCCTATCGGCGCGCATCAGTGACACCGGCGGGCATGTCGAGGGCCTTGCTGGACAGGCACGGGATATCAGCAAGGTGCTCGATGTGATACGCAACATCGCCGAGCAGACCAACCTGCTTGCCCTGAATGCCGCTATCGAAGCAGCACGTGCCGGAGACCAGGGGCGTGGCTTTGCCGTGGTCGCCGATGAGGTTCGGGCGCTCGCTCACCGTACGGGGCAATCGACTCAGGAAATCGAACTGATGATTGCGGCGATCCAGGCCGGTACCGATAGCGTGGTCAAGGCTACCGCCCTGAGCACGGAAGAGGCTGGCAGAACCTTGGGTGTGGCTCGTGAGGCAGGTGCCATGCTGGATAACATTGCCGCCTCGGTAGCGATCATCAACGAGCGCACCGTCATGATCGCGACAGCCGCCGAACAGCAGGCACAAGTCGCTCGGGAAGTGGACCGCAGCCTGATGGCCATACGGGACCTCTCCATTCAGTCGGCGGCTGGCGCCGATCAGACTGCGGCCGCCAGCGATGAACTGGCCAGACTGGCCACCGACCTCAACCATATGGCTCTGCGTTTCAGGACGTGACGCTCATACGGCGTCGCATCGCCTCTGCGTAGCTTCTCGCGCCGAGATTCGATCAGCGGCACAGGCGTCCATGACGAACGCCTGTGCCGCCGGCCAGCGGGTTACGCCGGCTTGTGGCGAATGGTCTTGAGCAAGTCGTCCGGCGTGATGTGCCCGACCACGCTGGCGGCGCTACCCGGCTGCGGCAGGTCGAGGATGTGGCCCTTCATCTTGCCGATCACGTGCATCTCGCAGGGCTTGCAGTCGAACTTCAGCGTCAGCACCTCGTCGCCGTGCACCAGCTGCATCGGCGCGACCTTCGTGCGCACCCCGGTGACGCCCTTGGCCTGCTTCGGGCACAGATTGAAGGAGAAGCGCAGGCAGTGCTTGGTGATCATCACTGGCACTTCGCCGGTTTCCTCGTGGGCCTCGTACGCCGCGTCGATCAGCTGCACACCGTAACGGTGATAGAAGGTCCGGGCCTTCTCGTTGTAGACGTTGTAGAGAAACGACAGGTGCGATTCTGGATAGACCGGCGGCGGCACGCTGACCGGCTTGCGCCCGCCGCGCGGGCGGATGGCTTCGCGCGCTTCGGTCAGTGCCTCGATGGCTTCGCGGCGCAGCGCCTTGAGTTGCGAGTTGGGGATGAAGAACGCCTGCGGCGCATCCACTTCGACCTCTTCGGCATGGTAGATCGTCGTGCCCAGCTGGCTCAGCAGGTCGGCGATCTGGCCGGGCACCTGCTCGGGCTTCTTCGCTTCGCCAAAGGGGCCGGGCAGGGTGGCCGTGGCATAGGCGCCTTCCTCGCTGGTGACATGCAGCTCCAGCTCATCGGCGCGCAGCTTGGCCAGCCAGCGCACACTGACGCGGCGCTCGGCGGAGGTCTTGAGCAGCGCGTTCTGCCAGTTGTGGTCCAGGTTGCGATTGAGCGGATGGTTCGGGCGCACCTGGCGCATCGCGGCGGGCATTTCGTTGGGTTCGACGCGGTACTGCCAGAACGGCTGACCGTCCTCCTCGAACTGCTTCAGCGGCTCGACCACGCTGGCGCGGAAGCCCACCACCTCGCGCTTGATCAGCACATTCAGGCCGTCGCCGTTGGACAGCGGCTCGCGGGTCTGCACGGTCAGATCATGCTTGCCGACCTTGAGCACTTCACCCACGGCGAGGCCGGTGAAGGTCGGCGAGTCGAAGGCGCCGATGTCGATCTTGCGGTCGGTGACGAAGTAGTCGGTGCTACCGCGGTGGAACGTCTTGTCCGGGTCCGGTACGAAAAAGTGATCGGTGCGGCCGCTGGAGGCGCGGGCCAGGTCAGGGCGCTCGGCAAGAATGCCGTCCAGGCGCTGGCGGTAGTAAGCGGTGATGTTCTTCACGTAGCTCACATCCTTGTAGCGCCCCTCGATCTTGAACGAGCGCACGCCGGCATCCACCAGCGCGCTCAGGTTGGCGCTCTGGTTGTTGTCCTTCATCGACAGCAGGTGCTTCTCGAAGGCCACCACGCGGCCCTGATCGTCCTTCAGCGTGTAGGGCAGGCGGCAGGCCTGCGAGCAGTCGCCGCGGTTGGCGCTGCGCCCGGTCTGCGCGTGGCTGATATTGCACTGCCCGGAAAACGCCACGCACAGCGCGCCGTGGATGAAGAACTCCAGGGTCGAATCCACTTCGTCGTAGATCGCGCGGATTTCCTGCAGGTTCAGCTCGCGGGCGAGGACCAGCTGCGAGAAACCGGCCTTGTCGAGGAACTTGGCCCGTTCCAGCGTGCGGATATCGGTCTGGGTGCTGGCATGGATCTCGATGGGCGGAATATCCAGCTCCATGATGCCCATGTCCTGCACGATCAGCGCGTCAACGCCGATCTCGTACAGCTGCTGGATCAGCGCGCGCGCTGCTTCCAGTTCGTCGTCGTGCAGGATGGTGTTCAGCGTGACGAACACCCGCGCGTGGAACAGATGGGCAAATCTCACCAGCTCGGCGATGTCGGCCACGCTGTTCTCGGCGTTGTGCCGGGCACCAAAGCTGGGGCCGCCGATGTACACCGCATCGGCGCCATGCAGGATGGCCTCGCGGGCGATGCTGGCGTCACGGGCAGGGGCGAGCAGTTCGAGATGGTGCTTGGGAAGGGACATGGGCACGGACCGGCTGTGTTTCGAGGTCGTGCATTGTAAAGACTTGCTGCGCAGCGTCCATGCGCAACGCCTCCGTTGGCGACGATCTGTTGCCGCCGAGCCGGGAGCCTGCGTGGCCGGCACGCAGGCTCATCGCCGGCGGTCTGCCTAGCTGCGGGCGTGCTGCATCAGGGCCGTCATGGCCTGCCGCAGGTAGTCGATCAGCTCGGGCGCTATCCAGGTGCCGGCCTGCAACTCCGGTTCCTGCTGCTCGGCCTGCTGGATTCGGCGCTGGGTGTCGGCGTTCGGGCCGGCGTAGGCGCTGAACAACTCACCCCAGCGGCGGGCCAGTGCGGTCACCCGCTCGTGCTCCGGCGGGAGACGCTCGCTACGGCAGCGCTGAAGTTGCGCGAGCAGTTCCGGCCATTGGCGCAGGCTTGCGGCGTAATGCGTGCGCATGCGGGCGGACTCGTCGTCCGTCAGGTGGCGGCGGTAGATCGCCAGGCGGTGCTCGGCGAACGCCGCCAGCACATAGTCGCGCATGGCCTGGCTGACGCCGGTTCGCTGCTGCAGCCCTGGCTCGGCTGTGTGCATGGTGTCGAGCCTGGTCAGCAGGGCTGGGTCCTGTGCGGTGTCGCGCTCGAGCTGGATCATCCAGTCCCGCGCCAGCCGCTGTGCTTGCTCAGCCTGCGGCGGTACGCCGGCCTCCATCAGTGCCTTGGCCTGCTCAGCCAGGGCGGGCCAGGCACTGGTGCCTTGGTCGAGGCGTTCGGTGAAGGCCAGCCTGGCCAGTTCGTCGGCGGAAAAGTGCTTTTCGTACATGATCATCGATCCCAGGGTATCCAGTAGGTCGGTCAGCGCGGGTTCTTCGCCCAGAACGTAGCGCTCGCGCAGCCTGTGCAATCGGCTGCGCAGGCGCTGGAGGCTCTGCAACTGGCGATCGAGCTGCAGCAATTGCTGGTCGATCAGTCCGGGCAGGGAAACCGCGCGCTGGTTCAACAGGGCTCCGATGTCGGTCAGCGACAGGCCAAGGCCACGCAGTGCCTGGATGTGATGCAGGCGCTCGACGTCCTTGCGGTCGTAGAGCCGATAACCGGCATCGGAGCGTGCGGACGGTTTGAGCAGATCAAGGTTGTCGTAGTGATGCAGCGTCCGGACGGTCACGCCGGAGCGCTTGGCCAGTTCGCCTACCTTGAGCAACATTGATGTCTCCTTTTCGTTTCGCACGGCAGGGATCGTCGGGGCTGACGCTGCGTGAGGGTCAAGCGGCAGGAACGGATTTTTTTCGAAGGGGGCGGGCTCGGCTATGAAACCGCCCATGGCAGCGAATGCAGGTCGATCGCGACGGGGCGCAGGTTGCTCATAACCCGCCCAGCAAATCGTGCGCATCGAGCAGGCGCCAGGCGATTTCCGGGCGCTGCGCCAGACCGCGGCGAACGGCGGCGGCAATGGCGGGGCGGGTCTTGCGGCAGAGGCCGGGTTGCTCGGCGAACTCGATGGCGATGCCGCGCATGCTGCGCACTTCGTTGTGGCCGGGGGCGATCGTCATGCGAATGCCCAGCTGTTCGAACATGCGCTGCTGCAGCCGCTCCAGTTCCTCCAGACTCTGCACGTTGGCCAGACGCTCGAGCAGGCGGTTTTCCTCGTGGCGGGTGAGCAGCAGGATGCGCACGTCGGCGCCCGGTGCTTCCAGCAGCTCGTCCCGCCGACAGGTGCAGGTGCCGGGTGGGCAGGATTGGCGAATCGGCGGTTGGCTGTTCATGGCGCCTGATCATAGCCAAGGCCGCCAGCGGCGCCCAGCCGGTGGCCTTGTGCCGCTGCGGTGATGACAAGCGCGGCGGTGTCGCGCACCATGGCGCCAGTTTCCGCGCCGGGTGCGCGTCGTTCCGTCAGGGAATTGCTGGAGAACTGTCATGCGTGTTCTGTCATCCGTCCTGCTGCTGGTGACCCTTTGCGTTGCCGGCGCCGCTGCGGCCGAGGAGGCCCGGCTGGTCGAGTCGATCAATGCCTACCGTGGCGAGGTGCAGCGCTGCGGCAGCAAGGCCAGCGAGGAGCTGCCGCCACTCACGGCCGATTCGCGGCTGAACTTGCCGGTCGGCGCCGCCGGTGACCTGCAGGATGCCTTGTCCCGCGCTGGCTACCCGATGGTCACCGTGCAGGCGATCACGCTGTCCGGTCCGCGGGATGCCCAGGCGGCGATGCACGCGCTGCGCGAAAGCTTCTGCCGGGTGATCCTCGATCCTCAGTTCACCGATATCGGCGTCAGCCGCGAGGGTCGCGACTGGCGCATCGTGGTGGCGCGGCCGCTGCTCGATGGTCGCCTCGGCGACTGGCAGGCCGAAGGGCAGAAGCTGCTGGAACAGATCAATACGGCGCGGGCGTCGGCCCGGCGCTGCGGTACGCAGGACTTCGCCGCAGCTGGGCCGCTGAGCTGGAACGAGACGCTCGGCAGCACGGCCGAAGCGCACAGCCGGGCCATGGCCAATGGCAACTTCTTCAGCCATCTGAGCGAAGACGGCCGCACCCCTGGCGACCGCGCCGAGCTGGCAGGCTACACCGGCAGGCAGGTCGGCGAAAATATTGCCGCGGCACTGCCGACCGCCCGCAAGGTGCTGGACGGCTGGCTGGCCAGCCCGGGGCACTGCGCCAATCTGATGAACCCGGCGTACACCGAGCTGGGCGCGGCCTACGCGGTCGATCCGCAGAGCGACGCGGCCATCTACTGGACGGCCATGTTCGGCGCCCCTTGAACGGCAAGTCGAGCCCCTCGCTGCTTCCAATGAGCGATCGGGGCCGGTGTGCTGTCAGAGAAGCCTGTTGCCAAAGACAGGGTTGCCCTTGACCGATATTCCCACCCACCAGGATCTGCCGCCCGTGCTGGCCGGCCCGTTGCTGCGTCGAGCCGAGCCTGGCGGTCTGACCTTCTGGCTGATCGCGTCACGCGTGCTCGAGCTGTCGCTGATCCTTGAAAGCCCCCAGGCCGGCCAGCAGCGGCGCATTCGGCTCGAAGGCGAGGCCTGCCAGCGGCTGCGGCTTGGCCATCATGCGGTGCTGCACCTCATCCGTTTCACGCCCGATGCAGCGCTGCCCGGCGATTGCCTGATCGAGTACGACCTTTTGCTCCACGAGGGCGAGCAGCCGCGGGGCATCGCCGACTGGGCGCCACACCTGTTGCACGACGGCGCCACGCGGCCGAGCTTCGTCATCAAGTCGCGGCTCGACCGCGTGCTGCACGGCTCCTGTCGCAAACCGCACCATGCGGCCGCGGATGGGCTGCTGTGCGTGGACGAGCTGGTGCGCCGCGGCTTGACCGATCCGGACGCGCGCCCGGCAGTGCTGCTGATGACCGGCGACCAGGTCTACGCCGATGATGTCGCTGGGCCGATGCTGGTTGCCATCCACGCGCTGATGCGCCGGCTGGGCCTGTACGGCGAGCATCTCCAGGGCGCGGTGGTGGATGACAGCGATGAACTGCTGGCCCACCCGGCCACCTACTACCGGCGCGAGCAATTGCTGCCCGCGTTCAAGTCCAACGAGGCGTTGCGCGAACGCTTCTTCGGCGGTGTGGAAAAGCCGGTGTTCACCACCGCCAACGGACAGAACCACCTGATCACCCTCGCCGAGGTCATGGCCATGTACCTGCTGGTGTGGTCGCCCACGCCTTGGTCGCTGATCGAACCGGTGATGCCTGCGCTCGAGGCGAAGCACGCCGAGCGCTATCGCCGCGAAGAACACTGTCTGCGGGGGTTCCGGCGCACTTTGCCGCAGGCTGCGCGGGCGCTGGCCCATGTGCCGTCGTTGATGATCTTCGACGACCACGACATCACCGACGACTGGAACCTGTCGGCTCGCTGGGAGGAGACCGCCTACGGCCACCCGCTGTCGCGGAGAATCATCGGCAATGCGCTCATCGCCTATCTGCTCTGCCAGGCCTGGGGCAATCAGCCCGAGCGTTTCGGCGCGCTGCTGGCGCAGGTGCAGCAGCTGCTGGAGGCTGCTCGGGATGGCTGGCTCAATTGCGCCGAACAGGACCGTTTCATCGAGACGCTGCTGCGTCTGGACGGCTGGGGCTACGAATTGCCAAGCGAACCGCCGCTGGTGGTGCTCGACACCCGCACCCGGCGCTGGCGCAGCGAGCGCAATCTGAGTCGCCCTTCCGGCCTGATGGATTGGGAGGCGCTGAGCGAACTGCAGCAGAACATCCTCGACAAGCCCTCGGTGCTGATCGTCTCGCCGGCGCCGATGTTCGGCGTCAAGCTGATCGAGGCGGTGCAGCGGGTGTTCAGCTGGGCCGGCCAGCCCTTGCTGGTGGATGCGGAAAACTGGATGGCCCACCGTGGTGCCGCGCACGTGATGATGAACATCTTCCGTCATTCGCGCACGCCCGGTAACTACGTGATCCTCTCCGGTGATGTGCATTACTCCTTCGTCTACGAAGTGCACATCCGCGCCCGCGACAGCGGGCCGAGGGTCTGGCAGATCACCAGCAGCGGGGTGAAGAACGAGTTTCCACGACGCCTGCTGGACTGGTTCGATCGCCTCAACCGCTGGCTGTATGCGCCCTGGTCGCCGCTGAACTGGCTGACCAAGCGGCGGCGCCTGGAAGTCGTGCCGCGTGTGCCGGACCGCAGCCAGGCGGGCGAGCGTCTGTGGAACGGCTCGGGCATCGGCCTGCTGGTGCTGGATGAGCAGGGCAGGCCGCGGGAAATCCTCCAGCTGAACGCCGATGGCTCGGCTCCGGTGGCCTTCCTCCACGAGCGCAGCCGGTCGGGCTGCGATAGGTAGAGAACGCGAAGCCTGCGTCAGGCGCCTCGCTCCATTTGCCTGACGGCCATTCGCTCGGTGCGCAGTTCGTCGAGGGCGTGGCGAGTGATCTGCACGGCTGCGCTGATCGACAGCAGCGCCATGATGCTGGCCACGATCAGGTCCGGCCAGCCCGCCCCAGTGCCGAACACACCCAGCGCCGCCAGCATCACGGCGATATTGCCCAGCGCATCGTTGCGGCTGCACAGCCAGACACTGCGCATGTTGCTGTCGCCTTCACGGTAGGCATAGAGCATGAGCGCCACGGCGACGTTGGCCAGCAGTGCGATGGTGCCGACGATGCCCATCGTCGTGGCCTGGGGCACGCTGGCATCGATGAAGTTGTCGATCGCGACTACCAGGATGAACAGGCCGAACAGACCCATGGTCAGTGCCTTGGCCAGCGACGCCCGGGCCCGCATGACCACGCCCATGCCCAGCACGAACAGGCTGACACCGTAGTTGGCCGCATCGCCGAAGAAGTCCAGCGAGTCGGCCAGCAGCGAGACCGAACCGGCCCGCACGCCGGCGCCGATCTCCACCGCGAACATCGCCAGGTTGATCAGCAGCGCGATCCAGAGAATCCGCCGATAGCGCCCGCGCACCGCTGCGCTGGCGCAACCACTGTTGCAGCAATTTCCTGCCATGTACGTCGCCTCGGAATGTCGATGGCATTACGCTAAACCCTGTAGCAACTACAGGGTCAAGCCATGTCTATCACCATCGGCAAACTCAGCCAGGCCACGGCTGTGAACGTGGAGACCATCCGCTACTACGAGCGCATCGGCCTGCTCGCGGCGCCGTTGCGGACGTCGTCCGGCTATCGCAGCTACACGGCTCAGGACGTGGCGCGGTTGCGGTTCATCAAGCGGGGGCGGGAGCTGGGCTTCTCCCTTGATGAAATTCGCACGCTGGTCGAACTGGCCGATCAGCCGGGGCACGCCTGTAGCGATGTCGATCGCCTGGTTCAGACCCACCTGGTCGAGGTGCGCCAGCGCATCGCCGACCTGCAGCGGCTCGAGGCGGAGTTGCAGCGCCTGGCCGGTTGCAATCAGTCGTCGGTGAAAGACTGCCGCATCATCGAAGCGCTTTCGGCAGCGGTACAGCAGGCCGGGCCCACTGTCGACGATCGCAGAACGACCAGCTAGTACGGCACTCCAACGCACTGAACCCACTGCCGAGGACGCTGCCATGATCGATCCAGACGACCCGCTCAAGGATGGACTGACCCCGCCCGATTACGACGAATACGGCGACGTGCCGGATTCCGGCGAGAACGCTGACGACAGCCAGCCGAGTGACGAGCCGAACGCGGGAGAAAGCCCGCTGGGATAACGCCTGCTGCCTGCATGCTCGGCCGACATGACTGGACAATTCTCCCCGCCCGGCCTAAAAAGCGCGCTGCGCCGGCCGCCCTGAGGCCGGTGCGGCATCCTTGGCTGAAGGCAGACCTACCGTGAAAAAGAAAAAGCCCGTCGACCCCATCCGGCAAGCCGAAAAGAACCGCGCCCACCGAATCGGCTGGCTGATCGCCCTGGCGGGCATCGCTGCCGGTTTCGCGCTGGTGATGATCAAGCCGCTGTAAACGCGAGGTCTTGGCGCCGCATCGGCGACTGCTTAGGTGAAGGTGGCGCCTCTCGCGTTCACGTACAGCGAATAGAGGGCGTGGCTGCTGGCCATGAACAGGCGGTTGCCCTGCACACCGCCGAAGCACAGGTTGGCGCAGCGTTCCGGCAAGTGAATATGGCCGATCGCCTCGCCCTGTGGATTGAAAACCCGTACGCCGTCCAGGCCTTCCGGGTTGGCTTCCGGCGAGCCGGAGCTGCCCCAGCCGCACCAGAGGTTGCCGGCCTCGTCGCACTTGATGCCGTCCAGTGCACCATGGCCGGTCGCCTCGATATGCTGGCTGCGCTCACCCAGCGTACCGTCGCCGTTCACCGCATAGGCCCACACCAGGCGGTTGGGCTTGGCGCGGCCCTCGACCACATAGAGCGTGCTCTCGTCGGGCGAGAAGCACAGACCGTTGGGGCCGGCGATGCCCTCGATAACCCGGGTCACCTCCAGCGTGCTGCCATCGATGCGGTAGACCGCGTCCGGCAGCTCGGTTTGAATCTTGTGCCCCTCGTAATAATTGCCAGCCTGGAAGGGCGGATCGCTGAACCAGATGGACCCATCGCGCTTGACCACCACGTCGTTCGGCGAGTTGAAGCGCTTGCCCTGATAGTTGTCGGCCAGCACGGTGATCGCACCGTTGTGCTCGGTACGGGTCACGCGCCGACCCAGTTCATGCGTCGTGGAGCCTTCGCAGACCACCAGCCGGCCCTCGCGATCGCGGGTCAGGCCATTGGAGAAGTTCGCCTGCTCGCGAAATACGCCCAGCGACTGGCTGATCTCGTCCCAACGCATGATGCGGTTGTTGGGAATGTCGCTGAGCAGCAGGTAGCGCCCGTCGCCAACCCATACCGGACCTTCGGCCCAGCGCAGACCGTCGGCGATCTTCTCGACGCTGGCGTTGAACAGGCGCAATTGCAGAAAGCTTTCATCCAGTACTTCCAGGGATGGATCGGGGTAACGCCTGCTGAGTGGCTCAGCTGATTGAGCGAGCCGCGGCAGCGCCATGCCGGTGGCCAGCAACGCGGTGGAGCAGGCAACGGATTGCTTTAGAAAGCGGCGGCGGGAACCGGGTGATGAGTGTTGTTCTTGTTCGTCCATTTTGAGGGACCCTTGTTCGAATCGGAGGGGGACCGCGAACGAATCATAGTAGAGGTATGACGACTTGCAATATGTCAAAAAACATAGGCGAAGCCGTAAGTGTTTTTTGTAGGTAAATTAGGGTGTTATGAGGGCGTGGCGTTGTATAGTTGTACTACAACATGATCTTCAGCAGTCCGGCGCGGGCCGTACGCCGCTCCTGCGGCCTGCGTGCGTGCCTGTTCGTAGCGGAGCAGGGAAGGCCTGCAACTATCGTATGATAAGCATTCGCATATACGAAGCGTTTCGCCTGCCTCTATAATCCGCCACCTTTTTTCCGAGGCGGCCAGGCATGGGCGTTTCCGACTCCTTCCAGCGGTACCTGATCGATCCTTTCGTACAGCAGTTCACCAGCCTGTTCGACCTCAACGGTCGCCTGGGCCTGCTGTTTCTCGGCGTGTCTTATGCCGTCGCCTATCTGCTATTTCGCTACCGACGACAGCATGGGCTGACGCAGGCGATGTCGTTCTGGGCCTTTCTCGGAGGCTGGCGCGTGCACTGGCATCCTTCGGCGCGTCTGGACTACCGCTACTACTTCGTGCGGGGCGTGCTGAAGGTCGCGCTGGTGGTGCCGATCGTGGCGCTCGTCGATCCATACATCTTGCGTTCGGGCGACTACATCGCCTTTTTCGAGAACCTCTGGGGTGCGCGGCCGCAAGTCGGGCAGAACCTTTCGCTGGCGCTGCTCTACGGGTTCGGCGTGTTCATCATCAGTGACTTCGCCGGCTACTGGGTGCACCGGGCGTTCCACTGCGGCTGGCTGTGGGAATTTCACAAGGTGCACCATTCGGCACCGGTGATGGTTCCGCTGACGGCCAGCCGCGTGCACTTTCTGGAGAAGATCGTCGGCCGGCTGGTGGACCTGGTGCTGCTTGGCGCCTACGCCGGCATCTTCTGGTACGCCTGCGGCGGTGAGATCAGCCGCTACACGCTGTTCGGGGTGACCTATCTGGTCTTCATCTTCAACGCGCTGGCTTCAAACCTGCGACATAGCCACGTCTGGCTGTCGTTCGGGCCACGTCTGGAGCACATTCTCAATAGCCCGGCGCAGCACCAGATCCACCACAGCGATGCGCCACGGCATTTCCACAAGAACTTCGGGACCAATCTGTCCATCTGGGACTGGATGTTCGGCACCCTCTACGTCACCAGCGCCAGCCCCGAGACGCTGCGCTTCGGTACCGCGGAGCAAGACTCGCACCGCTACCTGACGCTCTACAGCCTGATCCTGATGCCATTCGTGGATACGGCCCGCAAGCTCATGCCCGCCAGTCCGCCGCGCCGGGTCGACTCCTGATGTGGAGTCGGGGCTGAACGAACGGCTCTTTCGCTCGTACAATCGCGCTTTCTTCCATCCAACGGCCAGGCCCGTCTACTCAAGAGGAATCGCCATGCCGACCTACGACTATCGCTGTGAAGCCAACGGCCAGGTTTATGAAGTGCGCCATGCCATGGCGCTGCGCCCCAAGACCTGGGGTGAGCTGCGTGTGGCCGGCGCGCTGGCTGAAGATGCCACCATTGCGGATGATGCGCCGGTGACCCGGCTGCTGACCGCCGCCGGAGTGGTGAGCAGCCGGGTGCTGAAGAACCCTGAAGCCCCGGCCTGCGCGCGTGGCGGTTGCGCCGGCAATTGCCGCTAGCCATGGCCCCACGGGGGTGCCGCCTGATCCGCCTCCTACACGGCTTTGGCGATCTGCTCACGCAGCCATTGATGCGCGGGATCGCGGTGCGAACGCTCGTGCCAGAGCATGGCCATCTCGTAACCTGGCACTTCCAGCGGCGCCTCGACCACCTGTAGCGTGCTGCTGCCGCGCACCAGCCGTTCGGGAAGCATGGCCACCAGATCGGTGCTCTCCAGCACCGATCGCAAGAACAGAAAATGCGGTACCGACAATACGACCCGCCGCTGCATGCCTCGCTGCGCGAGGGCCTCGTCGGTGGCACCCTGAAACCCACCGCCGTCCGGCGAGACAATGACCTGCTCGAGCGTGCAGAACCGTTCGAGCGTCGGCCGCCGCTTCAGCTGGGGATGGCCGACGCGACCGGCGAGTACGTAGCGCTCGGTGAACAGCGTACGCCGGCGAAGGCCGGGCGGCGAACCCTCTGCGGTATGAAAGGCGAGGTCGATATCGCCCTGTTCCGCCTGACGAGCGATGCGTGCCGGCACCATTTCGACCACTGCCAGGCGAGTGCCGGGCGCCTTGCTGCGTAGCCGGCTCAGCACCGGCAACACGATGGCCGATTCACCGTAATCGGTTGCAGCGACCCGCCAGACATCCTGCGCCGCGGCCGGGTCGTACGGGCTGGCCGGCGCGACCGCGCGTTCCAGGGCCTGCAGGGCCTGGCGCAGCGGCTCGCGCAACTCCTCGGCACGTGCCGTCGGGCGCATGCCGCGGGGACCGGGTAGCAGCAGGGGGTCGCCGAATATCTCGCGCAGTTTGGCCAGATGGACGCTCACCGAAGGCTGGGAGAAGTTCAGCCGCTCGGCAGCGCGGGTAACGTTGTGCTCGGCCAGCAGCACATCGAGGGTCACCAGCAGGTTCAGGTCCAGACGTCTGAGATTATTCATGCACATACCAGGAATCTTGGTTATTCATTTCCAATATACCTGGTGCGCTCGGCATCCTGCGCGTGTCCTGCAACCGGAGACCTGCCATGAATGTTCTGATCGTCTATGCCCATCCCGAACCGCGTTCCCTGAACGGCGCCCTGAAGGATTTCACTGTCCAGCGGCTGCGCACCGCTGGCCACGCCGTGCAGCTGTCCGATCTGTACGCCATGGGCTGGAAAGCCCCCATCGACGCCCGAGACAGCCTGGATCACGACCCGGACAGCCGCTTCGACCCGTCGCAGGATTCGCGCCGTGCGTTCGCCAGCGGCCGGCAGAGCCCGGACATCGCCGCCGAGCAGGACAAACTGCGCTGGGCCGATGCGCTGATACTGCAGTTCCCGCTCTGGTGGTTCTCGATGCCGGCCATCCTCAAGGGCTGGGTCGATCGGGTGTATGCCTACGGCTTCGCCTACGGTGTAGGCGAGCACTCGGATGCGCGCTGGGGTGATCGTTACGGCGAAGGCACGATGGTCGGCAAGCGGGCCATGCTTATCGTTACCACCGGTGGTTGGGCATCGCACTACAGCCCGCGCGGTATCAACGGGCCGATTGACGATCTGCTGTTTCCGATCCAGCACGGCATCCTGCATTACCCCGGCTTCGATGTACTGCCGCCGTTCGTGGTGTACCGTACCAGCCGCATCGATGAGGCGCGCTTTGCCGACATCCGCGAACAACTGGGTGAGCGCCTCGACAACCTGTGGCGCACTGAGCCGATTGCGTACCGCAAGCAGAATGGTGGGGATTACGAGATTCCGGCGCTGACGCTGCGGCCCGAAGTGGCGCCGGGCGCTGAGGGGCTCTGCATCCACGTGATCGGCTCCGATGGTTGAGGGTGGTCGAACCCTGTTCCCATCGGAGCGCGGAACTGCGCGCAGGGCACACGGTTGGCCCCGCGCGTCGCTGGCGGGGCCAACCGGTCAGATCAGGTTCTTCTGCGCCGCTGCTTCAAGGTTGCTCTTGGCCAGTTCACCGAGGATCTCCTCGCCCGAACCGTTGAAGGGCAGAGCGAAGACGAGGAACAGGTGCATCCAGGTTGTCAGGGTCTCCTGCTTTTGCACCTGGCCGACTTTCCTGCCTTCGCCGTCGCGGAATGTCATGTCCATGATCAGCGTGTTGTCGAAGGTGCCCGGGATCAGAAAGAACGTCGCGCCGGTGATCACCGCCAGACCGAGATTGCCGGTTTCCTGGTTGCGCAAGGTTACGGTCACGTAGACATCCGAGGCTTCTTGTTCGGTGCTCACTCGGGAGAAGCGACCGCTGTCGACGAACTCCTTTCTGATCAGCTCTTCAAGCCGGGCGATGTTGGGATTGCTCGCCTTCGGTGTGCCGTTAAACGAATACTCGGTTTGTACTTTGATGTAGGCGCTCGGTTTCTTCTGTACCGATTCGAGCGGCCATTGACTCACTTCGGGCAGCGACTTGTGGGAGTAGGTCATGCATCCCGTCAGGGTCAGGCACGCCAGGGCGGCAACGATGGTCATCAGTTTTTTCATGTTTGGCATCCCTGTCAGTGAGCGAGCTGCTGCGTGCCGTCTTTAAGCAACTGCTCAACCAGCTGAGTCAGTTGCTGCGAGCCGGACGCATTGAAGTAATCGGCATCCCATAGTCCCGTGTTCTGATTCAGCACCAGGACCTTCTCTACATGTGCCACTTGCTTACCGGCGGCATCGTCGATGGTCAGCTCGCCGCGAAGATCGTACTTGTCGACGTAGATGGGGCCGTTCACCCAGATCCACATGGTCAGCGTCAGCAGCGCACCCGGGAAATATCCTGGGTGCGGTGTGCGCTTGCCCTTGAGGGAGGTGAAGTTGAAGCGCAGCTCAACGTCTCGCTCGTCCAGCTTGGCGGGGAAGCTGATCATGCGTTCGAAGTACTCGCCACGATCGATATGTTGCGCAATCTGGGTGGTCAGCACATTGCTGATGTTGCGGCGTTGGGTCTCGTTCAGCTGCGGGTCGCTAACCTCGACGTCCTTGAGCAAAGCGCCAACCGGGACGGATTGCGCCATCGCCTGGGAGGGCAGCCCAATGGGGCCAGTGGGGGTGAACGAGACGCAACCGGTCAGCGCCAGGCTCAACAGGCCGGCGACCAGATATTTGAAGGGGGTCATGGTACTTCCTTGATGTTCTACGGGTTGGCAGGCCGCGAACGACGTGCAGCTACTCTCTGAAGTTGGAGTCTTTCCGCCGTCCTTGGCAGCCGAGATGATACGGGCTAAATGCCATTACGCTGGCGATATTTTTGTGAGCTGTTTCGTACGGATCGGTATTCGCGTGTCGCTACGACCGCTCGGATCAGGATGAAGATGCCGAGAACCCTGAACCGGTTCTGTTGAAGGCGAGCTGGACCGTACGCGGCGCGGGTTCTTCCAGCCGGGGCTGGTCAGTGCACCGGTGCCGGCCATGAGTTTCGGTCGTGTCGCCGTCTCGTTGGTGCCCGTCTGATCGCAAGGCCATGGAAGGCGCGACTAGTAACGCATCTTCAGCTCGATCCGCGCGGGCTCGTCGGCGGTCACCTCGAAAGCGCTGTCCTCGTAGGACGGTGGGCCCATCGCCTTGGGGTTGTTCGATAGCCCGTAGCCTTCGACCGGAATCATGCCGAAGCGCAGGTCCAGTCGGCCGTTATCGTTCTCGTCGTGGTAGGCCAGCACCGCGTAGCGGCCGGGCGGCACATCGTCGAACGTCACGGTTACCGTACCGGCTTCGGCTTTGGCCTTCTGCGCGGCGAAGGCCTGGTCATCCTTGCGGAAGCTCTTGGCATCGGCAAACACCGCCACGGCCACTTGGCCGCGGTCATGCTGCAGCCCGCTGAGCGTGACCTGCAGCTCCTGAGCCTGGGCTGCGGGAATCAGAAGGGCGAGGGCCAGGCCCGTAATCGAAAGTGCTTTCATGCTGTGCTCTTGATAACGAGGGTGCGCGCACTACCGGCGGTTCGACGACGGACGCGCCAGCGCCGTGCGACATCTTCGGCGAACAAGCGAAGCGTTGTCCACGCTCAGCTGTGGGCGCGTTTACACGCGGAAAAACTTCTATCGGAGCGATAGGGATTATTCATGGCCGCTCGCAAGCGCTGCTTCGCCTCAGGGCAGCCGCTCTAGCCAGGGTCTTTCAGCCTATCTAGCAATTGTCGGCACGGCAGATCGGCCCCGCTGGCAGCGTGCGGTGCCCTACGCCGAGCGGACCGGGTGCTAGGGTTTCCTGAGCGGTGCCTGGCCGCTAACGACAACCACGTGAGGAATGCAACATGAACGCCGAATCTGGAGAAAATGCCGGGGGCGGCTGCCCACTCGGTCATGGCGCCGGCGCACCGCGCAAACGCCCTAGCAATCGCGATTGGTGGCCTGAAGCGCTGAGCCTGACATCGCTCAACCAGCACTCGCCACGCTCTAATCCCTACGGTGGCGATTTCGACTACGCCGCCGAATTCAACTCCCTCGATCTCGATGCGGTGATCGCCGACCTGCACAAGGTGATGACCGATTCGCAGGACTGGTGGCCGGCCGATTTCGGCCATTACGGCGGCCTCTTCATCCGCATGGCCTGGCACAGCGCCGGGACCTACCGCATCACCGACGGCCGCGGCGGCGCGGGCGGCGGGCAGCAACGCTTCGCTCCGCTCAACAGCTGGCCGGACAACGCCTCGCTGGACAAGGCGCGACGCCTGCTCTGGCCGATCAAGCAGAAATACGGACGCAAGTTGTCCTGGGCAGACCTGTTCGTGCTCACCGGCAACGTCGCGCTCGAATCCATGGGCTTCAAGACCTTCGGCTTCGGCGGCGGCCGTGCCGACACCTGGGAGCCGGAAGAACTCTTCTGGGGGCCCGAGGGCACCTGGCTGGGTGACGAGCGCTACAGCGGCGAACGCCAGCTGCACCCGGGCCTGGGTGCGGTGCAGATGGGCCTGATCTATGTGAACCCGGAAGGTCCAAACGGCAACCCGGACCCGAAGGCCGCGGCCGTCGACATCCGCGAAACCTTCGCCCGCATGGCCATGAACGACTACGAGACCGTGGCGCTGATCGCCGGCGGCCACACCTTTGGCAAGACCCACGGTGCGGGCGATCCCTCATTCATCGGGCCGGAGCCGGAAGGCGCGCTGATCGAAGACCAGGGCCTGGGCTGGCGCAGCAAGTTCCAGACCGGCATCGGGCCGGACGCCATCACATCGGGGCTGGAAGTCATCTGGAGCCAGACGCCGGTCAAATGGTCGAACTACTTCTTCGAGAACCTGTTCAATTTCGAATGGGAACTGACCAAGAGCCCGGCCGGTGCGCACCAGTGGGTGGCCAAGGATGCCCCGGAAATCATCCCCGATCCCTTCGACCCGAACAAGAAACGCAAGCCGACGATGCTGACGACCGATCTGTCGTTGCGTTTCGACCCGATCTACGAGCCGATCTCACGCCACTTCCTCGAGAACCCGGACGAATTCGCGGACGCGTTCGCCCGCGCCTGGTTCAAACTGACCCACCGCGACATGGGCCCCATCGCGCGCTATCTCGGCCCGCTGGTGCCGAAGGAGCAGCTGATCTGGCAGGACCCGATTCCCGAGCGCGACCACCCGGTGATCGACGACGCCGACATCGCGTCGCTCAAGCAGAAGATCCTCGGCCTGGGCTTTTCCGTATCGGACCTGGTGTCGGTGGCCTGGGCCTCGGCGGCGACCTACCGCGGTTCGGACAAGCGCGGCGGAGCCAATGGCGCGCGCATTCGCTTCGCTCCGCAGAAAGACTGGGAAATCAACAACCCGCCGCTGCTGGCGCAGGTGCTGCAGAAGCTCGGCGAGATACAGAGTGACTTCAACGGCTCGGCCACCGGTGGCAAGAAGGTTTCCATGGCCGATCTGATCGTGCTGGCCGGCTGTGCGGCCATCGAGAAGGCCGCGCAGGATGGCGGCGTGAATGTCGCCGTACCTTTCACCCCGGGGCGGATGGATGCGCTGGAGGAGTGGACCGACGCGCAGTCGTTCGAGGCGCTGCGCCCGGTGGCCGACGGCTTCCGCAACTACTACCACGAGTCCCATTTCATGGCGCCCGAGGAAGCGCTGGTGGACAAGGCGCACCTGTTGCGCCTGAGCGCGCCTGAGATGACCGTGCTGGTCGGCGGCATGCGCGTGCTGGGCGCCAATGCTGGCGGCAGTCAGGACGGTGTGTTCACCCACCGCGTCGGCGTGTTGTCCAACGACTTCTTCGTCAACCTGCTGGACATGAAGAACGAGTGGACGGCCACCGAGCACAAGAACCGCTTCCAGGGCCTGGACCGCAAGACCCGCCAGCCCACCTGGACGGCGACCCGTGTGGACCTCATCTTCGGCTCGCAATCGGAGCTGCGCGCCCAGGCCGAGGTGTACGGCATGGCCGATGGCAACGAGAAGTTCGTGCGCGACTTCGCCAAGGCGTGGGACAAGGTGATGAACGCCGACCGGATGGACATCGGCAAACCCGCCGATCAGTTCAGCCAGAAACTGTCGGCCTAGGTGCCGCGGCGGCGTCCTGCGGGGCGCCGCCGTTGCTTTCAAGCCTGACCGGCAAGTGCCTGCGCCACAGGTTTGCTGCGCGATTTTCCTGCGGCCCGGCTATGATGCGCGCCCCCAGCGCCTCGCTCAGCAGAGACCAGCATGCCCGGCACCGCCATCTATACCGACCTGTCGGGTTACTACGACCTCATGTGCGCCGATATCGACTACGGCGCCCAGAGCAGTGCCGTCCAGCGGCTGCAGCAATTGTTCGGCAATGGTGGAAGACGGCACCTGGATCTCGCCTGCGGAACCGGGCCGCACGTGCGCCATTTCATCGATGCGGGTTACGACAGCAGCGGGCTGGACATCAATCAGCCGATGCTGGACCGGGCCACGCTGCGTTGCCCGGAGGCGCGCTTCTCGCTGCAGGACATGTGCAGCTTCAGCCTGGATCGGCCGGTCGACCTGATCACCTGCTTCCTGTACTCGATCCATTACAGCGCCGGGCTCGAGCGGCTCGCCGCCTGTATCGCCCATGTGCACGCCGCGCTGGCCGACCAGGGGCTGTTCTGCTTCAACGCCGTGGACAAGCAGCGGATCGACAACCGCTCGTACGTGTCTCACACCGCTCACCATGCCGATGGCCTGTTCGGCTTCAGTTCCGGCTGGTACTACAGCGGTGAGGGCGAGCGGCAATTGCTGCGGTTGCGCATCGAAAAGACGCTGGCCGGAGCCAGTCAGGTCTGGCAGGACGAGCATCCGATGGTGGCGGTGAGCTTCGCTGAACTGATCGCGCTGCTGGAACCGTATTTCGAGGTGCATGTGCTCGAGCACGACTACCAGAAGATCGCTCCGTGGGACACGGCGTCCGGCAACGCCATCTTCGCCTGCGTGAAGCGCTGATCGGCGTGCACGCAGCTAGCGCGATCAGTGCAACCGCTTGGCCGAGGTGCGCAGCCCGATCAGCTGATCGGCCTGTCGGGCCAGCTCGTCGAGCAGCAGGTCGCGCTGTTTCTCGGCTGCCTTCATGGCGCTCTGGCCGTGCAGCTTGACCAGGTAGCTGTAGATTTGCCGGACCTCCCTGGACTGGAAGATGGGCTGCAGATCCTGCACCGCCACCGCACCGTCTGAAGCCTGGCTCCGCGTGTTCATCAGCACCTGCGGGCCGCGCGCTACCAGCGGCATGAAGCCCTGCGCCTCGAAGTACCCGGCCTTGCCCGCCACGCACGCCACCTCCGCATGGGGATAGCGCGACAGCATCCGTTCGAGCATCGCCCGGCCGATGCTCTGCCGGCGCTGCTCCGCGGTCACGGCCAGGTAGACCAGGGCGCAGGCCTCGGGGTCGTCCACATAGGGCAGGTAAAGTGCGAAGCCGAGCAGCGTCGCCGGATCTTCCGCATCCAGCGCCATGATCAACTCCGGTTTGCCGGGCTGCGCACCGTCCATGCTGTCGAGATAGCGATGCACCTCGAGCCCCACCACGTACTGATACAGCGGATACAGCAGGTTGCTCGGCGTGAGCGAGACGGCGCTGATGTCGCCGAGGTAGTCCACCACCATCTGCAGCAGCTGGCCTTTCAGCGCTTCCGGCGGCGGGGTTTCCAGATGGGCGAGGGTGAACATGGGGGCTCCGGGCTGTGCGGCAAAGGCGGCATTGTAAGGCCCAGGGGCAGGCAGGGGAGAGGGAAGTCGGTTCCATATCGCCCCTAGGAGCGGAAGGCTCCGCCCGGTCGCGGCAACCGAACGCCGCTTCGCTCGCGTCGCCCGGCCGCCATACAGGCTCGCTAGCTCGCTTCGGCCTGGCGCGGGCTGACGCGGGGGCGTGGCGCGGCGATGGTGCTCTGCAGCTCCGCCACCAGCGCATCCACCTGACGCAGCGCCTCGGCCACCGAATTGGCCAGCAGCTCGCCCCCCACCTCCTGGCCCTCGATGGCGATCTGGTGGATGCGGGTGATGCCGATGAACCCCAGCGCGGTCGCCAGGTTCGGCTCCAGATGGTTCATATGCGCCATCGCCCCTCCGGGGCCGAAGCCTACGCCGCCCCGGGCGGTGAGGATGACCGCGTGCCGCTCCCGATCCGCCAACATGGGCACGTAGGGATCAAGCGGGTTGCTCTCGTCCAGCCCGACCGTGCGGTTCAGGCGCACCACCTGATCGATCCAGGCCTTGAGCGCCGCCGGCATGCCGAAGTTGTAGAGCGGCGTGCCGATGACCAGCACATCGGCGGCCAGCAGTTCGTCCACCAGCCTGTCGCTTTCGGCCAGGGCATCCCTCATCCAGGGTTGTTGACGCTCCTCTGGCGTGAAGGCCGACGCGATCCAGTCGTGGCTGACGAAAGAGGGCGGGTTCTGGCCGATGTCCCGGTAGGTCACGCCATCCTGCGGGCGACGCGCCAACCATCGACTGACGAAGCGCTGGCTGAGGTTGCGGCTGTGAGAACCGTGTTCGTCCTTGCCGGCAAGGCCGGGGCGGGCGCTGGCGTCGAGGTGCAGAAGGTGCGTCATGGCGAATCTCCTCTGTGATTGAATTCATCTGTCGTTCGCGGTAAATCCAGCCTAGGGCTAGGCTGTACCAGCGACAAACGACCATTTCTTCCAACTACAGATGAGAGAAGCTCAGCCATGGCGCACCGCCGCTTACCTTCGCTTTCTGCGCTGCGAGCCTTCGAAGCCGCCGCCCGGCACGAGAGCGCCAAACAGGCTGCGGAGGAGCTGTCCGTCACGGCCACGGCGATCAGCCACCAGATTCGCTCGCTGGAGGAGTCGCTCGGCGTGGCGCTGTTTCTGCGTAAACCGCGAAAGCTGGAATTGACCGACCCGGGGCGCGAGCTGCAACAGACGCTGGAAACGGCCTTCGACAGCATCAGCGCCACGGTCGAACGCCTCAATGCGAGGCCCTGCCGCCAGGCGATCACCCTCAGCACCACACCGGCCATCGCGGTGCGCTGGCTGGTGCCCTGGGTCTGCCTGCTACGCGATTCGCATCCGGATATCGATCTGCGCTTCCACACCTCCCATGAACCGGTTGCGCTGGATGGCGTCACGGCGGATATCGCCATCCGCTACGGCGATGGCCGCTGGCCGGGGCTGGTGGCAGAGAAGCTGTTCGACAATACCTTCGTCCCGGTCTGCAGCCCGCACCTTGGTTTGCATTCCGCGGCGGACCTGCCCAAGCACGCGTTGATTCACTTCCGTGCGCAAGCCGCCTTGTCCGCCCCGATTCATTGGGCGTCGTGGCAGAAACTCGCCAACGTGCCGGGGCTGGATGTGAGCGCCGGGCTGGTCTTCTCCGACGAGACCCACGCCATCTCCGCCGCCATTGGTGCGCAGGGTGTGGCGCTGATGAGTCGGCAGCTGATCGAGGACGAACTGAGAGAAGGGCGGCTGGTGCAACCGTTCGGGCCGGAGATGGGGGGCAAGCCGTTTCATCTCGTATATCCCGAGAGCCGTCGGGATGACCCGACGGTTCGGGCGGTTAGGGAGTGGGTGATGAAGGTGCCGGGTGGGTTGTGTGAGCTGACTGGCTAATTCGCCGGAGCGTAGGGTGGAAAATGGCGAAGCCTTTTCCACGCGTCCCTCCAAGTCTTCGATGGGGGGGCGAACCGCGCGAGGCGGGGCCGTATTAGGCTGACATGCGTACTTCCAAAGGCCCCGCTACGCTGGCATCTCGTTTCGTGTGGTTTTGCATTTGGGGTACTGCGAACAACCCCAAAACGTATTCCCGACATTGCTTCCTCGTTTCGCCACGCGCTGAACCATCGGCGCATGACAGGTAGGGCAGATGGGTTGTGTTCCGCGAGGGGGTTGGGCGAGCGGGTCTGGTGTGACCGATGTAGGTTGGTAGGGCGCTTTGCTAATTGTCGCTTGGGAGTTCTGACGCGCCACGGCTGCGCGGCTCTGACGAATCATCTCGTTCAGCTCGGCGCCTTCGATCAGCCGCAGATTCTTGCCTTGGGCGAACACCTTCGCATCTTCGGTAAACCGACCGGAAATCACGATGAAGCCGCCTTTTGCTCTCTCCGCCGCCATCACACCAAACAGCTCACGCACCACGTTCACCTGAACCAGCTGGCGACGCCACTGTTTGCATTGGACTAAGTACTTTTCGCCGTCCTTCAGAAGCACCAGATCAATGCCGCCATCGGCTCCGCCTTGGCCTGTCTCCTGAACAGTAAATCCTTTGCGTCGGAACGCTTCACCAACCAGCAGCTCGAACTCGCGCCAGCTGATGGATTCCAGGGTGTTTTCGTTGCTTGCGACGGAGTCGAAAAGCTTCTTGCGTCGCATGCGGCCAAATATTGAAGCGATGGCTCCAAATACCAGTGCGGCAGGGACGAAGTACTGCGCGGGTACTGCCAATCCTCGAAGCATCATGCCGGACATGTGGCTGCCTAAATCGGCTGGATTGGCTGGTGCCGGTATCGGTGAAGTGACGATGCTGTTGAGCCACAGGTACGCGATGAGCGCCAGTGGAAGGGTGATCCACCAGGGCATCAATGCTGCGAGATCGATCAGGTCTTCGAAAGGCGATTGCTTGGGACGGCGGGCCATATCGCGTCCTTGTGATGGCTAAATGATTGCGTCAAGCAATTTGCCGATAGCCGCGGGGATCGGCAAGCGGTTTGTGCGGTTGGGTGACAGTCGGCGTTTGGGCTGACGACGGGATGGAAACGGCGAAGCCTTTTCAATCCGTCATATACCGGCTACTCGCTTCAGGGGCGAAACTTCTGTTCCGCCCTGCTGGGCGGGTCACTTTTGTCAGTCGCGACAAAAGTAACCAAAAACGCTTGCCCCGCCATCCGGCCCTGCGCTTCGCTCCGGGTTCGTTCGCTCCATCGCCGTTCCAGAGGCACGCCGCGAAGGGCCATCCCTGGCCCACCGCGGCTCTCGCGGCATCCATGCCGCTCAACCCCTTCCACGGCGATTCCGCTCACCCTCCTGAAGGGGCGATTGGTGTCGCTTGATACCCTGCAAAAAAAACAGACAAGTGACGCTCGAACCTCCGGGCGACTCGGACTCCGATCCTCGTCAGGAGGCCGAGTGGAGGTGTTGCGTAGGGGAACGAGCCGCATGGATGCGGCGAGAGGCTTAAAGGGCCAAGGATGGCCCTTGTAAGCCGGCCCCCGGAGCAGCGCCGGAGGGAGGGAAGTCTGGCCGCAGGCCAGACCCGGATGCCGGGGTGGCCTTCTCTTTGGTTACTTTCTCTTGGCCAGACAAGAGAAAGTGACTCGCCGTGCAAGGCGAAACCTGTTGGTGGGACCAAGGAAAGCGTGGCGGGGGACGCGAAACGGCGAGCCGGCAGCAAAAAATAAATCTGTCCCCTTTTTTCCCAGGCCGCGGTCACCGGACGGTGTTCAGGCTACCTCGCTGGCCTGCCATGCGTTTAGTCGGTTAGTTCGAACTGCTTTATGTATCTCAACTTTCTATTTCGCGCTGGTTTGAAATTGAAAAGATATTCTTGGAACCAAGAGTGGTACGCCGTTAGTTTAGGGCTTTCATCTATGTCCGCTTGGTATGTGGTGTACATGTCCCTTGCTTTTTCGAAAGTATTGTCCCAGTTGGTGTCGTCCAAGATGTGAAGTTGGTAGTGGCTTCCGCAATTAATCAATAGTTTATTTTCGATGATTTGCTGTAAGGTCTGATTGTTTTGCGGGGGTTCGGCTTCGTTCTGTAGCTTTTGTATTACGGCTTTGTCGATTAAGATTCTTGGAAAAATCGACTGCTCTGATTCTATGTTATATGCGTCCGTCAAGGCTAAGCTGTAGGTGATGTGGTTGGTTTCAAAGTGCTTGTTATATGCTATGCCGCCCCGGACGAATAGGCCGTTTTCCAAGAAGCTCAGAAAGACCTGTTTAGTGGCGCATAAGAAATTGTAAGCATCATTTGCAGAGCTCATGAATATTGAGTCGGAAATGCTCTTGTGGTGCAGTGTCGCAATCTCGATGTTTTCAAAGACGCGATACGATGAGATTAACTTCGTTTTGAATAGCTCCGTCCCGTCATTTTTATCTTTTTTTAAGTAATACCTGTATCCCATGACGTCGAGGAAGGCGAAATATGCGTAAGCCATTATTCAATTGCCTTCAGGAAACTCTGAAAAAGACTTTCTGATTTGGCAAAATACCGCGACCCCACCCACCGAGTTTCCCGATGAAGCAGATGACCTTCGCCGACGCCGAGTACGCTGGCAAGCGCAAGCAAACCCGCAAGGA
>Ga0247728_10061_pt1 | contig 58669 bp, 44 predicted proteins | sample SalenrCarbi39_FD_183048 | JGI IMG/M metagenome (GOLD analysis project Ga0247728, IMG submission 183048) | Saline wetland microbial communities from Lincoln, Nebraska, United States - Carb-i39 | ecosystem: Environmental > Aquatic > Non-marine Saline and Alkaline > Salt marsh | place: USA: Nebraska...
CCCTCCCCGGTACTCTTCTTACCCCGTTTCCGTCCCTTTCCGACTTGTCATCCTCGGGAAACATCCAAAGGAACCGTTCATGAGCGATCAGAAACTTGACGTCCAACAGGAACACCAGCAGTACATCGAACCCCTGGGCGACTGGGTGCGCAGCCACGACTGCTGCACGCTGACCGCCGCCGACACCGGGGCCGAAGTCTGCCTGATGGGCTGGGTGCAGTACCGCCGCGACCACGGCGGCCTCATTTTCGTGGACCTGCGCGACCGCCAGGGCCTTACCCAGATCGTGTTCAGCCCCGACGTCAATCCCGCCGCGCATGAGCGCGCGCACGTCATCCGCTCTGAATACGTGCTGGCCATTCGCGGCACGGTGCGGCCCCGTCCCGAGGGCATGACCAACCCCGGCATGAAGACCGGCGAGATCGAGGTGTACGTTTCCGAATGGAAGCTGCTGAACACCTCCAGAACGCCCGCCTTCGTCATCGAGGACCGCACCGAGGCCAGCGAAAACCTGCGCCTGCAGTACCGCTACCTCGACCTGCGCCGCCCGCGCATGGCCAACAACTTCATCGTGCGCCACAAGGCCGCCCAGGCCACCCGCCGTTACCTGGACGAGCTGGGCTTTCTGGAAATCGAAACGCCCTACCTCACAAAGTCCACGCCGGAAGGCGCGCGCGACTTCCTGGTGCCCAGCCGCCTGAATCAGGGCCAGTTCTACGCCCTGCCGCAGTCGCCGCAGTTGTTCAAGCAGCTTCTGATGATGTCGGGCATGGAGCGCTACTACCAGATCGTCCGCTGCTTCCGCGACGAGGACATGCGCGCCGACCGTCAGTTGGAGTTCACCCAGATCGATATCGAGATGAGCTTCGTGGACGAGGAACAGGTGATGGCCATGGCCGAAGGCCTGATGGCCCGCGTGTTCCGCGATGCGCTGGACCGCGAGATCGCCACCCCCTTCCCGCGCATGAGCTATGACGACGCCATGGCCCGCTACGGCGTGGACAAGCCGGACACCCGCTTCGGGCTGGAGCTTCAGGACGTTACGCACATCGTGCGCGGCTCGAACTTCAAGCTGTTCGCCACGGCGGAACTGGTCAAGGCCATGCGCGTGCCCGGCGGCGAATCCATGACCCGCAAGGAGATCGACGAATTCACCGAGTTCGTGAAGATCTACGGCGCACAGGGCTTGGCCTGGATCAAGATCCGCCCCGACGAATGGCAGTCGCCCATCGCCAAGTTCCTGTCCGATACGGAACGCGCCGGGCTGAAGGACGCGCTGGGCCTTGAAACGGGCGACATCGTGTTCTTCCAGGCGGGCGCGCCGGGCATGGTCAACGCGGCGCTGGGCAACCTGCGCGTGCGCCTTGGCGAGCACCTCGGCCTCATCGACGAGAACGCCTTCAACTTCCTGTGGGTGACCGACTTCCCGCTGTTCGAATACGACGAGGAAGAAAAGCGCTACGTGGCCTGCCACCATCCGTTCACTTCGCCCAAGGACGGCCACATGGACGTCATGGTCGAAAACCCGGCGGCGGCCCGCGCCCGCGCCTACGACATGGTGCTGAACGGCTACGAGCTGGGCGGCGGCTCCATCCGCAACCATACGGCGGAAAAGCAGCGCCGCATGTTCGCCGCGCTCGGCTTCTCGCCCGAAGAAGCGGAAGCGCAGTTCGGCTTCCTGACCCAGGCGCTGGAAATGGGCGCCCCGCCGCACGGCGGCATCGCCTTCGGCATGGACCGTCTGGCCATGCTGCTGACCGGCTCGTCGTCCATCCGCGACGTCATCGCCTTCCCCAAGACCCAGAAGGCCACCTGCCTGCTTACCCAGGCCCCGGACAGCGTGTCCGCCCGCCAGTTGCGCGACCTGGGCCTGCGCCTGCGCGAAACGGGCAAGGATGCCGCCAAGGACGCGGCTCCCACGGCTCCCACGGCTCCCACGGACGCCGCGCAAGGCTAGCCCGCCATACCGGTTTGCTCACGGGGGAGGAAGGGAACACCCTTCCTCCCCTGCTGTTTCGCCGCCAGCCTCACTGCCTCCGTCGCCCGTATCGCCCCCAGCGCCCCATTGCCCCGCATCGCCCCGCATCGTTCGGTCGACGAGGCCCGCGCCTTTGCCCTTTTCTTGCCCGCACGGCGTGCTTACCGTAGGGTGACCGCATCAAACGCCCAGACCACAGGACCGCCCATGATCCGAGAAGTGCTGCAATATCCCGACCCGCGCCTTGCCGTCGAATGCGAGGACATCACCGAGATCACCGCCGAAATCCGCCAGCTTGCCGCCGACATGGCCGAAACCATGTACCGGCAGGACGGCATCGGCCTTGCCGCGCCCCAGGTGGGCGAGCACTGCCGCCTGATCGTGGTGGACGTGTCCGGCCCGGAAAAACGCGAGGCACTGATGACCTTCGTGAACCCCCGGCTGGAGCTGACCGGTGACAAGATCGACTCGGAAGAAGGCTGCCTGTCCGTGCCCGGCGGCTACCGTGCCACGCTCACCCGCAGTGAGTCCGTGCGCCTGACCGCGCGGGACCTGGACGGCAACGAGGTGTGCATGGACGCGGACGGCCTGCTGGCCGTGTGCCTGCAACACGAGGTGGACCACCTGAAGGGCACCCTGTTCATCGATCATATCAGCAGGTTGAAGCGCACCCTGTACGATTCGCGCGTCAAGAAGATGCTGAAGAACGCGCCCCGGCCCATGCCCACGGCAGCGGCCAAGACGCGCACGGGAGCGCGCTAGCATGACCGGCCAACACGCCGGGCAGGACGGCATGCAGGACGGTAACGGCACCACCGAAGCCGGACAGGTGGCAACGCCCCCGGACGCGCCCCGCGCTCCGTTGCGCGTGGTGTTCATGGGCACGCCGGGCTTTGCCGCCGTGATCCTGCGCCACCTGCTGGAATGGGACGGCTGCGAGGTGATTGCCGCGTACACCCAGCCCGACCGCCCCTGCGGGCGCGGCCAGCAGTGCCGCCCGCCAGAGGTGAAGCTGCTGGCCATTGAACACGGCCTGCCGGTGTACCAGCCCCTGAATTTCAAGACCGAGGACGCCGTTGCGGAATTGCGCTCCTTGCGGCCCGACGTGCTGGTGGTGGCCGCCTACGGGCTTATCCTGCCGCAATCGGTACTGGACATTCCGCGCCTTGGCCCCGTCAACGTGCATGCTTCGCTGCTGCCGCGCCTGCGCGGCGCCGTGCCCATCCAGCGGGCCGTCATGGCTGGCGACGCCGTGACCGGGGTGACCATCATGCGCATGGAAGCCAGCCTGGATACCGGCCCCATGCTGCTGCAAAAAGCCATGGGCATCGACATCAACGACACCGCCGGCGACCTGCACGACCAACTGGCCGACCTTGGCGGCAGGCTGCTGCTGACGGCGCTCGGCAAGCTGGCCGACGGTACCGCCGTGGCCATTCCACAGGACCACGACCGGGCAACGTACGCTGCCAAACTGACCAAGGCCGATGGCCTCATCGACTGGAACCGCCCCGCCGCGCAGGTACACGCGCACATTCGCGGGGTAACCCCGTGGCCGGGCGCGTACTGCACCATCCAGCGTGAAGGCCAGAAGGAACTGCGCGTGGCCCTCGGCCCCGGCCGCATCGGCCCGTTGCGGTCGGAGGCCCCGGAATCCGAGGGCACCGCCCCCGGTACGCCCGGTACCCCCGGTACGCCCGGTACCCCCGGTACGATAGTCGGGCTGGTGGACGAACAACTGGCCATCGCCTGCGCCGACCGGCTGTACCTTGTTGATTCCATCCGCCCGGCAGACCGCAAGCCCATGGATGCCCGCGCCTTTCTGTGCGGCTACCTGAACGCCTGCGAGTGCGACGGCGGCCTTGCCGTGTGCGTATAGGCGGCTGACGCGCGGCAGCATCGTCTGCCGTGGGACCTGCGTCACGCGTCGCACCTGACGCGTTGCACCGGTCACGTCGCACCTGCCGAAGGCTAACGCCCGCGCGCTCGGCGACAACCATGGAACCTGCCACGGCCACGGGGCACGCGCGCCTGGTGACACTTCCGGCCAGCTTCCGGCCCCGCAGACCGCTGCCCGTTTCGTTCCGGCCCACCCCTTCCGCAACGCCGCAACTTTTTCCGCGCTTCCGCAAGTACCAAGCCCATGTCCATACCCATCCGCAAGAACCCGGATTCCCTCCCGCGAGAGGACTACCACGGCGCCCGCAAGCGGCTGTTCATCGGGCTCATCAGCCTGACTTCCGCTGCCCTGTGCCTGGTGCTGCTGGTGGGGTGGATCATCCCGTACATCGGACTCGGCAATATCCATCCCTTGGTGCCGGACATCACCGGCGCGCTGCTGGTGGCGTGCATCGCGCTCATCGTGTGGGCCACGCTGGGCCTTGTGCTGCACATCTACACCGGGCGGCCGTGGTTCGGCTCGCAGCGGGTACGCGGCGTGGCGGTAAAGCTGTTCCTGCCGCTCATGGAACTGCTGGGGCGGCTGTTCGGCATCTCGCGCGAAGAGGTGCGCCACTCGTTCATCAAGGTCAACAACGAGCTGGTGCGCGGCGAAACGGGCAGCTTCGCCCCGTCCGACGTGCTGATCCTGCTGCCGCACTGCCTGCAATCCAGCAACTGCGCGGTGCGCCTGACCTACGGCGTGGACCACTGCAAGCGCTGCGGCCAGTGCCCCATAGAGCAACTGCTGGCCCTGCGCGACCGCTACGGCGTCAAGCTGGCCATTGCCACCGGCGGCACCATTGCCCGGCGCATCGTGGTCAAGGAGCGACCCCGGCTGATCATTGCCGTGGCCTGCGAGCGCGACCTTGCCAGCGGCATACAGGACACCCACCCCATTCCCGTGTACGGCGTGCTCAACGAGCGGCCCAACGGCCCCTGTCTGGATACCCTGGTTAGCCTGACCAACGTGGAAAAGGCCTTGCGCCATTTCCTGAACGTGCTGCCGCTGGATTGCGCGGACAAGGCAGACGCCCCTGCCGCCGTGCCCGGCACCGTTGCCGTGGCCACCTTTGGCCACCGCCCGGTCGAGAGCGCAGCTGAGGGAAATGCTGGCTGTGAACGAGAAGACGAGGGCGATGCCCCGGAAGCCCCACCCGCAGCCTCCACCCCTGCCCCCGCGCCAACCACACCCCCGGAATCGCAATGAGCACCCGACGCCCCCAGCCACACCGCAAGAGCGCGCACCTGCCCCCAGCCCGTGCCGCCGCCCTTGCCGCATTGGACAACGTGTTGCGCAAAGGGCAGGAGGTGCAGGCGGCACTGGATGGAGTGCTTGCCAGTCCCGCGCCTGTCGCTGATGCGCACGCACCCGCAGCAGACAGTGCCACCACCACGCCCGCACGCGGCACTCGTGCGGCTAGGTTTTCCCCTGCATCGCCCGACGGCACCGCATTGCGGCACCCTCAAATTTCGCGCCAGGACGCCACCCTGGCCACGGAACTCGTTTACGGCTATCTGCGGTCGGAAATTCGCATTTCGTGGCTTCTGCGGCGCTTCCTGAAGACCCCGGAGAAGCTTCCGGCAGAGGCATTGCTGACCCTTGGCGTGGCCGCGCATGAAATCCTGCATCTGGACCGCATCCCCGACTACGCCGCGGTGGACTGGGCCGTCACCCACATCAGCCAGCGCTTCGGCTCCGGCCTCGGCAAACTTGCCAACGCGGTGCTGCGCAACGTGGCCCGGCTGGGTGACAATGCCCGCAACGCGGAAATGTACCGCGCCGAACTGCCCGACCCGCGCGACTTTCTTTCCGTGTACCATGCCGCGCCGCGCTGGCTGGTGGACCTGTGGTGCGATGCGTACGGCATGGACCGTGCCGCAAGCCTGCTGGCGGCCAGTTCGCAAGCTCCGGCCCCGGCGGTGCGCGTCAACGCCGTCCGCCCCGGCTGGCAGGAGCTGCGCGACCAGTTGGTTTCCGATCACGGCGGCGCGGTTTGCGGCCATGCCGGGGTGGTCTTTCCGGTGGGCGGCTTTCCGGCAGAGGTGGCCGCGCTGGAGCGCCAGGGGCTGCTGTCGCGCCAGGGAGCCGCATCGCAGGAAGTGCTGGAAGCCCTGCGCCCGGACATCTGGGAAGGCCCGGTGTGGGATGCCTGCTGCGGACGCGGTGGCAAGGCGCTGGCCCTGCTGGAGCGCGGCGTGGACGTGCGCCTGTGCAGCGACCCCAATGCGGGCCGCCTGCGTGGTCTGCGCGCCGATGCCGAACGGCTGGGCCTTGCGGTGCCCGCCGTGGTCCGCGCCTCCGCAACGCAGCCCCCGAGTGCACTGTACGCGCCCGACATGACGAACCCGAGGGGCGCGACGCATCCGCTTGGCAGGGCAGACACGGAACACAGCGCGGGTTCGCCTGCTGTTCCGGGCACCTTCCGGACCATCCTCATCGATGCGCCCTGTTCCGGCCTCGGCACCCTGTCGCGACGTCCGGACATCAAGCTGCGCCGCGTCCCTGCCGATCTCGATGTACTTGCCGCATTGCAGGGCCGGATACTTGATGCCGCCCTGGCCACCCTGCCCCCCGGCGGACGCCTGGTGTACATTACCTGCACCCTGAACCCGGCGGAGAACGAGGCCCAGATCGAACGGCTGCTGTCCACCGCCGGTGCCCCCGGGGCCGCCCCCCTCACCGTTGAAGTCCAGCACAGCACACCCGCCGACACCCCGGCCCGGGAATTCTTTTACGGCGTCGTTCTTCGCAAGGGGTAGCCGTACGCGACCCTCATGCCGCCAGCGCAAAGGGGCGCCCGGAGCAACAGCTCCGGGCGCCCCTTTGCGCTGGCCCGCACGTGCGGTCTCCCATTCGGCCCTCGATGCGGTTACACTTCGCCACCACTCCTGTCAGCAGCCTGACCCGCCACCCGCATGCGGCTGACCATGCTTCGGTAATACGCTTCGTACTCCTCGAAATTCAGCGGTCGGTTGCGGCTGGCGCCCACCTTGCGCAGCAACAGGTTCAGCTTCTGCATCTGGCGGTATTTCTCGCGTTCATCCGCGCAGTGTTCCAGCAGGTCCATCACCGTCTGTATCTCGCGGGCCGTGTCCAGTTGCGGCGGCAGATACCCTGCGTTGCGCAGCACCTTGTACGCCATGCGCAGGTCTTCGGGCACCATGGCGTCGTCCTCCAGTTCCAAGGGACGCCCCACGCCCGGCAGGTTGTCGAACGCGCCCTGTTCCTGCGCCTCGGCTATGCGCCGCTCGGCAATGAGCGTTATGGCGTCCATGCGACCTCCTGCGCGTGGTTGGCGGGCGCGCTGCGCGCGCTCTTGGCAAAAGACGGGGCAGGGCCGGTTCCAGGGCGTCCGCAGTGCGGCGCCCGCGTCTTTCTGCGCATACCCCTCTGCCGCGCCGTCGGCAATGCCCGGCGTGGCCTAACGTACAGCCCGTCGCGACGTGCTCCGCCATACGGTCTCGCCGCCCACGCAACGCCAACGAATCGTATTACACTACGTCCTTCGTTTACGCTTCGTGTTTCACGTGAAATCGCACATTGTCACCAAAACAAGCAGGGTTCCCTTGCGGGAACCCTGAAAAAAACCGAACGTCCGGAACGGTCAGGCCCAGCGGTCCACGTGGGGTACCGGCAACGTGGCGATTGCCTCGCACAGTTCAGCAGGCAGCACGGACGCCGCCCCCACCTGCCCCACCACGATGCCCGCAGCATAGTTGGAAAGAATGCAGCTTTCCAGCAACCCTACCCCGGCGGCAAGGGCCAGCGCCACGGTGGCAATGACCGTATCCCCGGCGCCGGTCACGTCGAACACACCGCGCGCGGTGGTAGGAATGTGCCACACCTTGTCTGCCGCCTCGAACAAGGCCATCCCTTTGGGACCAAGGGTGGTCAGCAGGTGCTGGCAATGCAGCGTGCCGAAGATCGCCCGCCCTGCCGCCAGGATTTCCTCGCGCGTGCCCGTGGGCAAATGGGCCCCTTCGCTGGTTTCCTTGGCATTGGGCGTTGGCAGGAACACGTTGCGGTACAGATGAAAGTTGGGCGTCTTGGGGTCCACCAGCACGGCGGGACGTGTGCCGCGCTTCTTCCACAGCTCTTCCAGTCCGTCCATGAATTCGCCGGTAACCACACCCTTGCCGTAATCGGACACGATCACGACATCGCAGTCGGCGCTGGCCGCATCCACCAGCCGCAGCAGCTCGGCAAGGTGCTGTCCGCCTATGGGACTGGTTTCCTCGCGGTCGATGCGCAGCATCTGCTGCTGGCGGGCGATGACGCGGGTCTTCAGGGTAGTGGGCCGCCCGGGAATTTCCACGAACTCGGCGTCCACGCCCTCGTCACGCAGCACGCGGCGCAACAACGCGGAACGCGGCCCGTTGCCGCACACGCTGACCAGACGCGGCACACCGCCCAGACTGCGGATGTTCTTGGCCACGTTGCCCGCGCCGCCCACCAGGTGCCGGTCCTCGGCCACGCAGATGACGGGTACGGGGGCTTCGGGCGAAATGCGCTGGGCATCACCCACCAGATATTCGTCGATCATCACGTCGCCCACCACGCACACGCGGGCACCCGCCAAACGGGCCACCAGCGCGTGCAGGGCAACGCCATCGATGCTGTAGCTGACCATCAAACCTACCTACAAAGTGTAATACGCCGTACTAGCGCTGTTCCAGGCCCAGGCGCGACAACAACTGCGTAAGCTGCTCGCCCGATTCGAAATTGAGGGTGATCTTGCCCTTCTCTTCCGTACCGCTGACGGATACGCGCAGGCTCAGCGCCTCGTGCAGACGCCCTTGCAGGCTGCGCATGGAAGGGGCCACCCGCTGCGGCGGGCGCGCGGGACGTGCTTCCTCACGCCTGGGCGGCACGGCCAGCGGCTCCGGCAGTGCACCCCGGTCGCGCCAGTGGGCGGCTGCCGCTTCTGCTTCGCGCACCGAAAGCCTGTCGGACAGGATGCGGCGGCGCAGGGTGTCCTGCGGCGCAGGGTCAGTCACGGTCAGCAGGGCACGGGCATGCCCGGCGGACAGCCGCGCCTCGCGCAGGTCGTCGCGGGCGGTTTCAGGCAGGTGCAGCAGGCGCAGGGTGTTGGCCACGGCAGGACGGCTCTTGCCCAGCTTCTGGGCCAGGTCCTCCTGGCTCAGGCCGAACTGCTCGCGCAGTTCCTGCATGGCCAGCGCTTCTTCCATGGGGTTCAGGTCTTCGCGCTGCAAGTTTTCGATAAGCGCGACGGCCAGCGTTTCCTGGTCGGTCAGTTCGCGGATGAGCACGGGCACTTCGCGCAGCCCGGCCATCTGGCTGGCCCGCCAGCGCCGCTCGCCCGCCACGATCTCGTAGGCTTGCTGCGCGCCTTCAGCCTCGCCTTCCGTGCCCGGAATGGGGCGCACCAGCAGGGGCTGCAACACACCCTGGCTGCGGATGGAGGCGGCAAGTTCTTCCAGCGCCGCTTCCGTGAACATCTTGCGGGGCTGGCCGGGATTGGGGCGCAGCGCGCGCAGGGGCAGCGTGCGGATGTCCGAGGGCTTGGGCTGTTCCTGATAGCCCTTGAACAGGGCATCGAGTCCCCTGCCTAATCCGCGCGAAGGTCCTGCCATCGTGTTCTCCTTGACTTTGGGCCGCATAGACCTGAATCTTTACCTAAATCTGTGGACTGACGAACAAACACCCTTACGGAGTGACACCCGGATGACTGAACGTGAAGCGCATGTGGTGCATCTGCACGACCGCCATGGCGAACTCTACGGCGTACTGCTGAGCCCGCAGGTTTGGGCCGCCGTGCAGCACAAGGTGGCGCCGCTGCTGGAACAGGCCCTGGAAAAAATGTACCCTTCCGCCCGGCCGGAACCCATGGCCGACTGGCGGACATTCAAGGACTACTGGGATTTCAAGTATCCTTTCTGCGCCGACGTGCATTGCGACTGCTGCGGCGCAACCACCGAGGACTGGGAGCACGACCCCCTGCATCCGTTCATGCTGCGCAACGCAACCCTCAGCGGCATGCTGGTCTTCGACTGCGTGAAGTGTGGCGCCTCGGTACGCAAGAAGCACTTCAAGGATCACATCTGCTTCGAATTCACACCCGCCAACCCCAAATAAACACGGTTCGCCGCGCACCAGCGCGGCGAACCGCCTTTCAAAACTACCCGCCCTGCCCTTCGCGGCGCTGCGGCCTGCGCAGCACCACTTCCTTGGCCAAAGCCAGGTACGATTCCGCCCCCTTCGACTTGATGTCGTAGTGGATGATGGATTTGCCGTGGCTGGGCGCCTCTGACAGGCGCACGTTGCGCGGAATGACCGTTTCGAACAGGTGGTCGGGGAAGCACTTGCGCACCTCGTTCTTCACCTGGCGGGACAGCTTGTTGCGCACATCGTACATGGTCAGCACGACCCCCAGCAGCGACAGGCCGGGGTTCAGCCGCTTCTTCACCTGCTCGTACGTTTGCAGCAGCTTGACGATGCCTTCCAGCGCGAAGAACTCGCACTGGAGAGGGATCAGCAGCTCGCGCGCGGCGCACAGGGCGTTCAGAGTGATCAGCCCCAGCGACGGCGGGCAGTCGAGGATGATGTAGTCGAACCGGGCATCCAGCGGCTTCAGCAGGTCGGCCAGGTAGTATTCACGTGCCATCTTGTCCACCAGTTCCAGCTCCAGCGCCACGAGGTCGGTGGTGGAAGGCAGGATGGACAGGTACGGCGTCTGGGTGGGGTAAATGGCCTCTACCACTTCATCGGGCTGGAAGAACACCGAATACAGGTTGTGGCGCACTTCCTCCTGGTCGATGCCGAGGCCGCTGGTGGAGTTGGCCTGCGGGTCGCAATCGACCAGCAGCACCTTTTTTTCCATGATGGCGAGAGATGCGGCAAGGTTGAGCGAAGAGGTGGTCTTGCCAACGCCGCCCTTCTGGTTGGCGACTGCGATGATTCGTGCCACGGCTGCCTATCCTGTTGGGGTAAGAGGCAAAATTCATGTTTCACATGAAACGTGCGCGCGCCGGAGGGGGAAAAACGGCGGAAAATGAGACCGCCGGGCTCGCCAAGCACAGGGCTATAGCTAGTTGAGGCACGACACCCTGTCAACACGCAAAACGGAGCTTGCCACGAGGGACAACACTTTCGGGCATCGGCACTTGCACAAACAGTGTGTGCTATTTCAGGGCACTACGAAACGTGCGCACCCATGCCCGGAAACGTACCGGGTCCGCAGAGGACGGCGCCCGAGAAAATGACTTCGCCAACGAAAAGGTGGTGCAGGCCCCGGCAACAACCTGCCATGTGCAGCGCAGGGGAAACCTGCCCCCGGCGAGACCCCGTTTCGAGACGACTGGCGTGGCCCCAGAACAACGGGAACTTTGCTCGGGATGGCATTGCGGAAACAAACACACCACCAGAGTATATTTACATCGACAGGCTTCTTTTTCAGGCAGTTGCGAGGTTTCACATGAAACAACGGGCACCATCCTTGCGGACGATGCCCGTTTCTCATTCACGGCAATGCGGCTTGCAGAAAGGGAAAACAGCAGCAGCGGCAGCCGAAAGGCTTCGGCGGGCGCTACGCGCCCGCGTCACATCTTGTAGTAGTCGCGGAACCAGCGCACGAAGGCTTCTATGCCCTGCTCCAGCGGGGTATGCGGTTTGAACCCGGTATCGCGGATAAGGTCGTCCACATCGGCGTACGTGGCCTCCACGTCGCCAGGCTGCATGGGCATCAGGTTGCGCACCGCCTTGCGGCCCAGGCAATCTTCCAGAATCTCTATGAACCGCCCAAGCTCGACGGCATTGTTGTTGCCGATGTTGTAGATGCGGTACGGGGCCGGGCTGGTGGAAGGGTCCGGCGCATCGCCCCGCCATTCGGGGTTGGGCTGCGGGGTGCGCTCCGTCACGCGGACAACCCCTTCCACGATGTCGTCGATGTAGGTGAAGTCGCGGCGCATGCGCCCCTCGTTGAACACATTGATGGGCCTGCCTTCCAGAATGGCCTTGGTGAACAGGTACAGGGCCATGTCCGGCCTGCCCCACGGGCCGTACACGGTAAAGAAGCGCAAGCCGGTGGTGGGCAGGCGGTACAGGTGGCTGTACGTGTGGGCCATCAGCTCGTTGGCCTTCTTGGAGGCAGCGTACAGGCTGATGGGGTGGTCCACATTGTGATGCACGCTGAAAGGCATGGCCGTGTTCAGCCCATAGACGGAGCTGGAAGAGGCGTAGACCAGGTGCTGCACGCCGTTGTGGCGGCATCCTTCCAGAATGTTGCCGAAGCCCACCAGGTTGGACTGCACGTACGAGCGGGGATTCTGGAGCGAATAGCGCACCCCGGCCTGCGCGGCCAGGTTGACCACATGGGTGAACTTCTGCGCCGCGAACAAGGCATCCATGCCTGCATCGTCGGCCATGTCCAGCGGGGCGAAGGTAAAACCGGAACAGGGTTCAAGCTGCTTCAGACGGTCCTTCTTCAGCTGCACGTCGTAGTAGTCGTTGAGGCAGTCCAGGCCCACCACGGTGTGCCCTGCCTCCAGAAAGCGGCGCGAAAGATGATAGCCGATGAACCCGGCGGCACCGGTGACGAGAATATGCATGCTGGCGTCCTGTGATGGCTGTTGCTGGGGCATGCACTGCGCTGCGCCCGGCACGGGGGGACCGCAAACACCGCGAGTATCAGCGGCGGCGGCGTGACAACGGGGGGAGAGTAGCGGAAGACGGTCACAAGGGGAAGACGGCCAGTCCCATGGGTAGGCACGGCGCCACTATACATGACCGCCCTGCACTGCCACGGAGGAGACCGGGACAGGCGACAGAGAAATCCGGGACAGATGCGGGAAAGATCCGGGACGGTCGCCGGACGGTCGCCGGATGCTTGCTGGACGCATCCCGCCCCGGCCTGCCGCCCTGCCCCGTACCGGAATCAACGCACCCCCAAGGCAGGAATGGCTACTCCCTGGGCAACAGCCCGCGCAGCAGGTCCAGCGGAATGGGTAGCACCGTGGAGGAGCTTTCCGCCGCCATCTCGCGGATGGTTTGCAGATAGCGAAGCTGCAAGGCCTGCGGGTGCGTCGCGATGATGGCCGCAGCCTGGGCCAGCTTGTCCGCCGCCTGGAATTCGCCCTCGGCGCTGATGACCTTGGCCCGGCGTTCGCGTTCCGCCTCTGCCTGCTTGGCCATGGCGCGCTGCATTTCCTGGGGCAGGTCGATGTGCTTCAGTTCCACCGACTGCACGGCAATGCCCCATTCCTCGGTCTGGGTATCCAGCAGCGCCTTGATGTCCTGGTTGACCTTGTCACGGTGGGCCAGCAGGTCGTCCAGTTCCACACCACCGCACACGCTGCGCAGGGTGGTCTGGGCAAGCTGCGAGGTGGCGTACAGGTAATCCTCCACCTCGTTGATGGCCTTCACCGGGTCGACAACACGAAAGTAGACAACGGCGTTGACCTGAATGGACACGTTGTCGCGGGTAATGACGTCCTGATTGGGCACATCCATGGTCAGCACCCGCATGCCTACCCGCACCATGCGGTCGATGATGGGTATGACGATGATCAGGCCCGGCCCCTTGGGCCGGATGAGCCGCCCCAGGCGGAACAGGACGGCCCTCTCGTACTCGTTGAGCACCTTGAGCGACGCCACCAGCACCAGTACGGCCAAGGCGGCGAAAGGGGTAAGCAGGGTGGTCAGTTCGAACATGGCAACCTCCGGCACGGCCTGTGCGGACGGCATTGATCCGGAAATCCGGGGGGCTCGCGCGCAAAAGGACCTACGACCATCATAACCATGGGACAGCCCGAGCGCCACGAGTTTGCGCGAATACGGCAGCGGGAAAAGCAAGAGGAAGAAAAAACGAGCGGCGCGAATCACACCGCAAACGTGGGGCAGGATGCGGCGCGCCCTGCGCTGGCAAGGAGAGACTGGCGGGGAGCAACCGCGCGGAGGGACAGGCGAGACGAAGGGGCGAAAAAAAGGAATGCTACAACGCGGCGGGCTTCAGCGCCGTGCGCAGATAGGCGATGACCGCCTCCACCGTGGCAGGTGCGGCAATCAGGTTGTCCATGTCGGGCAGCACGATGAGCAACCTGCCCCGCCACGGAATCTGCTGGTATGGACGAGCACGCAGATCGGGCGCAAAGGCGCGCAGGGCCTTGGAACCCATCACCACCACCAGGCGGGGTGCAATGCGCTCCAGCCCGGCCAGAAACAATCCGGCATCGCACACGGGCTCCGTGGCCGCTGGGGCGGTACCGTCGGCGGCGTCGCCAACTGAAGAAGACGCTGCTTCAGCGCCTGATTCGGGCATGGCAATGGGCCAGAAGGCATTGCTGCCCCTGGGCTGCTGCAACGCCCCCAGAATGCGGCGCAGGGTATCGCGCCGGGCAGCATCGGCACAGCCGGAAAGATCAAGCCCCAGCGCCCAGTAGGTCCACAACACGGGGGCGGGGTGCGGCGTCTTGCCGAGCAGTACGCGCCACGGATCGGGCCACTGTTCCGGGGGCAGGGGACTGGCGGCAAGGCCGCTGCCCACGGGCGGCAGGGTTTGCGCAAGGTCTGCGGCGGGTGCGGAATACGCGCCCTGTCTCGGTGGTTGCACAGGGGGCGCGGGTTGCGAGGGGCGCGGGGGCGGCTGGCGGAACTCCTGCGCGCGTCCGGCTCCGTAGCCCGAAGTGCCACTGGGGGCGGAATGCACGCCATGCCCCATGGACGCATCATCCTGCGGGTAGGTGGCGCCCATGGGGTCAGGAGGAATATCGTAGGCGTCCGGATCGAAGGAAGGATCACCGCCGTTGCCGCTGGTTGCATACGCAGCAGAACGAGAAGAGGCCTGCTCACCCTGCATGGACCGGGGAGCATCGCAGGCAGCGGGAAACGCGCGCATGTCCGGGGCTTCGGTGCCGGGCCCACTGCCGTGGGCGCTTTGCGCAACGTAACCGGCTCCATCCGCCACGGGCGCATCGCCAGATGCCGCGCCCTGCCCTTCGGGCAGCAGCACGTGCAGCAGGCCCGCGCCGTGCCACGGGCGCAGGGTTTCCAGCAGGCCTAACGGCGGGCGAGCCAATCCACGATCCTCCATGCCACGTCGGGCTTGGGCAGCACCGGCCATTCCTCCGGCTGCGCGCCTTGCGCCAGCACGGTGACGCGGTTGGTTGCGGTGCCGAACCCGGCATCCGCGCCGCCCACCAGATTGCCCACGATCATGTCCGCATTCTTGGCCGTCAGCTTGCGGGCCATGCTTTCCGCAAGGCCGGACGTTTCGGCGGCAAAGCCCACCACCGTCTGCCCATTCCGCTTGCGGCGGCCAAGGGTGGCCAGAATGTCCGGGTTGGGGGTGAAGGCCACGCTGAAGCCGTCCTGCGCGTCGGCCTTCTTGAATTTTTCCGCACCCAGCGGCACGGGGCTGAAATCTGCAACGGCAGCGGTGAACACGCCCGCGTCCATGCCATCCCACAGCGCATCGGCGGCGTCGAACATCTGGCGCGCGCCGGTCACGTCATGCCGGATGATGCCCATGGGCAGCCACGGCGTGCCGGGGCCGCACACGGCCTGCACCTCTGCCCCGCGCAGCCACAGGGCCACTGCCACGGAGGCACCCATGACGCCGCTGGAAGGGTTGGTCCAGTAGCGCACGCCGTCCCACTGTTCACGCGTGGGGCCAAGGGTGACCAGCACGCGTCTGCCCTGCATGTCCTTCGGGCAGGCCGCACGCAGGCCGTGCAGATAGACATCGCGCGGGTCGGCCAGCCTGCCCTGCCCTTCCTCCATGCACGCGGTGCGCCCGCAGCCGGGCTCCACCACCACGTGGCCCCTGCGGCGCAGGGTGGCCACGTTGTCCTGCGTGGCGGCGCTGGACCACATCTTGGGGTTCATGGCCGGGGCAATGACCAGCGGGCCGGGAAAGGCCAACGCCTGCGCCGAGAGCATGTCGTCCGCAAGGCCGTGGGCAAGCCGGGCCATGGTGGATGCGCTGGCAGGGGCAATGACGAAGGCGTGCGCAGACTGGCCGGGCATGAGGTGCCCGAACACGTCGTCGTCAGGTGACGGGGCCGAGGAGCCCGCCGCACCGTCCCCGGGGGCAGCCCCTCCGGCAAACATGGTGGAAAAGACCGGCGATGCGCCCAGCGCGGCGAAGGTCAACGGTGCAATGAACCGCCGGGCGGCATCGGTAAGGGTGACGCCCACGTCCATTCCCGCGTCGAGCCACATGCGTACGAAATCGGGCGCCTTGTAGGCCGCAATGGAGCCGCAGACCCCAAGGTGGAGCCTGCGACCGGTAAAGCGGGTAAAGGCGAGATGCGCGTCCATGTTCCCTCTGGGCTCGTTGCCGCGTGCGGCCGGGCGTATCAGATTACATGCAGGCTGCCGGAACACCCGCGCCACGGATGGTGCGACAGTGCTGCCTGCGCCAACACGCCGGCGCACTGGTCGGCAGCGGCACGCCAGTGCACTGGACAGCCGCCGCCGGACAGACTACTGCGAAAGCCCCTGTTCCTTGACGCCGCCGCCAGCGGGCACCGGCGCGTTGGGCGCCACGGAGAAGGTGCCGGTGGGGTACGTGCCTTCCGACGCGGTGTTGCCGCCAGCGGAAACGCCAGCCCCTTCGGGCAGACGCTGGGCCACCCACACTTCCATGGTGGAATATGCCTGCCCGTCGGTGATGCCGAGGATGGCGTTGCGGTCGCCCTTTTCGAACAGCAACACGCTGCGCTGACCACGGAACACCGAACGCAGCGCCCAGCCCTGACGGGTCATGTTGTGGATCATGGCGTTGACCAGCGACTGCCGGTCGATGCGCCCGTCGAACACTTGGGTGCCGGTCTTGGAGCCGTCGGAATTCTGCGAGACCGCCGTGTACTTGGTCTGCTCGGTCATGTCGCTGGGAATGGGCACGTCGCGGAACTCGCCGAAGTACACCTCGTTCACGTTGGCGGGCGGGGCGGGTTCGAACGGATTCGGGATGGACGTGGAGGAGCAGCCCTGCACGGTGAGCAGAGTGGCGGACAGGGCGGCGGCTATGACGAGCTTGCGCATGGGGTTCTCCTGTGCTTGATGATGCGGACGGCCATGGCCGTTCGGCGGCATCCGCTACCGGTCGGCAGTGCCAGACCGGGGTTCCGGTACGGCCCTATGGCGGGCCATGCGGCGGGCAGCGCCCACCGCGAAAACTGCGCCGACACTAGCGGATGTCGTGCCGGACTGCAAACGGCATGCACCACGCGGGCAAGCCCCGCGAGGAATATATGCGTATGGATGACACGATGGGCAACACCGGAAACGAGCAGAAGCACGCCACCAGCGTATCCGTCACGGACAAAACCGAACGGCGGATACCCGCTGCCCTCTCCGGCGGCGGTACAGACGGCGCGGCAGGCACCGTGCCGGAAGACGACCGGCTGGAATCGTACCGCTTCCACCTACCGGAGGACCAGATCGCCCAGCACCCCGCACCCGAACGCGGCGGTTCGCGCCTGCTGGTGCTGGACCGCCGGGCAGAGGGAAAGGGTGGCGCGGGCACGCTGACCCACGCCCGCTTCGCGGACCTGTGCGACCATCTGCCGGAAGGCTGCCTGCTGGTGGCCAACAACTCCAAGGTGCTGCCCGCACGGCTGCTGGGGGTGCGGCCCACCGGCGGCAAGGTGGAATTCCTGCTGCTGACCCCCCTGCCCCTGCTGGAGGAGCTGGCCGGGGGCGACGGCGGGAAGAGCGACGCCGCCGCGCGCAAGACTGACGGCCTGCGCGATGCAGGCGACGGCTGGTACAGTGTGCCTGCCGAAGGGCTGCTGCGCGCTTCCAAGAAGATCCGCCCCGGCGACAGCATGGACTTTGGCCCGGACCTGCGGGTGGAAGTGATCCAGCCCGGCGATTTCGGGCGCAGCGCGGTGCGCCTGCATTGGCGGGGCAACCTGCGCCAGCTGTTCCTGCAACAGGGGCACCTGCCCCTGCCCCCGTACATCCGGCGCGAGACAAGCACAGGCAGCCAGGACGCCCCGGAAGACCGCGACCGCTACCAGACCGTGTACGCGGACGACAGCCGCCTTGGCTCGGTGGCAGCCCCCACCGCCGGGCTGCATTTTACCGACGAGTTGCGTGCCCGCCTGGCCGCCACGGACAGAAAATGGGCCGAGGTCACCCTGTACGTGGGCTACGGCACCTTCAGCCCGGTGCGCTGCGCGGACATCCGCCAGCATGCCATGCACCGCGAATACATCGAGGTGAGCGAGGCCACCGCCGCCGCCATCCGCGCGGCCAAGGCGGAAGGCAGGCCGGTGGTCACTGTGGGCACCACCTCCACCCGCACCCTGGAGGGCACGGTGCGTGCCTGCGGCGAGGTGCGCGCCTTCACCGGGTGGACGGACATCTTCATCAAGCCGGGTTACCGGTTCACGGTGGCAGACCACATCATCACCAACTTCCACCTGCCGGAATCGTCGCTGCTGATGCTGGTTTCCGCCTTTGCCGGGCGCACCAGGGTCTTGTCCGCCTACGAAGAAGCCGTGGCGCAAGGGTACCGGTTCTTCTCGTACGGCGATGCCATGCTGCTGCTCTGACAGGCGATTGCGGACACGCCAACGGGTTGGGGCAGGCCCCATCGCCGGGCACCGCACCATGCTTTGAAAAGCGGCGAAACTTGTCCTATAGGTAGAAGCCGCCGCGCGGCGGCGCCGCACCCTGTCGGCCAGCGGGCACGTCTGGGTGCACGACGGCGCGAGCCACCCGGCGCACACCCCCGCCACCGGCATGCAGGTCCGGTTGCAGGGGGCACCCGGCAAGCGCTGGGTGCGCGGCACATCCACCAGCCTTTCGAACCTCCATCCCAAAGGACGGTTTCATGTCACGGGTCGTATTTCTGGACGAGCGCTGCAAGGGGTGCCTGTTGTGCACCACGGTGTGCCCCAAGGGCATCATCGTGCAGTCCTCGCGCTTCAACAGGCAGGGCTACAAGGTTGCCGAGGTACCGGCGGATGCCATGAAGGACTGTACCGGCTGCGCCTCGTGCGCGCTGATCTGTCCGGACGTCGCCATCCGCGTCATCAAGTCGCGCAAGGCCAAGAAGGCCGGGAAGGAGTAGCCCCATGCCGCACAACACAACCGACACGGGCACGCCGGAACGCATCTTCATCAAGGGCAACGAGGCCATCGCCCACGGCGCGCTGGCCGCTGGCTGCCGCTGCTACTTCGGCTACCCCATCACCCCGCAGAACGACATTCCGGAAATGATGTCCTACGCCCTGCCCGACGCGGGCGGCGAATTCGTGCAGGCGGAAAGCGAGGTGGCATCGGCCAACATGCTACTGGGCGCCGCCGCCGCAGGCATCCGCGCGCTGACCTCGTCGTCCAGCCCCGGCATCTCGCTGATGCAGGAAGCCATCTCGTACATGGCGGGCAGCGAACTGCCCGGCGTGATCGTGAACATGAACCGGGGCGGCCCCGGCCTTGGCGACATCGGCCCCTCGCAGGGCGACTACTTTCAGTCGGTGAAGGGCGGCGGCCACGGCGACTACAAGCTGCTGGTACTGGCCCCGGCCACCTGCCAGGAATGCTACGACATGATGGTGGAGGCCTTCGACCTGGCCTTCAAGTACCGCAACCCGGTCATGGTGCTGGGCGACGCCATCGTGGGCCAGATGAAGGAACCGGTCACCCCGTGGAAGCCCGCCGCCGTGCCCGCCACCGAAGCCGCTGACTGGCGACTGGAAGGGGCCAGAGGCCGCAAGCCGCGCCTGCTGAAGTCGCTGTTCCTCGAGGACGGGGCGCTTGCAGGCCAGAACCGCCACTTGCAGGCCAAGTACGCCGACATGCAGGCCGAAGCCAGGGCGGAAAGCTTCCTGACGGACGATGCGGAACTGATCGTGGTGGCCTACGGGTCCATCGGGCGCATCGCCAAGTCCGCCATCCGCAAGCTGCGCGCCCAGGGCCACAAGGTGGGCCTGGTGCGGCCGCAGACCCTGTTCCCCTTCCCCGGTCCGCTGCTGCGCGGCCTGGCGGAACAGGGAAAGCGCTTCCTGACCATCGAGCACAACTGCGGCCAGATGGTGGAGGACGTGCGGCTTTCCATTCGCGGCATCGTGGATTCGGCCTTCTACGGGCACATGCCGGGCGAAATGCCCGGCTCTGACGATTTCCTCGCGCCCATTCTGGACGCCATGGGGGGCAAGTGATGCAGGCTGACGAAAGACTGGCGCTCGCCGACGACGAGCAGATGGCCTTCGAGGTTCCCGACGTGCTGGTGGACCGCGCCACCCACTACTGCCCCGGCTGCCATCACGGCATCGCCCACCGCCTGGTGGCCGAAGTGCTGGAGGAAATGAACGTGGTGGACGACACCATCTGCGTGGCCTCCATCGGCTGTTCGGTGTTCATCTACAACTACCTGGCCGTGGATTCGGTAGAGGCTCCGCACGGGCGCGCCCCTGCCGTGGCCACCGGCGTCAAGCGGGCCCGCACGGACAAGATCGTGTTCGCCTACCAGGGTGACGGCGACCTTGCGTCCATCGGCCTTGCCGAGGTGATGCACGCCGCCAACCGGGGCGAGCGCATCACCATCGTGTTCGTGAACAACACCGTGTACGGCATGACCGGCGGCCAGATGGCCCCCACCACCCTCATCGGGCAGAAGACCACCACCTGCCCCGGTGGCCGCTGCCGCGACCGCGAGGGCATGCCCATCCGCATGGCCGAAATCATCGCCGGGCTTGGCGGGGTGGCCTATGCGGCCCGCGCCTCGCTGGACAGCGTGAAGAACATCCGCGCCGCCAAGAAGGCCGTGCGCAAGGCCTTTGACGTACAGCGAGAGGGCCTTGGCTTCGGCTTCGTGGAACTGCTGTCCGGCTGCCCCACCAACTGGCGCATGGACGCGGTGAAGGCCAATACCCGCATTCGCGAAGAGATGATCCCCTACTTTCCGCTGGGGGTGTACAAGGACGTGACCGAAGGCGAGGGGGTGTGCTGATGGCGCTCTACCAGGACGTGATCATGGCCGGTTTCGGCGGCCAGGGCGTGATGCTGATCGGCAACCTGCTGGCCTACGCGGGCATGAACGCCGGGCTGAACGTGACGTACATTCCCGTGTACGGGCCGGAAATGCGCGGCGGCACCGCCAACTGCACGGTGGTGGTATCGGACGAGGACATCGGCTCGCCCATCATCCAGCGGCCCAAGAGCCTGATCATCATGAACCAGCCCTCGCTGGACAAGTTCCAGCCCCGGCTGGAAGACGGCGGGGTGCAGGTGCTCAATGCCTCGCTGGTGGACGCATCGCAGGCCGAGGCGCGCGTGCGCACCGTGGCCGTGCCCGCCAACGACATCGCCGACAAGCTTGGCAACACCAAGATGGCCAACATGGTGGCGCTGGGCGCCTACGTGCGGGCCACCGGGGTGGTGGACCTGGACGTGGTGAAGAAGAGCCTGGCCAGCGTCATTTCCGCCCACTACAGCCATCTGATTCCCAAGAACGCGGATGCGTTGCAGGCGGGCTTCGACCACGTCGGGTAACCTGCCGAAACGACAGAGAGATACCTGCCGATAGCGACAAACCGCATCGCGCTGCCCCACCCCGCCCGCAACCGGAGCGCAACGGCAACGCGGAGCGTGAAACGCGCGAAACCCCATGCGCCGCATGGCGTTGGGGCGAACATGACAAGAAAGGACCGCCCGCCGCGAGCATTCGCGGCGGGCGGTTTTGTTTCAATGCGGGCAGCATCAAGCATATCATCAATAATTTCAGGCCGTGGCCATGGAAACTACGTGTCGTGTCGTCTGCCCGCCCTTGTCGCGTAACGCACCAGTGCCTAATTATCCGGGTGAAGGCGCGGCACGAGGCCGCGCGGATGCCGGACATTCCGGACCCACACAATCTCCAGCCACGGGAGTGCAGACCATGCCCAACACCAGGGAAGAGTACATCCGCACCCTTCGCGACAAGCTCGAACTGTGGAAGGCTCAGCTCGAGAAGCTGGAAGTGCAGGCCGCGCTGGCCAAGGCCGAAGCCCGCGTGGAATACCACGAGCAGATCACCGACCTGCGCCGCAAGCGCGACGAGGCCAAGCGCAAACTGGACGAATTGCAGCATGCAGGTGAGCATGCCTGGAAGGACATGAAGGCGGGTCTGGAGCTGGCCTGGGACGCCGTGGAGGCGGCCTTCGCCTCGGCAAAGGCGCGCTTCAAGTAGCCTTTCCATGGGCGCCGCCACCAGGGCAGCACCTGGGCATTCTGCCCTGCAATGACGACCCCCGCCCCGGTGTATCCGGGACGGGGGTTTTACCGTGAACGGGGCACGGGACTCCTCGGGAATATCCGTCAGTCCAGACTGTCCACCATCAGGCCGTCGCGCATGATCAGGGTACGGTGGGCGCGGCGGGCGTACTCCGGGTTGTGGGTAACCATCACCGTGGTCAGCCCGTCGCGGCCAAGTTCGGCCAGCAGTTCCATAATGGCCTCGCCTGTGGCGGTGTCCAGGCTGCCGGTGGGTTCGTCGGCAAACAGCACGCGGGCGTCTCGTACCAGGGCGCGGGCAATGGCCACGCGCTGCTGCTCGCCGCCGGAAAGCGCGCCCGGAAGTGAGCCTGCCTTGCCGGAAAGCCCCACCCGGTCCAGCACGCGGCGGCCCTTTTCGGCCATGGGGGCTGGCACTGGCGCAAGCACGTTCATGAACGGCAGCAGCACGTTTTCCAGCGCAGTCAGGTAGGGCATCAGGTGGTGGGCCTGAAAGATCACGGCAAAGTCGCTGTGGCGCAGGCGGTTGCGCCGGGCCTCGGACACGCGGGTGATGTCCTGCCCGTCAAACAGCACCGTGCCCGAATCGGGCAGGGTCAGCGAGGCCAGCACGTTCAGCAGGGTTGACTTGCCCGAGCCGGAACGACCCGCCACGGCCACGAATTCACCGGGGGCCACGCGCAGGGAAACACCGCGCAGCACGGGCGCGGGCGCCCCGCCATCGGTAGCCGGGTAGCTCTTGCAAAGGTCGCGCGCCTCGATGATGGGCGGGGTGTTGGCGGTGTGGTCTGAAGTCATGTGGTGCCCTTCTTCTACAGGCCGAGCTGTGCAGGGATGAAAATGGGGACGGCTCTTTGCGGCCATGCCCTGCCGCCGCCCTGAGGATTCAGGGACCATAGCGGCAATCGGCTACAGGGACACAAGAGCAGCGGCAGGCTCCACGCGCGACGCCTTCCACGCCGGAAAGGCCGCCGCCAGCACGGACACGGCGGCGATGCCGCCCGTCGTCAGGGCCAGCGCGGCAGGGCTGAACACGGGCGGGGCCACGTCGGCCATGTGCAGCAGCGCCAGCACCTTCAGGGCCAGGCCGTGCCCGGCCAGATGCCCGACAAGCCCGGCGGCCACGCCCACCAGCAGAGCCTCGGACGCGAACACGGTGAACACCCCGAAGCGCGAAAAGCCCACCGAACGCAGGATGCCTATCTCGCGCCGCCGCTCGTTGACGGCGGACAGCATGGACATGACCACCATGGCGCAGGCCGTGAGCAGGATGACCAGGCTGACCACCAGTGCCAGATGCTGGGCGAAGTGCACGGAATACATGCGCTGTTCCACCACGTGGCGCAGGGCCTTGATGTCCTGCCCCGGCAGCGCTGTGCGCAACTGGGCCACGATGTCGTCGATGGGGCAGCCCGAGCACAGGGCCGCCACTTCCACAAAGCTGGCCTTGTCCGGCAGGTTGAAGATCCGCTGCACGAAGCCGATGTCCGCCAGCAGCACGTTGTCGTCGTCGCTGCCGGTGGCCCCGATGACCCCGGTGACGGTCACCGCGTGGCCGTTGACGTTCACCACGCTGCCCGGCACAAGGCCCAGCCGCGCGGCCACGGTGTGGCCCGCCAGCGCCCCTTCCGGGGTCTTGGGGGTGGCGCCGTCTATGGCCCAGTAGCCTTTCAGCGAAAGTTCCTGCGGCCAGTCCACGCCAATAACGGCCACCGGCAGCGGGGCCACGGGTGCGGCGGTGCCGCCCGTCCTGTCCGGCGAGCCGATGCGGGCCATGGTCACCAGCTTGGGGGCCACGGCGGCGATGTTGGCGTTGAACTCGATGGACCGGATGCGCCGGGCCGTTTCGGCATGGGCCAGATGCCCCTCGTCCAGCAGCAGGTCGCCCAGGGGCAGGCCGCCGTAGCTGACGGTAAGCGTCTCGCGCGCGGGGGAAACCATGATGTTGGCGCCAAAGCTGGTCAGCTTGCGCTCCAGGCTTTCGCCCACCACGGCGGACACCTCGCGCAGGGCCACGATGGAGGCCACCCCCAGGGTGAAGATGCAGAACAGCGAAAGGGTGCGCAGCCACTTCTTGCGGGCGCAGCGCAACGGAATGGTCAGGATGTTCATGGTGTGCTCGCGGGCGGGGTTGCAGTGCGGCGTGGTCGGTCCCTGACTCCCCGGTAGGCAGGGCTGGAAACCGGGCCGGAGAAGCCGGGCAGCCCAGACAGGACCTGTCTTGACCAGACCTGTCTGGGCCATGCCTGTCAGGGCCGGAACGGGCGCCCCGTCCGCAGGGCTGTTCCCTGCGGTAAGGATTATTTTCTGGCGGTGGCGAAATACCTGGCCCCCGCCTTCAACTCCGCCACGCGCAGCAGCAGGTCGCCGCTGGCATCCATGGTGCGTTCCAGCGGATGCGGGTTACAGCCGCCGCGCACCTCGTTGATGCGCGCGGTGTTGAAGACCATGCCGCAGTTCTCGCACACCATGTTGGCCCCTTCCTGACGGTAGCCCTTGCCTTCGCGCCAGCACACGTCGCAGGCGTCCAGCGCGGCGCGGGGGGTGCCGTCGGGGCCCTTCACCACGAAAAAGCGGATTTCGGTGGTGCCGTCCTTGAGGGCATAGAACTTCGCCGTGGGGGTGATGTCGGCGGCCTTGATGCGGATGGTTTCGCCTTGCGGCTGCACGGTTTCGTACTTGCCGCCGAACCCGAAAAAGGCATGGGCGCTGGTGGATATTCCCAGCGGGGCAAGCGGGGCCAACACCACGAGGGCGACCGGAAGGATCAGACGAAAAAGCTTCATGCACTGCTCCTGAAAAATAGGGACGTACCGCCTCACATAGGCATGCCCGCCAAGGCGAGCAACCGCTGACCGGTCGGAAAGCCGTGGCTAGCGTTGCGCGCCGGGCGCAACGGGGGTATGGCGCGGTGTCGGCATCCTTCGTCCCCGCTGGCCCGCGCCAGCCTTCGACCGCATCCGCAGGGAGGACCCACATGACTCCGGCCATCGACCGCGCCAAAAAGGCCAAGATCGCCTACACCATCCACGAATACACCCACGACCCGGCGGCGGAATCCTATGGCCGCGAGGCGGCGGACAAGCTGGGCGTGGACCCGGCCCGGGTGTTCAAGACCCTGGTGGTGGCCGCGGGCGACGGGCTGGTGGTGGCCGTGGTGCCCGTGCTGCACCAACTGGACCTGAAGCAGTTGGCCCGCGTGGTGGGCGCCAAGAAGGCCGCCATGGCCGACGTGGCCGTGGCCGAGCGCGTGACCGGCTACGTGGTGGGCGGGGTAAGCCCGCTGGGCCAGAAAAAGCGCCTGCCCACGGTCATCGACGCTTCCGCGCAGGAATACCCCACCGTCTACGTCAGCGCGGGGCGGCGGGGCGTGGAGATAGAACTTGCGCCAGCCGACCTTGCGGCGCTGACCGGGGCCGCATTCGCCGAGGTGGCGGCCTGAACCGCCCTTCCCCACCCACTTGCCCGCAACAAAAACGCAACGCGGGGCGGCCACCCGCCCCGCGTTTTGATTTGCCATCCTGCCCGGCCATTGCCGGTCAATCCATCCTTATGCCCTGGGCCGCAGCAGACGCAGGCCGTTCATGATCACCAGGAACGAGCCGCCGATGTCGGCCACGATGGCCATCCACAGGCTGGCCACCTGAAACACCGCAAGCCCCAGAAACAGCGCCTTCAGCCCCAGGGCAAAGCCGATGTTCTGGCGGATGACGCCCAGGGTGCGGCGCGAATGGCGCACCAGCCACGGCAGCTTGCCGAGGTCGTCGGACATCAGGGTGATGTCGGCGGTTTCGATGGCCGCGTCGCTGCCGATGCCGCCCATGGCGATGCCAAGGTGCGCGGTGGCCAACGCGGGCGCATCGTTGACGCCGTCGCCCACCATGGCCACCCGTTCGCCTTCGGCCACCAGCGCGGCCACGGCGGCGGTCTTGTCGGCGGGCAAAAGGTCGGCCCGGATGTCGGTCACGCCGCAGGCGGCGGCCACGCGGGCGGCAGTGGCCGCATTGTCGCCGGTCAGCATGACCACCCGGCGCAGCCCGGCGGCGCGCAGGTCGTCCAGTACGCTGCGGGCGTCGGGGCGCAGATCGTCTTCCAGTTCCATGATGGCGGCAAGGCCCGCGTCGTTCCACAGCAGCACCGAAGACCCGGCGTCGGCGTCGTCAGTGTCGATGCTCTCCGCGCTGCCGTGCCCCCCGGCGGCGTCCCGCGTCCCCTCTGACGGCCCATCCTGCTCGAAAAAGCGGCGGTTGCCGATACGCCAACGCGCGCCGTCCACCACGCCCTCGGCCCCCAGGCCGGGCAGGGTGCGGTGGTCCACAGCCACGGCGCCATCATCCGGCCCGGTCCCCAGAACCTGTCGGGCATGCTGCACGATGGCGCGGGCCAGGGGGTGGCTGCTGGGGCCTTCCAGCGCGGCGGCGATGCGCAATGCGGACGCGGCATCCCGTACCTGCGGATGTCCGTCCACGGGCAACACACGGGCCACGCGCGGGCGGCCCAGGGTCAGAGTGCCGGTCTTGTCGAAGGCGATGGCCGTCAAACTGGCTGGCAGTTCGAGAAACGAGCCGCCCTTGACCAGCACGCCGTTGCGGGCCGCGCTGGTCAGCGCGGCCACGATGGACACGGGCGTGGAAATGACCAGCGCGCACGGGCAGGCAATGACCAGCACCACCAGCGCCTCGTACACCCACGCCGACCATGCCCCGCCGAAGAACAGCGGCGGCACCACCGCCACCAGCGCGGCCACGGCCAGCATGGCCGGAGTGTACACGGCGGCGAAGCGGTCCACCCACTGCACGGCGCGGGCACGGCGCGACTGGGCCGCCTCGACCATGTGCAGGATGCGCGCAAGCGTGGTGTCCGACGCGGCGCGGGTGGTCAGCACCTCCAGCACACCGCCGCCGTTGATGGTGCCCGCGAACACCGGCTCGCCCACCCGCTTGGGCACGGGCATGGATTCACCGGTGATGGGCGACTGGTCGATGTCCGAACTGCCCGCCGCCACCGTGCCATCCAGGGGCACGCGGTCGCCCGCGCGCACCAGGATGCGCGAACCCACGGGCACGTTTTCCACGGCTGTCTCCACGGGGGGACCGGGCAGGCCAGCGGGCAGCGACAGCAGCAAGGCCCGCGAGGGCGAAATATCCAGCAGGGCGGCAATGGCCGAGCGTGCCCGGTCCACGCTCCACGATTCCAGCTGGTTGGCCACAGCGAACAGGAACGCCACCGAGGCCCCCTCGAAGAACTGGCCGATGGCCGCCGCGCCGATGACCGCCGTGACCATCAGCAGGTTCATGTCCGGGCGCAGGGTGCGCACCGAGTGCAGCGCGCGCGGCAGTACCCGCCAGGCGCCCGCCACCGCCGCCACCAGCCACAGGGCCAGGGTGGCCGCATGGGGCACGCCCGATTCCGCGAACACGGCCAGCAGCGAGCCGGTGCGTGCCCACTCCACGCCGATGCCCGCCGCAAGGGCCACGCCGCTCAACGCGCACAGCAGCAGCGAGGACTGGCGCTGCCACAGCGCGGTCAGACCGGACGGCAACAGGGACAGCAGGGCAGAAGGGGCGTTGCCGGAGGAGGGCACGTCGCACGCGCCGCCGCAGCACGCGCACCCGGCCAGGGCCGGAATCTGCGCGGGGCGGGGGGCAATGGCATGGGCGTGTACATGCGCAGGGTCGGAGGCAGTGACGTGAGTGTGGGCAGAGCCGCAGCAGCCGTCATGACCATGACCGCCATGGTCATGCCCTGCCTGGCCGATGTTGCCAGCCGGATGCGGCTGGCAACATCCGTCCGCGCAGGCGTGACTGGCCGACGGTAACGAACCCGGCACCACACCGGGCCTGCCTGCCGCCTCGGGGGCGGCGCGCATGCCGGTGCGGGCCACGGCGGCCACCACGTCGTCGGGGCGCAGGTCAAGTCCGTCCATGTCCACGCGCATGCGGCGGGACAGCACGTCGAATTCCAGCCGGTCGGGGCTGCCCACCAGCGGAGTCAGTGCACGCCGCAGGATGCTCACCTCGTTGGCGCAGTCCATTTCCTCGATGCGAAAGGCGGTCATGGCGGTTCTCCGTGAAAAAAACGTCGGGGCGCACGCGCCACCCGGTCGTTGATTCTGTGTGCACATATGAACACGTGTTCATATGTGCACAGTATGTGGGAGAAGCCACGGTGTCAATCGCCCGGAATGACCAGGCAGGAAAAAACCACGCCGGGTCACCCCACCCCGTGACGAACAGGCAGTGAAACATAAGAATCCTGACCGGTTCTGTTGCGGGCGGGTCGGAAACGCCGCTGCACGGCAGGAGGGGGGGGGGAAACGGCCCGAACGGATGCGTACGGACGCAGACGGGCGCGCCAAAAGACCGACACCCGGACTATCACCGGAAATCGGCTGTTGGCGCGCAACGTTGCGTCTTGGGGGGCGAGGGCGCGGCGGGTGGAGCCGCCCCGGCCAGGCGGGGTCCAGACCTGTCCGAACCTGACCGGATCTGGCCGGGGCTGTGATGATGCCAGCCGCGCTACGCGCGGTTCTTGCCGTCGGTCATGGCCAGGGCCAGCTTCATCTCGCGGTCCAGGCGGTTCTGCACCGCGGCCTGCACCCGTTCGGACGAGGACCCGAACTGGCCGGAGCGCACGGCGTACACCTCGCGGATGAGCTGCTTTTCGAAGTTGCGGCCCGCCCTGGCGGTGCCCGCCTGCACGGCGGCGGCGCCCTGCCCGCTTTCCTGCGGCGCAGACTGCTGCTCGGCCATGTTGTCCAGCGCGCGGGCAAAGATGCGGGTGGCCCCGGCTGGCCCGTGTTGCACGGCGGTGCTCCACAGCACCTCGCGCAACGCGGGGGACAGCGCCCCCTTGTCCAACCCGGCGGCACGGCTTACGGCCTGCAACGCGGGCGCGTAGTGGCTTTCATGGATGAACTGTTCTTGCAACGCCTCGAACCGGGCCGGTTGCTCTTCGGCTATTTCGCGCCATGCACGCGGCATTTCGCCGGTCTTGCCGCCGGTATTGGCGGGCCCGGCTGCTTCGAGCCGCGAGGCGATATCCGGCGCGGCCTGGCGGGCAAAATCGAGAAAGCGGTCCATGGTCCCGGCCCGCGACGAAATCTGGTACTTGCCGTACGAGGTGCCGCCGTGCCGGTCGTAGCCTATGGCGGCAATGCCGTCCTCGCCCGACTCGAACTGCGCGGACAGCCCCCCAAGGTCACCAGCCGAAGCGCCCGCACCGTCACGCTGTCCGGACTTGTCCGTCCTGCCGGAACGGTCGCGCCGCGCGGCCTTGCCCGCGCCAGCCTGCGCGCCGCCGCGCCCCGGGCCGCCGGCAACGGTCACCGCGGGCGCACCGCCCCCCATGCCGCTGCCAACGCCGCCCATGCCGCCCATGCCAGAGGCCGCCATGTCCAGGTTGCCGGAAAGGGCCATCAGATTGCGCGAGGTCATGGCCCCGCGCAATGAATCAAGCCCGCCCGTCCCGCCTTCCATGACCTTGGCCAGGGTGGCCAGCGCGCGGGAATTGACGATGTCCATGGCCGCGCGCGAGGCGCGGTCATCGGCAGCCAGGGCATTTTCGGTCTGGCCGCCCGCCGCCGTCAGGCCGGGCAGGGCCGCCAGTTGCGGCGAGGACGCAGCCCCGCCGCCAAGTCCGCCCGCAAGCACTCCCCCCAAGGGTGATGCGCCCGACCCCGCGCCCTTGGCGAGCAGCGCGGCGAAACGCGGATCGGCGGCACCGCGCTGGCCTGCCCTGGGGGCGGCCCCGGCGCGCCGGGTACCTTCGGTGGCCCGCCCTTCGACCAATGTCTGAAGGGCATCCATGGAGATGTTCTTTCCGTAGGCCATGCGCAATCCTCCTGCCGCCGGGGGAACGGAGTGGCGGCGCAAAGGGCAAAGCAAGGGGAATGCCAGCATGGACACACTGCCTTGCATGACGGCAGGTTGCGGGGACGCTACGAACGTCGAACACCGGCAGGCGGGCGGCTGGGGCGGTGCCTGCGTCAAGGCGCCGACGGGCAGCGGAAAGAACAGCAAGGCCGCGCACCGGATCGACGAGCTGCCGAGCACCCGACCATGGCCCGTCCGCCACGCACCCACGCGAAAGGCCCCGCGCGGATGCACGGGGCCTTGGCATTGCAGACAACGGCGGACGTCCGGCTACTTTCCGGCGAGGGCGGCGCCACCAGGGCCGGTACCGGCACCACGGGCCTTGCCGCCCGCATTCTCCCCGGCGGTTCCGCCGGAACTTCCGCCGGAACTTCCAGAGGCCCCGTCATCACGCGGACGGTAGTAGCGCATGGCCTCTGGCAGCATGGCCCGTAGCGCGTCGATGCGCTTGGCTTCCGTGGGGTGGGTGGACATGAAGTCCGACTTGCCCTTGCCGCCCGCCTGCTTGAGCATCTTCTGCCAGAATTCGATGGCCGCATGCGGGTCGTACCCGGCCTTGGCCATGAGCAGCAGCCCGATGTGGTCGGCCTCGTACTCCATTTCGCGGCTGTTGGGCAGCATGACGGCCATGTTCATGGCCCCGGCGTAGCCGTCGCCCACGGCCTGCGCCGCCTGCGACGAGCCGCTGGCAGCGGCCACGCCCACCATGGCGGCCAGCTGGCCCACCTGCACCATGCGCGCCCGGCTCATCTTCTCGTTGCTGTGCCGGGCAAGGGCATGGGCCACCTCGTGCCCCACCACGGCGGCCAGTTCGGCGTCGGTGTCGGCAAGGTCCAGCAGTCCGGTGTACACGGCCACCTTGCCGCCGGGCAGGCAGAAGGCGTTGACCACGTCCTTCTCTATGGTGTGGAATTCCCAGCGGTACTGGGGGCGTTCGGCCACGGCGGCAATGCGTCGGCCCACCCGCTCCACGCGGGCGGATTCCGCCGTGCCGGTGACCTCCCTTTCCTTCTTCAGCACCTGCTGCATGGCGGCAAGGCCCATCTTGGCCTCGTCCGCCTCGGAATACATGATCAGCTGGCTGCGCCCGGTGTAGGGGGCCTTGGCGCACCCGGCGAGCCCCAGCAGCAGCACGCACAGCGCAAGACCCGCCATGCGGAGGAAACCGCGCGCGGGGCCATGCGGGCTTTGGCCCATACCCCGGCTCATGTCCCGTTCCGCATACCGGATCATATCCCTGTCATTGACGAACGATTGCATGTGGTTCCACCTCGTGGACCCGCCGTCCGCCGCCACGGGGCGAACCCGCGCGGCTTGACGGAATCGTCGATTGCCGTATTTTCCCCTACCTGACGGGGCCGAACGCGGCCCTCTTCCGGCGGGGCTTCCGGCACCCTGCCGGAAACGCGCCCCCAATAGCGTATTTTCCCGGAAAGGAACAGTCATGGGCAAGGACCTGATCATCGTCGAATCCCCCGCCAAGGTGAAGACCATCAAGAAATTCCTTGGCGGCAACTACGCCGTGCATGCCAGCGTGGGCCACGTGCGCGACCTGCCCACCAGCGAACTGGGCGTCGACGAGGCCAACGGCTTTGCCCCCCGCTACCAGGTCATAGACGGCAAGCAGAAGGTGGTTTCCGCCCTCAAGGAAGCCGCCGCCAAGGCCGACAACGTCTACCTTGCGCCCGACCCCGACCGCGAGGGAGAGGCCATTGCCTGGCACGTGGCGGAACTGATCCGCGACAAGAACCAGAACATCCGGCGCATCCAGTTCAACGAAATCACCGCCCGCGCGGTAAAGGAAGCGCTGGACAATCCGCGCGAACTGAACCGCAACCTGTTCGACGCCCAGCAGGCCCGCCGCGTGCTGGACCGGCTGGTGGGCTACAAGCTTTCCCCCCTGCTGTGGAAGAAGGTGAAGCGCGGCATTTCCGCCGGGCGCGTGCAGTCCGTGGCCCTGCGCCTGATCGTGGACCGCGAGACCGAGCGCCGTGCCTTCAACCCCGAGGAATACTGGCTGTTCCGCGCGCGCCTGGCCGGGGCCACCCCGCCCCCCTTCCGGGCCGACCTGCACAAGCTGCACGGCAAGAAGCCCGCTATCGGCAGCGCCGAAGACGCCGCCGCCGTGGAAGCGGCCATGCAGGGCCAGCCCTTCGTCATCACCGGCATCGACGAAAAGGAACGCCAGCGCCAGCCGCAGCCCCCGTTCATCACCTCTACCATCCAGCAGTCGGCCAGCCAGCGGCTGGGGTATTCGGCCAAGCGCACCATGAACATCGCCCAGCGCCTGTACGAAGGCGTGGAACTGGGCGAGGCGGGCACCGTGGCCCTGATCACCTACATGCGTACCGACTCCGTGCGCATTGCGGACGAGGCGCGCGACGCGGCGCGCGAATTCATCGCCGCCACCTGGGGCGACGATCACCTGCCCGCCAAGCCCCGCCAGTTCAAGACCAAGGGCGGCGCGCAGGACGCGCATGAAGCCATCCGGCCCGTTGACGTAAGCGTGACGCCCGATTCGGTGCGCCACCTGCTGCCGCCGGACCAGTTCCAGCTGTACCGGCTGGTGTGGCAGCGCTTTGTGGCCTCGCAGATGGCGGCGGCGCGCTTTCACGACACCACGGTAACCATTGCCTGCGGCCCCGTCGAATGGCGGGCCAAGGGCGAACGGCTGCTGTTCCCCGGCTTTCTGGCCGCGTCCCCCCAGAAGGAGGCGCAGGAAGGCGAGGAAGTGGCCGAAGGCGACCTGCCCAAGCTTTCCGTGGGCGAGGAACTGACCGCCCTTTCCGTGGAAAAGGAACAGAAGTTCACCCAGCCCCCGGCCCGCTACACCGAAGCATCGCTGGTGCGCGAACTGGAAGAGCGCGGCATAGGCCGCCCGTCCACTTACGCGGCCATCATCTCCACCCTGCTCGACCGCGACTACACCCGGCTGGAGGAAAAGCACTTTGCCCCCACCGATCTCGGGGCCGTGGTGTGCGACCTTTTGGCCGGGCACTTCACCACCCTGATGGACGTGGACTTCACCGCGCAGATGGAAGGATCGCTGGACAAGGTGGCCGAAGGCGAACTGGACTGGGTGAAGCTGCTGGAAGACTTCACCGGCGGGTTCAACCCCGTGCTGGAACGCGCTTCCCAGGCCATGGATACCGTGAAGGGCGGCCTGCCCAGCGGCATAGACTGCGAAGTGTGCGGCAAGCCCATGGTCATCAAGTTCGGCAAGGCAGGCACCTTCCTGGCCTGCTCCGGCTACCCGACCTGCCGCAACACCAAGAACTTCACCCGCGACGAAAAGGGCAACATCCAGGTCGAGCAGAAGCTGCGCGAAGAGCCGGAAAAGGTGGGCACCTGTCCGCAATGCGGCGGCGACCTGGTGCTGAAGAAGGCCCGTACCGGCAGCCGGTTCATCGCCTGCACCAAGTACCCGGACTGCACCTATACCGCACCCTTCTCCACCGGCGTGCCCTGCCCGCGCGAAGGGTGCGAGGGCGTGCTGGTGGAAAAAAGCTCCAAGCGTGGCAAGATATTCTATTCGTGCAGCGCCTACCCCAAGTGCGACTACGCCCTGTGGGACTGGCCCGTGCCCGGTCCGTGCCCGGACTGCAATTCGCCCCTGCTGGTGATCAAGAACACCCGCGCCCGGGGCCGCCACATCGCCTGTCCGGAAAAGACCTGCAAGTATTCCCGCGATCTGGACGAGGACGGCGGCGGCGAGGAATAGCCCGCCGACAAGAACCGGGAAGAAACGACATGAGGAGCGGGGCGCTGCCCCGCACCCCGCAAGGGGGCCGCGCCCCCTTGACCCCTTTATGGGGAGCGTTTTGAGTTTTCCATCAGCAAAATCCCCCGCCACGGCATGTGGCGGGGGATTTTGCGTTGCCTGCCACGCCGGGGAAGACATTCGGAGCGAAGCGGCCCAGCCATGGGAAGCGCCGGGCACGGCAGACGGGGGGGTCGCCTCACGTCAAGCTCACGTCTTGGTCCATCATGGCCGAGCCGCCCTCGGACGGCCTTCCCACCCCCTTCCCGCCCTCTTGCGGGCCGCGCCACGGAAAAACCGTACGCTAGCCTGCCGGTGCACTGGCGCGTGCCGCCGCCCGGATTGGCCGGGCGTACCCAGCCGAACACCCGGCCGGAGCGGACGTGCCGCGTTGACACCAGGGAGGGGCTCTACGTATGCCGAATAACGAACTTCGAAAGATCGTTAGCGCGCAACCCGGAGTGTCCGACGGCAAAGGCGGCAACGGCGTTCTGGCCGTCCCCGACAAGCCGGAGGACATCAACCGGATCACGGCGGACACGCTGCACAAGCTGGAAGGCAATGTCCTGTACGCCTACATCCCCATGAAGGACGGCAAGCCCATGGACAAGAGCAGCGCTACCATCGGGGCGGGGGTCGACCTGGGGCAATGGAGAGCGGAAAAATTGCAGGAAATCGGTGTGCGTGACGACGTAATCAAGGCTGTTAGTCCTCTGCTTGGCAAAAATGCCACGCAGGCGAAACAGGAAATGGAAAATCTTAAAGGAAAAGGCATGGTTGTTAGGCTCACCCCCGAGCAGGCCAGCCACCTCAACGAGAAGATGTTCACCCATTTCAACGACAAGGCGCAACAGCAGTACAACACCGCCCCGCACAACACCGACGCCCAGGGAAAACCTGTCCGCAAGTTCGAAGAATTGCCCAAGGAAATGCAGGCCACCATCACCTCCGTGCTCTACCAGCACGGCAGCACGGAGAAATTTCCCAAATTCTGGGAGCACTCCACCAAGGGCGACTGGAAAGGGGCCATCAAGGAATTGCGCAACTTCAGTTCCAACCCGGACTACAAGTACCACCCCCGCCGCAACACGGAGGCCGACCTCATGCAACAGGGCCTGGACAGGCTGCGCCAATGACGCACCCCGCAAGCTTCCTGCACATCACATTCCGGGGGGCCGCACGGCCCCCCCGTCCTCGCCGCACGCGGCCCATGCTGCTGGCGCTCGCCCTGTGGCTGGCCTGCCTTGGGGCGTGGCTTCCTGTGCATGCCGAACCGTTGCCCGCCATGCAGCGGGTGCCCGTGGTGGCTCCGGAACCGCATATTTTCAGGGGGTTCGTGCAGGACAATCTGCATTGGCTGCAACGTCCCGGCATCGTCGATGCGCAAGGGCGCTACCCAATGGCCGACGCAATACCTGCCGGGGAGTACGCACCGCAGTCCTTTGCCCGCGAATTGTTCGAACGCGCCGACCTCACGACCTTCCCGTCCGCGTTCCTGCCCGTGGCGTCGGGCAAGCCAACCCTTGCCGACCTGGGCATTCGTTATGAGGCCGAAGAGCCCGATACCTTGCTCGTGGAGGACAAGCCATTTGGTCACAATCCGCAAGTTAGCCTGACCATCCCCCTCATGGCCTCGCTGGACTGGGATGGCAACGGCGTCCGGGACTGGCTCTTCGGGTGCCGCATCCTGTTCTATAAGCCATACCTGAGCCTGGGATCCTTCCTGCTGGTGCTCAACCCCAAACCCACCGGGCCGCTTGATGTCCGGCTGGCTCGCGTCTCCTACCGGCAGCCAGACAACATCCGCAAGGTAACAACCTATTTCGGCACCGCCGCGCGGGACTACCTGTTCACCATCATGCGGGACAGACTGCCCGCCATCTATCCCGGCTGGACACCGCCCGCACGGGCGGAAGACCTGCCCTGGCGCGACGCCCCCGGCATGGAAGGCGTGGGCTACGTCGAACATGTGGACGAGGGCAAAAAATGACGCACCCCGCATCTCTCTTGCACATCGTCTTCCGATGGGCAGCACGGCCCCCCCGTCCCCGTCGCGCGCTACCCATGCTGCTGGCGCTCGCCCTGTGGCTGGCCTGCCTTGGGGCATGGCGCCCGGCGCATGCCGAACCGCTGCCCGCCATGCAGCGGGTTCCAGTGGTGGCACCGGAACCGGAATTCTTCCGAAACTACATGCAGCGAAACCACGGATGGTTCCAACGGCTGGGCATCATGGACGCGGAAGGCCGCTATCCAATGGTTGACACCATTCCCGCCGGAGAATACGCGCCACGGTCCTTTGCCCGCGAACTCTACGAACGCGCGGACCTCACCGCCTTCCCTTCCGTGTTCCTGCCTGCCGCGTCTGCGAACAAGGCCACTTTTTCAGCCTTGGGCGTTCGCTATCAGGCCGAAGAGCCGTACATCCTGTTCATTGAAGACAAACCATGGGATCAAAACCTGCAAATCAGCCTGACCATACCTCACATCGGTTCACTGGACTGGGACGGCAACGGCATCCGTGACTGGCTGTTCAGTTGCCGCATCCTGCTTCACAATCGCAATGTGGACCTCGGCTCCTTCCTGCTGGTGCTCAACCCCCAACCCACCGGGCCGCTCGACGTGCGGGTTCTGCGCGTTTCCTATTCGCCACCCGATGGCGTACTCAATTTTACTCGATACTTCGGCACCGCCGCGCGGGACTACCTGTTCACCATCATGCGGGACAAACTGCCCGCCATCTATCCCGGCTGGACCCCGCCCGCGCGGGCGGAAGACCTGCCCTGGCGCGACGCCCCCGGCATGGAGGGCGTCGGCTACGTCGAGCATGTGGACGAGGGCAAAAAATGACGCGCAGGCAACGAAAAGGGGCGGCAGGCTTTGCGCCCCCGCCCCGCATGACAGCATAACTCTGGAACGAACGAAGAAATCAACGTCCGGCGGGGCAACCCGCGTGACAGAGGCCACCGCAGACGCCGTGCACTGCGGCCCGCACTTCCGGTCGCCCTGCCGCGCTGTTTCCCTGTCCGCTTACCCCTATCCGTGCCGGCACACCGCCGTTCGTCCCTACTCCTCCTATTCTCCCTTGATGACGATGGACTCGCCCGTGGCCAACACCACCGAGCGCACCGTGGATTGCCCGGTCAGCCGCTCCGCGTTCAGCAGCGGGACATCCTTCGGTTCCGCCTCGTCCAGGTCGATGACCCACGATTCGGCAAACGCTTCGCCTGGTCGAATCTGCATGCCGCGCACCAGCTTCAGGGTGCGCAGCACCCGCCCGGCCTCGTCCCGTATCGCGCAATCCACCACCACCCGGCCAAGGGTCTGCGCGCCCTGGTTGGCCCCGGTCACCTGCACCACCAGGGCCTTGAAATTGCGCCCCCCGGACAGGGTGTCTATGCCCACCAGGGTGCGGTCCAGGCGCACCAGCCCGGCCAGCCGTTCGGCGATGCGGGCGTTTTCCTCCGCCGCCTCCGCGCGTTCGCGGGCGCGGATGCGTTCCAGTGCGGCGGCGTGCGCGGCCAGTTGGCCGCCCGGGTCCACAAGGCCGGTCACCTTCCAGCCGTCCTTGCCGTTGGTCATCTCCACCCGCAGGTCAAGGGTGGTTTCCAGCGCCTCGTTCTTCACGGGCACCACCACCTCGGCCTTGTCGCCCGCGCGCTCCGCTATGGCCGGGACGAACGCCCCCACCTGCTCGCGGAAATCGGGCGGCAGCAGGTCCTCGCGCTTGCGCTCGCCCGCCGCGCCCACGGGCAGGGCCAGCAGGGATTGGCGCAGCACGTCGCGCAGTTGCGCCGTCTCGCGGGCATCGGGGGCCGATGTCCCCTGCACGCCCGAAGCCTTCAACTGTACCGCCAGCAGCTGATCCACCACCCTGTCCAGGTCCACGCGCCGTTCAAAGGCCGCCGCATCGCCATTGCGAAAGGCCAGCACCAACTGCTCCACGGCGGTTTCCGGGCTGTTGGTCTTGACCCACCACCAGCCGCCGCCAGCGGCACCCCCCAGCACCACCAGCCCGGCCACCGCGAACAGCACGATGCGCAGGGCACGCCTGGACAACCCTTTCTTCTTGCCGGACGTGGCATCGGTGCCGTCCGCGGATGGGGTTGCGGGTGCCCCGGAGACCGGGGCGGCAGGCTTTGCCCCATGCGATCCGGCAGGCGCCGCAGCGCCGTCCAGCGAGTCCGGAGCGGCGATGAGCAGGTCTCCCCCGGCAGGCTTCTTCTTGCGGGAAAGGAAGGGCAGCTTGAACGAGAATCCCATGGATGTCTCCGATTGCGGCATTGCGGAATTACGGAAATGGGGGGGCAGGGCCTGCGCGACGGGCAGGAGCGCTCTGGTCCGACTGTCCACCCCGGCGCAAACGGCACGGGCAAGGGGACAGGACCGACACGACGGCTGGCGGAATCAGCCCAGCACTTCGCCCAGGCCGCCGCACACGGCCGCCAGTTCGTCGTTGCCCACGGCAAAGGACAGTGCGGCGGCAAGATCGAAGGGGGGCGCGGCGGCAAGGTCGGTGGGCAGCGGGGCATGCCCCAGTTCCGTCAGGTCGGCGCACAGGGCCGAGCCCAGTTGCGGCCACGGGGCCAGAAAGGCCGCCGCCGCATGGCGCAACGCGGCGCGCGCGCCCTCGCCCCCCGCTCGGCCCGCCGCGTGGGCCACGGTATCGAGCAGGGCGTGCAGGGCATACAGCAGGTCGAAATAGAGCAGGCGCGGGTCTGCCGCGCGCGAGCGCAGCATGCGCTCGCGCATGGAGTACAGCACCACGTTCAGCACCTCGTCCAGCGGGCGGCCCTCGTCCAGTGCGGCCTTCATGTGGTGGCCCTGCCAGCGCCAGCCCCGGCGCACCATCTGCAACCGCCCGATGCGCCGCACCTCGAAGGCCTCCACCCCGTCCACGGCCCACAGCAGATAGCCGTTGTCGCGCAGGCGGCGCGAAAGGTAGGCGTCCTGGCCGTAACGTTCCTCGTAGCCGGAAAAGCCGCCCACGGCCTCGAAGGCATCGCGCCGGGCCAGCCAGGCCCCGCCGGGCAGGAACGGCACGGAACCGGACGCCCCCCGGTTGAGGGTATAGGTCAGTTCCAGGTAGCGCGAGAGCAGGTCGTCGCCGGTGCGGGGGCGGATGGCCGTGCCCGCCATGCCCACGCCGGGCCGGGCCGCCGCGGGCAGGCACACTGCCAGCCAGTGCGCGGGAAAACGGATGTCCGCATCCACCGAAAGAATGAACCGGGTGGTGGCGCGGGCCGCCCCCAGCGCGCGGGCGTGGGTATTGCCCCGGTTTTCCGGCACGCGCACCACCTCTATGTCGGGCAGGCGCTCGGTCACCTCTTCCGGCAGGTCCAGCGCGAAGGGGTGCGCCGAGCCGTCGTCGATGACCACGATGGCGGAAGGCATGGCCGTCCAGCCGGTGACGGACGACAGCAGCCCCCGGACCAGTTCGTGGTCGTCGTAGGTATAGGTGACCAGGGTGACGGAAACCGTGCGCATGGAAGCCTCTTTCCGGAATCTTCGCGTGGCCGGGGTGGCGCGGACCAGCATGCCGAAAACAGCGACAACGCCGAAAACCGGGCTGGCGTCACCAGGTGTCGCTGACGGCAGGCCCGGCATCTGCGCCGGGCCGGGCAACCGTGCCAAGGCGCACAGGGGGCGCCCCGGCTGCGATACGGTGCAACTGTATGTATTGAAGCAAATGCGGCCATTTCCGCAAGGGGAAACCGCGCGAATGGGGGAAAATACGCACTCCGCCGGGTGCGGCGCACGCACGGGGGCGGGACACCCGCCGGGCGCGCAACCGCATTGCGCATGCACAAGGTACGGCGGGGCGACGCGGGTCTGCCCCCGGTCACAGGCGGTGCGCAAGGCCGGGAAGGAGAGCAATCCCGGCCGGTACCGCCCCGTCGATTCCCCGGACTGTTCCCCAGACGAGTCATCGGGTGACGCACGGGGTGACGCTCCGGGCGACGTGCCGGACGACTCACCGGACTGGCGGACATCGGACGGAGCATCGGACGGGGCCGGTCGGGCTGGACAGACGGGACAGGGCCGGGCTGGGCTGGACAGGGGCGCGCAGGCGGCGCTAGGGTACATGATGCGGGGTATGCCGTGTGCGCCGCCCCCGTGCCCGCCCCCCCCCGCATGACACCCCACGGAGGACGCCATGCCCCACATGCCAGATCAGCCGGGTCAACCAGACCAGCCAAGCCAGCCGAATCGGCCCGAACAGCCCACCGCCGCCCAGCCCGTTCCCCGGCCCGGCCACCGTCTGGAGCGGGACAGCATGGGCCTTGTGGAGGTGCAGCAGCACCGCCTGTGGGGCGCGCAAACCCAGCGTTCGCTGGACAATTTCCGCATCGGGGCCGACCGCATGCCCCTGGCCGTGGTGTACGGGCTTACGCGCATCAAGAAGGCCGCCGCGCTGGTCAACCGCGACCTGGGCCTGCTGCCGTCGCCCCCTCCCGGCCAGTCCGGTCAACGGGGCCTGCCGCATATGGCCGAGGCCATCGCCCGCGCCGCCGACGAGGTGCTGGCGGGCCTGCACGACGACCATTTTCCGCTCTCCGTCTGGCAGACCGGCAGCGGCACCCAGACCAACATGAACGTCAACGAGGTGCTGGCCAACCGGGCCACGCAACTGCTGGCGGAAGCGGCGCAGGGAACAACTGCGTCCGGCGTCCAGTCTGCGCCTGCCGGGCAGCCCCCCGTCCAGCCCCCCGTGCATCCCCCAATACATCCCCCAATCCAGCCCCCAATCCATCCCAATGACCACGTGAACCGTTGCCAGTCATCCAACGACGCCTTTCCGGCGGCCATGCACCTTGCCGCCGCGCTGACCCTGCGCGACCACCTGCTGCCCGCCGTGCGCCACCTGCGCGATGCGCTGCGGGCCAAGGCCACCGCCTGCGCCGACATCGTGAAAATAGGCCGCACCCACTTGCAGGACGCCGTGCCCCTGACCTTGGGCGACGAAATGTCCGGCTGGGCGTCCCAACTGGACGCCTGTCTGGAAGGGCTGGACGCGGCCATGCCCCACCTGTGCCGTCTGGCCCTTGGCGGCACCGCCGTGGGCACCGGCCTGAACGCGCACCCCGCCTTTGCCCCGCGCGCCATCGCCCTTCTGGCCGACATGACCGGCCTGCCGCTTACGCCCGCGCCCAACCCCTTTGCCGCGCTGGCCGCCCACGACGGGCTGGTGCTGACCAGCGGCGCGCTGCGCGCGCTGGCCACGGCCCTGCTGAAGATCGCCAACGACGTGCGCTGGCTGGCGTCCGGCCCGCGCTGCGGCATCGGTGAACTGCGCCTGCCGGAAAACGAGCCCGGCTCGTCCATCATGCCCGGCAAGGTCAACCCCACCCAGTGCGAGGCCCTGACCATGGTGGCCGTGCAGGTCATGGGGCTGGACGTGGCCGTGGGCATGGCCGGGTCGCAGGGCAACTTCGAGCTGAACGTGTTCAAGCCGCTGATCATCCATAACGTGCTCACGTCCATGCGCCTGCTGGCGGACGGGTGCCGCTCGTTCGCGGACCATGCCGTGGCGGGCATGCAGCCCGACCGGGCGGGCATTGCCGCGCACGTGGGCCGTTCGCTGATGCTGGTCACCGCCCTTGCGCCGGTTGTGGGCTACGACCGGGCCGCGCAGGCGGCGCATCTTGCCCACACGCGGGGCATCACCCTGCGCGAGGCCTGCCTGGAAATGCAGTTGCTGGACGGAGCGGCATTTGACGCGGCGGTGGACCCGTTGCGCATGGCCAGGCCGCATGACCGGCAAGAAGGGCAGGAACGGTAAGCCCCGGACGGGCGACGCAACATCGGCGGGCAGCACCATGACCCGTGAAAGCGCACACTCCCGCGCATCTTGCGTGCTTGTCCGCATCCGGGCATAAGCGCGCCATAGCCCCTCGCAGGGTCCGGCCCGGCAGCCGGACCACGCGGCCCCACAGGGTGCGGACCGCCAACCCGCCAACCCCGGCCGCGCCACGCCGCATCGCATCGCCGTTCCACCGGTACAGGTTCGCCGCCCGCACCGCCGCGCCCATCCCGTGCACATTCGGGGCAAGGGGCAGGCGGGCATCCATCGCGTCGGCGTTCCGCCATGGCCGCGCCCGCATGCCGTTCCGTGCCCTCGGAACCCGGCAGGCCGCGCGTTGCGCCAGTTGCCCGGCAACGCCGACGCACCCACCCCATCCGCAGCAACGAGGAAGACAATGGAGACCAAACTGGCCAACCCGGCCCCGCTCGGGCTCATGGGCTTCGGGATGACCACCATCCTGCTCAACATCCACAACGCGGGCTTCTTTCCCATCAGCTCGATGATCCTCGCCATGGGCATCTTCTACGGCGGCATCGCGCAGGTCATCGCGGGCATCATGGAATTCAGGAAGGGCAACACCTTCGGTACCACGGCGTTCACGTCGTACGGATTCTTCTGGCTGACGCTGGTGGGGCTGATTGTCATGCCCAAGCTGGGCTGGGCCGAAGCCACCCCGCACGCCTACATGGGCTGTTATCTCGCCATGTGGGGGCTGTTCACCTTCTTCATGTTCCTGGGCACCCTGAAGGGCAAGACCACGCTGAAGTTCATCTTCCTGTCGCTGACCGTGCTGTTCGCCCTGCTGGCCATCCGCGATTTTACCGGCAGCGAGCTGATCGGCACCATTGCCGGGTGGGAAGGCATCGTGTGCGGCGCAAGCGCGTGTTACCTGGCCATGGCCGAGGTGCTGCACGAGCAGTATGGGCGGGTGGTGTTGCCGTACTAGGTAGTGATGGGGGGAGGGGGCTGTCGCCTGAGGTGGAGGGGATGCGCCTTGATGGCGCGGCTTCTACGAAGACAGTCCCGCGTAATTGATACCCCTCGATAGGGAATGAAAGGGGTGGTGCGCGATTGCACCCGGCTTCTACGAAGGCACGTTCGCCCTTCTGCCCACGCTCGATCTCGTTATGCCTCCGGCGGGCAGGGGGCCGTGTAACGACGGCCCCCTGCACCCCCGCGTTCCGGTGGCTCCGCCCCCTGGACCCCCGGCGTCTCCTGCACCGCATTCTTCCCGCCGCCAGATCACCCGAAGGCGCCCAGCGCCGGAGGGAAGCTGGCGGCGAAAGGAATGCGGTGCAGGAGACGTGTGGGTAAAGGCACCCATGCGCCATAAAGACAATGGGAGATTCGTGCGCATTGGCGTCACCGGCGGCAGATCACCCGAAGGCGCTTTGGCCGAGGGAAGCTGCCGTCGAAGGGACGCCGCGCATGAAAACCTGGGGGGACCAGGGGGGCAGCGCCCCCCGGAGCGCGGGGATGCAAGGGGCCATCGCTTAGCGGCAGCCGTTAGGCGAGCGCAACGCGCGAGTCTTACGGATGGCGACCGCAAAGCGCAGGCCCCTTGCCCGCCGGAGGCATAACGAAATCGGGGGGTATCAATCGCGCGGGACTGTCTTCGTAGAGGCCGCACCCATCAGGGCACCACTCATTCCCCCTTCTTCTTCCAGTACGGATTCTGGGTATCCTCGAACGCGGCCAAGGCCGCCGTGGCCCCGCTGCCAACAGCGGTAACGATCTGGCGCACCCCGCCGGTCACGTCGCCCGCCGCGTAGATGCGCGGGATATTGGTGCGCATGTGGCGGTCCACCTTGATGGACCCGTCCTTTTCCAGCACCACGCCAAGCTCCGCCGCCTGTTCGGAATTGGGGATGTGCCCGATGGCCACGAACACCCCGTCGAACGGAAGTTCGCTGACTGCATCGGTCTTCACGTTGCGCACGCGGATGCCGCGCACCACCCCGGTGTCCGCCTCTGCCGGGGCGGTTCCGGGTGCCGCATCCTTCCCGTCCTTGCCTTCCTGTCCCCCGTCCCCCTTATCCACCGGGGCCACGGAGTCGCCCAGTATCTCTTCCACCACGGTGTCCCAGATCACCGCAATGCCTTCGCGCTCCAGCGAATCCTGCAAGGCCTTCTCGGCCCGGAAGCTGTCGCGCCGGTGGATGATGGTCACCTCCGCGCCCAGGTTCTTCAGGTGCAGCGCGTCGGTCAGGGCGGAATTGCCCCCGCCGATCATGGCCACCCGCTTGCCCCGGTACATGAACCCGTCGCACGAGGCGCAGTACGACACGCCCCGTCCGTAAAAGCGGCCCTCGCCCGGCGCGTCCAGCTTGCGCCACTGGGCCCCGGTGGCGAACACCAGCGCCTTGCACAGGTACACGGCGCGGTTGGTGTACACCTCGATGAGCTTGCCGATCTTCACCTCGTGCACCGTTTCGCCTTCGCGCACGGTGGCGTACTGGCGGGCATGGGCGGAAAGCACCTCCACCAGCTTCAGCCCGGCGATGTCGGTGAAACCGGGGTAGTTTTCCACCACCGGGGTCACGGTCACCTGGCCGCCCACCACGGACTTGTCCAGCACCACGGTCTTCATGCCGCTGCGCTCGGCGTAGATGGCGGCGGAAAGGCCCGCCGGGCCAGCGCCCAGCACCACCATGTCGGTTTCCACCACGTCCAGCCCCTCGGGGTCCATACCGTGGCCCCCGTAAGCATGGTCATGCCCTTCGTGACCCAACCCTGTGCCAGGTTCCATGCCGTGCTCGCGCATCAGCTCTTCCGCGTTCTTCAGGGTGACCATTTCCAGCACGAAGCGTTCTTCGGGCATCAGGCCGATGGCCTTGTGGGTGTCGTCGTACTGGGTGTGCGGCACGGAGCCGACACCGAACTTCTTGGACAGGTCCGGGAATTCGTCGGAATTGACGCATTCCGCCTCCACCAGGCCGGGCCGCTCTATGGCGCACTTGGCCGCGTGCATGAACTGGCCGGGGCAGTACGGGCACCCCGGAGAAGAGAACACCCGGGGCCTGCGCGGTTCCTTCAGTTCGGACAGGATGCGCCGCGAGGTTTCTGTAAGGCCCGACTGGCGCAACGACACCAGAAAGATGGATTCCACCAGCGCCCGGCCTTCCTCGCCCAGCGGCGCTCCGGTGAAGCGAATCCGGTAGTCCAGCGCCGGGTCCGCCTCTCCGGTGCCCACGAACAGGGTGGGCGACAGGGTCACGTCGCGCCGCTTGGCTTCTTCGGAATCCAGCGCGTGGTGATGCATGGAAATCTTGTCGATGAGCAGCGAAAGGTCTTCGGCAAAACGGCGGGTGTAGCCGTTGAAGGCGTTCTTTTCATCGCCGTCGGTGAACACGTCGAGCACCACGGGGTTCGGCAGCTTGGCAAACAGCTGGGTCAGCTGCTTGCGCCCGTCCTCTGGGATGAACCAGTCGCGGTCGGCGGCATCCTTGCCGCGTGAGTTGGAAACGCTGAGCTTCATGGGGTGGCTCCTTGGGTGCTGCGTTGGGGTGCGCGGGCTCCGGCAGGCATCAGGGGGACATCAGGGGGGCATCAGGGGGGTGCCTGCTGCATGCCGGTTGCTGGCGGTTGCTGGCGGTACCATAGCATGGTGTAGCCACGCGGAACAACACAGGCAAGCGGGAAGAAGACGCGCGAGCGGTTCCTTGTGCGTGCAGGTGCGCCCCCAGGCACCGGGTAGTGCCTGGTCCGGCCCTTGCGTTTCGTGCGGGTTGACGGCAAAGAGGGGGCAACATTCCCCGTCAGGAGACACCCATGAGCAATCCCGTCATTCTGCTGGAAACTTCTTCCGGCGATATCCTCATCGAACTCGACGCCGAAAAGGCCCCCGCCACCGTGGCCAACTTTTTGGGCTACGTGGATTCGGGCTTCTACAAGAACACCATCTTCCACCGGGTCATCAAGGACTTCATGATCCAGGGCGGCGGCCTTTCCGTGCGCATGGAAGAAAAGCCCACCAACGCCCCGGTGCGCAACGAGGCGAACAACGGCCTCAAGAACCTGCGCGGCACCATCGCCATGGCCCGCACGGCGGATCCGCACAGCGCCGCGGCCCAGTTCTTCCTCAACACCGTGGACAACGCCGACCTCGACCACACCGAAGAAACCGCCGAAGGTTGGGGGTACTGCGTGTTCGGCCAAGTCATCGAGGGCATGGACACCGTGGACAAGATCCAGAAGCTGAAAATCAAGCCCCAGGGCATCCACACCGACGCCCCGGCGGACATGGTGGTCATCACCGGCGTGAGCCGCTTCGAATAGCCGCGCAGCACAGCGCACGCATCCGCGAGGGAGGGAACGCCACGGGCGTTTCCTCCCTTTTCGATTTCAGGGCACGGCAACGCTGCGGGCGCACTGAGGGAACAGTGCAGGGAAACGGCTTGCGGCTTTGACAGTCCTGCCGGGGTACGGCACCATGCGGGCAGACTGCGAAAACTCCGCCCACCAGTTGCCCATCAGCGGCAAGGATGCCCCATGCCCGCAAACACCACGCCCACGCAGGGCGCTTCCGCCACCGATTCATGGTCCGGCACGCCTTCGGGCGGGCATCCGGGGCCGGAACATGCCGGGGCCGCCGGTTCCGGCGCTGCGCCCGCACCCCACACCACTTCCAAACGGGGCACCGTGCTGATTACCGGGGCCACGGGGTACGTGGGTGGGCGCCTGGCCCCCCTGCTGCTGGAACGCGGCTGGCACGTCCGCGCGCTGGCCCGCAACCCGGCCAAGCTGGCGGGGCGCCCATGGACGACCCACCCCGGCTGCGACATCGTGCGCGGCGACATGCTGGACGAGCCATCCCTGCGCGAGGCCCTGCGCGGGTGCAACGCAGTGTTCTACCTGGTGCATTCCATGAACCCCGCCGTTGCCGCCTTTGCCGATGCCGACCGCAAGGCGGCCTACTGCATGGTGCGGGCTCTGCAATCGCTGCGCGGGGTGCAAGACGTGCTGCCGAGGGTCATCTACCTGAGCGGGCTGCTGCCCCCGGAAACGGGAAAGGAAGAGCACGGGGCCAGCCGCGTGTCCGAGCACCTGCGCTCCCGCGCGGAGGTGGGCGAGATACTGGCCCTTGCCGACGCACCGCTTACCGTGTTGCGCGCGGCGCAAATCATCGGCTCCGGCAGCGCCTCGTTCGAGATCATCCGCTATCTGGTGGACCGGCTGCCGGTCATGATCACCCCGCGCTGGGTCCACATGCAGTGCCAGCCCATAGCCATCAGCAACGTGCTGGAATACCTTGCCGGTTGTCTGGACCATCCCGAAACGGCAGGGCAGGCCTACGACATCGGCGGGCCGGACATACCAAGTTACCGGGAACTGTTCGACATCTACGCCCGCGAGGCGGGCCTGCGCCGTCGGCTGATCATCCCCGTGCCCTTCCTGACACCGGAACTTTCCGCCCACTGGCTGCATCTGGTCACCCCGGTGCCGGTGGCGCTGGCCCGGCCGCTCATCCACGGGCTGCGCCAACGGGTGGTGTGCGGCGAAACGCGCATCCGCGACATCATTCCGCAAGACCTGCTGCCCTGCGACGAGGCCATCCGTCGTGCCCTTGACCGGTTGCGCACCCACGCGGTGCCCACCCGCTGGACCGACGCGGGCAGTCCCGCCGTTCCGGAATGGGTGGCCTGCGGCGATGCGGAGTACGCGGGCGGTCATCTGCTGGGGGATGGCTGGGGGGTGCGGCTGGCGGCGACCCCGGAAGACGTGTGGAAACCCGTGGAGCGCATCGGCGGTGATACCGGCTGGTATCAGGACAACACGCTGTGGCGGCTGCGCGGGCTGCTGGACACCCTGGTCGGTGGGCCGGGACTGCGGCGCGGCAGGCGCGACCCGGAAACCCTGCGCACGGGCGATGCGCTGGACTTCTGGCGGGTGCTGGACGTGCAGCCCGGCAAGCGCCTGCTGCTACTGGCGGAAATGAAGGTACCCGGCGACGCCCTGCTGGAATTCGTGGTGCGCCCGGTTTCCGATGCGGAACACGGCGACGATGCCGGGGCAACGCCCACGGGTGCCCAAGCCACCGAGTTGTGGATGCAGTCATGGTTCCTGCCCCGCGGGCTGGCCGGGCTGGCGTACTGGTATGCCCTGCTTCCGGTGCACGGGCGCATCTTTCGGGGCATGCTGGCGTCCATCGCCACGGCAACGGGGGCGCCGGTGCTGCGGCCTCCCTTCCGCCTGCCCGCGCAACGCAATTTCGCCTGTGCCCTGCCCGGGGCACCTGACGGAAAATCCTCTTCGGCATCCTGACCCACCCAGCCGCCGCAGGGCCCAGCTGCCCTACTACCGACACTGCTGGCAAACAGGCCGGATGACCACCCCAACGCCTGGCGGTGCCGCCGTGCCGTGTGCCCCGTTGCCGGATGTTCCCAAAATATGCCTTGTATTCCAGCGTGGTGACACGCTTGCGCACATTCGCTGTCACCAGCAGGCCGGGTATCTGCCGAGTACGGCTCAATCCATCACCACATCGGCACCAGCGATCACAGGCCCACCTGTTCGCTGTTTGCTCCATATTTTCAATATGTTTCACGCGAAACGCACATCATGAACAGTGCCTCCGGCGCCCCAAACACAGGCAATCCCCACCGACACGCATCGGTCACTTGCCGCACGGACACCATCCCGCTGCCCGCCCCCCGGAAAAGCCCCGCACGCAAGGAATACGGCACGCCCATGGCTGTACCGCCAACCGGCGGCTTGCCGATGGCTTGCCCATCCCCGCAACGCAACGGCGCGCCGCCCCCCCGCAGGGAACGACGCGCCGTGTGCGTAATTATATGCAGTAAAATCTAGATGCTGGGCAAGTTCTGCACATCCAGGGTGGCAATGTCCCCCTCGCCGTCCAGATACGGGCGAATGGCGTCCATCTGACGGCGGAAGTCGGGCAGCAGCTTGCGGGCCACGGGTTCGGAGCGGGGGCTGATGTTCTTGGTGGGGTTGATGAACTTGCCGTCCTTCTTCAGGCGGAAGTCCAGGTGCGGCCCGGTGGCCCAGCCCGTGGCACCCACGTAGCCGATCACGTCGCCCTGCTTCACCGTGGCGCCCTTGCGCACCCCGCGCGCGAAGCCGGAAAGGTGGCCGTAGTAACTTTCGTAGCCGTTGGCGTGGCGCAGGATGATCAGGTTGCCGTACCCGTTACCCCACCCGGCGGATGCCACCACCGCGTTGCCCACGGCCTTGACCGGCGTACCGGTTGGGGCGGCGTAGTCCACGCCCTGATGGGGCCTCACGTCGCTGAAGATGGGGTGCTTGCGGGTCATGGTGTACCCGCTGGAAATACGGGTGAACGACAGCGGGGCCTTCAGGAACGAACGCCGCATGGAGGCGCCTTCCGGGTTGTAGTACTGCGGAATGCCGAGGTCGTCGTGGAACAGGTAGGCGCGATGGGTCTGGTCCTGATTGGTGAAGATGGCGGCCAGCACGCGCCCGTAGCCCTTGAATTCGCCGTCGCGGAAGCGTTTTTCCACCAGCACGGTGAAGCTGTCGCCCTCGCGGATGTCGCGGATGAAGTCCACCTCCCAGCCGAAGATGTCGGCAAGGCGGATGGCCAGGGTGGGCGATTCGCCCGCGTCGGCCACGGACTGGAACAGGTTGGCTTCGATGGTGCCTTCGACCCGGACCACGTCCACGTCGTACTGGATGGGTTCCACCCGTGCGGCAAAGGAATCGTCCGTCTTGCTGACGATGAGCTTCTGCGCGTTGTCGATCTCGTACTCGAAACGCTCCAGACCGCCCATGCTGGCGTTGGCCACCACCGTGTACGGCTGCCCCGCGCGCAGGCGGGCCAGCGAATAGACCTTCTCGCAGGCGGCGACCATGGTGTGCACGTCCACCGAGGACAACCATTCCTGCAATATTTTGCCCGCCGTGTCGCCGGAAGAGACAACCCCCTCCACCACCTCGGGCTGGCCGTTCGCGGCGCCGTCAGCGTGCTGTCCGGGGCGCAGTTCCGGGGGCAGTTGCCCGGCGGGTGCGGTGGCGTTGCAGTCGACCGCCGTGGTGTCGGCGGAAGTATCGGCGGGTTGCTGTCCGCGCCGCAGCACGTACGGCGCAGCGACCAGCAGCAGGATGATCAGGAGGACGATTCCGGAACGCTTGGCGGAAGGCAACGGCATGAAACCTCGTGCGATGGGGCAGACCGGAAAAACGGCCGGGGTGACAAAACAAGCCGGTGCTGGCTGTCATGCCGCCCGGAGTGGGCCGGTGCGGTCTGCGCTTCGGTGATGGGGCGGCCCCGCGCCGCGTGGCCCGGTCCGAGAAACAGAAAAGACCGGAGAGGGCACTCGCCTGGCTGATCGTGGCTGGGCCAGGGTGGCCACCGGGAGCGCCCACGGGGGGTGCCTTGCCGTGCACGTGTGGCCGGGAAGGCAATGGGGGCGCGCCCTCTGCAAGCGGGCGGGTCCAACCGAAAGGTACGGGACAACCCTAGCCGCGCCGTGGGGAATTGTCCAGACAGCCGACTGATTCTGCACATCGTTGCACAAATGGCCCCTGCCGCGCGAAACCGGAGCTGGCCGGACCGAGATGCGGAACGGCCCTCTCGCGGCCCCAGCGGGTGCCGTGGCGCGATAAAACCGACATGTGCGCACGCCGTGCCCACCGGTTCGCGAACGGAGCACCACACGCAACAACGCCCACAGCCTGCTCCTGCGCCGCTCCAAGCACCCCGCGCGCGAAAGCGCACGGCACAGGGGTGGGCCAGAAAGCGGCCCGGCGCCAGCCTTCCCGGCGCAAATCCGCACCCGGCGGGCCGGTGATGCCGTTCCGCCGACCGACCGCGTCCGGACCATCACCCGGCCTTGTTCCGATTCGATCAATATGATAATGATGCGCACTTGGGCCACGGCAATTCGCCGTACTCCTCCACCCCGGTCCGCGCTGCTTCCGCACCCCCTCTCCGGGTGGCCTTGCGGCGGCGCAGGCTCTGGAGATGCAAGGCAACGGCGCGCACCGTCGATACACGTACCCGGCCCGCGTTCCCCGCACCCGCAATGCCCGGCTAGGCCGGGTTCACACAGGACCGATCCACCGCCCGTGCTGAAAAAAGCCCTGCGCCAACACCTTCAGCAGACCTGCCAGGAGCAGGATCTGCGCCAGTGGTACGACCCGCTGGCCATCACCCTGAGCACGAACGACAAGCGGCTGGAGGTCCAGTTTCCGCACCCGTTCTTTGCCCAGTGGTTTTCGGCCACGGCGCAGGTCACCTTTGAATCGCGGCTGCGCGAGTTTCTGGGCGACGGCTACGTGCTGCGCTATTCCTCGGGCAACGGCGGCCCGCCCCAGGGTGGACCGGCACCCCAGGCGGCCCGCCAACTGGACTACCCCTTCGGCGCGCGGTTCACGTTCGACAGCTTCCTGAGCAACCGCAAGAACCAGTTCCCCGTGGCCTCGGCCAAGGAAGTGGCCCGCGATGGCCGCGACACGCGCGACAGGGCCTACAACCCCTTCGTGATCTGCGGCGGCAACGGCAACGGCAAGACCCACCTTCTTCGCGCCATTGCCAACGAACTGAGCCGATCGCGCGATGAAAACGCCATATTCTGCGGCGCGGTGGACGAACTGGGCACCCGCTTCGAAGGCCTTTCCGCCACGGGCGCGGCCGCAGCGCAGGAACGCCAGCAGGCCCGCAGCCGCCTGTGCACCCACGAGGTGCTGGTGGTGGACGACCTGCAACGCCTGCGCGACCTGCCCTTTCTGCAGGACGAGCTGACCTTTGCCTTCGACCACTTCCACGACAACGGCAAGCAGATGGTCTTCGCCTGCTCGGGCAAGCTGACCGACCTGGACTTCCTGTCACCCAAGCTGCGCTCGCGCCTGGAATGGGGGCTGATCGTCGAACTGCGCGAACCGGACCTTGACGTGCGGCTGAAGTTCATCCAGCAGCAAAGCCGCTCGCGCAATATCCAGCTTTCCAAGGAACACGCGCTGACCCTGGCCCAGCGGTTTCGCGAATTTCGCCACCTGCAAGGCATCCTGGTCAAGGTCGGGGCGTATCGGCAGCTGGTCAACCGCGATATCCAGGACCGCGAACTGGAACAGATCCTGCGCCACACCGACAGCGGCAAGGGCAACAGCCTGACGCCAGAGGCGGTCATCGCCGCCACGGCGGAACAGTTCGGCATCCCTGCCCGCGACATAGTGGGTGACAAGCGGCAGCAGCACATCGTGCAGGCCCGCCAGGTGGCCATGTTCCTGTGCCGGGAATTGCTGGGCAGCTCCTTTCCGGCCCTGGGCCGGGTGTTCGGCGGCAAGGACCACTCCACCGCCATGTACGCGGTACGAAAAATCAAGCAATTACAGCAAAGTGACAAAGATATGCAACTTTTGGTAACCGACCTCAAAAGAAAGTGCCTAACTCGGGCCGAATGAGCCCGACCCCCTTTCGGCTGTTCCTTCGGTTCCCTCGCGGTGCATTGTGATGTTCCCGGAAATTCCAATTCATTTCCACATGTTGAACCGGTTGCGCACCTGGACACAGGCCCTGCTACTACAACAGGAGATCCAGATATGTTTCTGAGAATACAGAAGGAAGATGTCATCGAAGGCCTGCAGAAGGCCGCCAGCATCATTCCCGCCAAGACGGGCGCGGCCTATCTGCGCTCCATCTGGCTGAAGGCCGAGAACGGTTCTCTCAGCGTGCTGGCCACCGACTCGAACATCGAGTTTCGGGGCGCCTACGCCGCCGACATCGAACAGCCGGGTCTGGCAGGCGTGCAGGGTCGCGCCTTCGTGGACCTGCTCCGCAAACTGCCCGGCGGCCAGATCACCCTCAAGCTGGACGGCGAAAGCGGCAACCTGCTCATCGAGCAGGGCCGCCGCAAGTACAAGCTGCCGGTGAACGACCCGGTGTGGTTCCAGAACTTTTCTGAATTCCCCGCCGACGGCTCGGTGATGTGGTCCGGCGACTATCTGCAGGAACTCATCGACCGCATCGCCTTCTGCATCAGCGACGAGGACGCGGTGGAAGCCATCGCTTGCCTGTCCCTGAAGCCCGGCGCCCAGAACACCATCGAGGCCTGCGGCCTGAACGGCCACCAGTTCGCCATGCTGCGCTTCGCCCATGACGAGCTCATGGCCATGCTGCCGCCCGAAGGCATCCTGATCCAGAAGAAGTACCTGGGCGAGCTCAAGAAGTGGCTGGGTACCGACGAGGTGGAACTGAACATCTCCGAAAAGCGCCTGCACTTCCGCACCGGCGACGGCAAGGAAACCTTCAGCCTGCCCCTGTCGTACTACCAGTACCCCGATTACATGAACTTCCTGGCCAAGCTGTCGTCCGATTCGGTGTCCAGGCTGGAACTGCCCCGCAAGGACGCCATGGATGCCCTGGACCGCCTGCTGATCTTCAATACCGACTCCAACCGCTGCACTTACTTCGATCTGGACGGCAACGGCGGCAACGGCGAGGTGATGCTGTCCGCCCAGGGCCAGGACGTGGGCTCGGCCACCGAAACCCTGGAAGCCACCTACAGCGGCGACATCAAGAAAATCGCCTTCCCTACCCGCAACCTGATCGAAATCATGGGCCACTACCGCTCGGAACGGCTGGGGCTGACCCTGACCGGAAGCGAAGGCCCCTGCGGGCTCAGCGGCAGCGACGACAGCGAATACACCGTGATCATCATGCCCATGAAGATCGTGGAAGAAACCTACTATAGCGAAGAAGAGGTATAACCCTCTCTTGCGTGGGGCGCGCCCCGTCGGAAGGTACGGTTTTTGTGTGCCTCCGGCGGGCAGGACGGCAGCCGTTAGGTAAGCGCGAAGCGCGAACCTTACGGATGGCGATAGCAGAGCTGGCAAAGCCCCCTGCACCCCCTGAATGGGTTTGATAGGTAGTCCGTTTTCCGGTGCCATGTGCGCCGTGTGCGTTTGGACAAAGATACCTTTTGCGGGGTGCCCTGCCCGCCGGAGGCGTAAAAAAAGCCTCACCCCCAAGCCTTGAACGCTGAAAATCCGTAAGTTGGAGACACTCCCAAAGATGACCACTCCCACGGGACAGACCTATACCGCAGACAGCATCACGATCCTCGAGGGTCTGGCTGCCGTCCGCAAGCGCCCCGCCATGTACATCGGGTCCACCGATGCGCGGGGCCTGCACCACCTTGTGTACGAGGTGGTGGACAACTCCATCGACGAGGCCATGGCGGGCTACTGCACGCGCATCGTGGTCAAGTTGCACCTCGACAACAGCGTGACCGTCAGCGACAACGGCCGCGGCATCCCGGTCGATTTGCACCCCAAGGAGGGCAAGCCCGCAGTCGAGGTCGTCATGACCAAGCTGCACGCGGGCGGCAAGTTCGACAACGACGCCTACAAGGTGTCGGGCGGGCTGCACGGCGTTGGCGTGAGCTGCGTCAACGCCCTTTCCGAGTGGCTGGAAGTGACCGTGCGCCGCGACGGCAAGCGCCACCGCATGCGTTTCGCGCGCGGTGCGGTGCAGGGGCAGCTGGATTTCCTGGGCGAATCGGCCAACCACGGCACCACGGTGCACTTCAAGCCTGACGAGGAAATCTTCGAGACCGTGCAGTACTCGTACGAGACGCTGCGCAAGCGGTTCGAGGAACTGTCGTACCTCAACAAGGGCCTTGAAATAGAATTCACCGACGAGCGCAGCGCGGAAACCCACGTGTTCCGGGCCGACGGCGGCATCCGCCAGTTCGTGCGCGACCTGAATTCCGGCGAAAGCGGCATCCACCCCATCATCGACGGGGAAGGGGTGACCGACGGGGTTACCGTGGACTTCGCGTTGCAGTACAACGCGGGCTACAAGGAAAACGTGCTCACCTTCGCCAACAATATCCGCACCAAGGAAGGCGGCACCCACCTTGCCGGGTTCAAGACGGCGCTTACCCGCGCCATCAACGGCTACATCAAGGGCCAGCCCGACCTGGTCAAGAAGATGAAGGGCACCGTGCTTTCCGGCGACGACGTGCGCGAGGGCCTGACCTCCGTGGTTTCCGTCAAGCTGCCGCAGCCCCAGTTCGAAGGCCAGACCAAGACCAAGCTGGGTAACAGCGAAATCGCGGGGCTGGTGGCCGGCATCGTGTACGACAAGCTGAACGTGCACTTTGGCGAAAACCCCAAGGACGCCCGGCTGATCATCGACAAGGCCGTGGACGCCGCCCGCGCCCGCGACGCCGCCCGCCGCGCCAAGGAACTGGTGCGCCGCAAGGGCGCCCTGTCCGACAACTCGCTGCCCGGCAAGCTGGCCGACTGCCAGTCCAAGGACCCGGCGGAATCGGAACTGTTCATCGTCGAAGGTGACTCCGCAGGCGGTTCGGCCAAGCAGGGCCGCGACCCCTCCACCCAGGCCATCCTGCCGCTGCGCGGCAAGATCCTGAACACCGAGCGCACCCGCTTCGACAAGATGCTGGCCAACAAGGAAGTGAAGGCCCTCATCACCGCCATGGGCGCGGGGATAGGCGAGGACGACACCGATTACGACAAGCTGCGCTACCACAAGGTCGTCATCATGACCGACGCCGACGTGGATGGCGCGCACATTCGCACCCTGCTGCTGACCTTCTTCTTCCGGCAGTACCAGGAACTCATCGACCGGGGCCATCTGTACATCGCCCAGCCGCCCCTGTACCGGGTGCACAGCAGCCGCTTCGAAAAGTTCATCAAGGACGATCCGGAGCTGAACGCTTTCCTGCTGGAACGCATCAGCAACGACATCATCATCCGCACCGAATCGGGCTGCGCCTTCACCGGGCCGGACATCGTCTCGCTCATGAAGACCATCGAACTCGTTTCCGGCAAGGTGCGCGACGTGGAAAACATCGGCATCGCCCGCGAACTGTTCCTGGCCTTCATCGAGTACCAGACCCGCATCGAACCCCAGTGGTTCACCGAAGAAGATCCCAACGGCCTGCGCCAGTGGCTGGCCGAGCGGGGATACACCGTGTCCGCAGAGCACGAGGACACCGACGAGGACAGCCGCACCTTCGTGGTCTTCGAAGACACCAACGGCCACCGCACCCGCGTGGGGGCCGAGTTCTTCCACTCCAAGATGTACCGTCAGGCCTGGGACGCCCTGGCCGACATCCGCACCCGCTGCGGCAGCCTGCGCTGCACCGTGGACCGCAAGGGCGAAACCAGTGAGGCCGAGGACATCTTCGACCTGTTCCGGCTGGTGCTGGACGAGGCCCGCAAGGGCATCAACATCCAGCGCTACAAGGGCCTGGGCGAAATGAACCCGGAACAGCTGTGGGTAACCACCATGAACCCGGAAAACCGCACCCTGCTCCGCGTCAACGTGGACGACGCCGAAGAAGCCAGCGAGGCCTTCGAACAACTCATGGGTGACCGGGTGGAACCCCGCCGCGAGTTCATCGAACGCAACGCCCTGTCCGTGCAGGATTTGGATATCTAGAAGAGTTTGGCGAGTGCCGGGGAGGGGACCCTTTGGAAAGGGTCTCCCTCCCCGGACCCCTCCCCCCCAAACTTTTTATCGGGGTGGTTATTCTCCCTATTGAGGGGGTGCAGGGGGCAAGCCCCCTGCCCGCCGGAGGCGTAAAAAACATCTCCCCTCCATGGTTGTCGTCAGACCGCCGGAGGCTCAGTAAAAATCTGTTCTCTCCGGGCATGGCCGCAATAGTGACAGCCCATCGAGAAGCGAGGCAAGCCAGTGTCGCAACAGGTCAGCATAGAAAAGGAGCTCAGGAAGTCGTACCTCGAGTACTCCCTGAGCGTGATCATCGGCCGTGCCATCCCGGATGCGCGCGACGGCCTGAAGCCGGTGCACCGGCGCATCATGTTCGCCCAGCACGAGTTGGGCAACGGCTACACCCGCCCGCCCAAGAAGTCGGCGCGCGTGGTCGGTGACGTCATCGGTAAGTACCACCCGCACGGCGATTCCGCCGTGTACGACGCCCTGGTCCGCATGGCGCAGGATTTCTCCATGCGCGATCCTTTGGTGGACGGGCAGGGCAACTTCGGCTCCATCGACGGCGACGCCGCAGCGGCCATGCGATACACCGAAGTGCGCATGTCCCGCCTGGCGGGCGAATTCCTTGCCGACATCGACAAGGAGACGGTGGACTTCAGGCCCAACTACGACAACACCCTGCTCGAGCCTTCGGTGCTGCCCACCAAGGTGCCGAACCTGCTGCTGAACGGTTCGTCGGGCATCGCGGTGGGCATGGCCACCAACATTCCGCCCCACAACCTGGGCGAGCTGTGCGGCGCCCTGCTGCACATCGTGGACGAGCCGGGCTGCACCGTGGAAGACCTGATGGACCATGTGAAGGGTCCGGACTTCCCCACGGCGGGCTTCGTCTACGCCGGGCAGGGCCTGTACGACGCCTACACCACCGGGCGCGGCACCGTGAAGGTGCGCGGTAAGGTGGAGATCGAAGAGCGCAAGAAGGGCCTGCAAGCCATTGTTATCCGCGAGATTCCCTTCGCGCTCAACAAGTCGAGCCTGGTGGAAAAGATCGCGGCGCTGGTCAACGAGCGCAAGATCGACGGCGTGGCCGACCTGCGCGACGAATCGGACCGCAAGGGCATCCGCGTGGTCATCGACCTCAAGCGCGGCACCATCCCCGACATCGTGGTCAACGCGCTGTACAAGTACACGCCGCTGGAAAGCTCGTTCGGCATCAACATGCTGGCCGTGGTGGGCAACCGCCCGCAGCTGCTGAACCTGAAGCAGGCGCTGGAAATCTTCCTCGAGCATCGGCGCGAGGTGATCATCCGCCGCACCCGGTACGACCTGCGCAAGGCAGAGGCGCGCGCCCACATCCTGGAAGGCCTGCGCATCGCCCTCGACAACATCGACGAGGTGGTCGCCCTGATCCGCGCGTCCAAGACGCCGCAGGACGCCAAGGATGCGTTGATGGGCCGCTTCGAGCTGTCCGAGGCCCAGGCCCAGGCCATCCTGGACATGCGCCTCCAGCGCCTGACCAACCTCGAACATGAAAAGTTGATCGAGGAATACAACGAGCTGCTGAAGAAGATCGAATTCTTCAAGTCGGTGCTGGAAAACCCCGAGGTGCTGCGCTCGGTCATCCGCGAGGAGATAGGCGAACTGCGCGACACCTTTGCCACCAAGCGCCGCACCGAGGTGCTGGAAGAAGAGCTGGACGGCATCGACATCGAGGACCTGATCCCCGACGAGGACGTGGTCATCACCCTGTCGCGCCGCGGCTACATCAAGCGCACCACGCTGGACAACTACCAGCAGCAGCGCCGTGGCGGTAAGGGCATTGCCGGGGTGCACACGTCCGAAGACGACTTCGTGCAGGACTTCCTGACCACCACCAACCACCAGTACCTGCTGCTGTTCACCAACCATGGCCGCATGCACCAGATCAAGGTGCACCGCGTGCCGGAAGGCAGCCGTACGGCCAAGGGCGTGCACATCGCCAACCTTGTCCAACTGGACAAGGACGAGTTGGTCACCAACGTGCTCACCGTGCGCGAGTTCGCCGAGGACAGGTACTTCCTGTTCGTCACCCGGCGCGGCATGGTCAAGCGCTCCAGCGCCTCGCTGTACGCCAAGTGCCGCAAGACCGGTCTCATCGCCGTGGGCCTGCGCCCCGAGGATGAACTGATCATGGTGCGCGAGGTGGACGAAAACTGCCACATCGTGCTCACCACCAACGACGGCATGGCCATCCGCTTCCAGTGCGAGGACGTCCGGCCCATGGGCCGCAGCGCCACCGGGGTCAAGGGTATCGCCCTGCGCAACAAGGACCGCGTGGTGGCCGGCGTCATCCTGGCAGAGGAAGACACCACCTCCATGATCATGTCCGTTTCGGCCAACGGCTTCGGCAAGCGCACCAAGGCAGACCTGTACCGCGTGCAGTCGCGCGGCGGCGTGGGGGTGAAGAACTTCAAGGTTACCCCCAAGACCGGTGACGTCATCGGCGCCATGCCCGTGCGCGACGACGACGCCCTGGTGCTGCTTACCTCCACCAACAAGATCCTGCGCATGGGCCTCGACGACGTGCGCAGCGTGGGCCGCGCCACCCAGGGCGTGCGCCTGGTGCGCCTGGACGAAGGCGCCCTCGTCGTCGGCTTCGACCGCATCGACGAACGCGAAGTGGTGGACGGCGAAGAGTAAAAGAAGGAAAGATGAACCGGGGGAGAGGAAGGAAACTTTTGA
>Ga0247728_10062_pt1 | contig 58459 bp, 53 predicted proteins | sample SalenrCarbi39_FD_183048 | JGI IMG/M metagenome (GOLD analysis project Ga0247728, IMG submission 183048) | Saline wetland microbial communities from Lincoln, Nebraska, United States - Carb-i39 | ecosystem: Environmental > Aquatic > Non-marine Saline and Alkaline > Salt marsh | place: USA: Nebraska...
GGTTCGAATATCAAGATTAACCGGCCGCTTTTTATTCATTTTGACTCCAGTCAACAATTCTAGTGGGGGATTTCAGTTTTCGATCTCATTCATCATAGCAGCTGTAACTAAGGCTGGCGGCGACAATAATGGAGATATTCGGGGCTTACGTTGCATTTTGAGGTCGCAAGTGCATGTGCGTAAATTGAAGCAAATTGCAAGGTTATGCCCAATAGGTAGCTAGCTTATTAATTTAACAAAAGTGACGTGTGTCGTTCTGCAGGGCATGCTGTTCCCCAACCCTGGAAAACCTATCCTCTTTAACACGTCAAAGTCGATTGATAGGCTTGCTGCAACAGCTATCTGCCCGGTTGAAGTCGAAGATCGATGTATCTGTAGGGTTTGGAAATAAATGCGGGCGCCCACCGCACTCACGGCTCAGTTACCATTCTTTGTGCATCGCGGCCGCGCGGCTAGTTGGTAGCTGTTCTAAGCCTAGTCAGTGCCGCCCTTCGCCCCAAGCCCCATAGTCAGATTTGAGAAATGACAGTAGGCGATGCCGCAACGCGCTTCATCGACCTATGTAAAACGACTCCTTTATCGAAATAGTGCACTCATCGCTCTCCACGGCGATCCCTTCATCGCGAATTGCACCGCCCAAGACGATCTGCACTGAAATCAATACTTTCTGATGCCTCTTGATTAGAGATGCCAGCCATAATCATCTCATCGCCAACGCATACGGCGTTCGGCAGCCAACACACTCTCACTCACTACTGGAAGCTCAGACATGAAAACCATAGGCATTGAAAACTCGAAGTCCAGCGTACAGGCCCACTTAACGCTTGGAACCAAAACTATGGGGCTAGGTATCTATGGCGCGTACTTGGCTCTCGCTATTATTTACTTCTGGTTCGGCGGCATGAAATTTACCCACTACGAGGCCGAGGGCCTGGTTCCACTGGTGAGCAACAGCCCGCTTTTGGGATGGGTGTATAGCATTTTTTCGGTCGACATGTTCTCCAGCCTGCTCGGCATACTAGAGATTTCGATCGGCACTCTGATCGCAGGCCGCATGCTGTCGCCCAAACTATCCGTGGTAGGAGGCGCTCTGTCTGCAGGCCTGTTCTTCACAACCCTTAGCTTTATGTTTTCCACTCCGGGCGTCATTGAGCCTAGTTTAGGGTTTCCGGCGATTTCCGTTGCGCCAGGTCAGTTTCTGCTTAAAGACTTAGGGTTGCTTGCTGTTTCGATATTTGTGGCAGGCCATTCGCTGGTTGAACTGGAAAAACGTAAAATTAATGCATAATTTTTTCAATGGCTTAAGGCAGTAATGCCTTAGGCCTTTTTGCCATCATTTTCCCCCGCCAGATCTTTCAACCAGTCACGAGGGCTCAACCCCGTCTTGCGTCTAAATGCGCGAGACAGCGCCGAAGGACTTTCGTAGCCGACTTGAGCTGCAATCAGCGTAATCGAGCGCCCTTCTCGCATCAGCTTCTGAGCCAGGCTAACTCGCCAACTCAACAAATAATCAGCAGGCGTCTGTCCGATGACACTCTTGAAATGCACGGCATACGCAGCGCGTGACATATTTGACTCACTGGCCAGCTCTGCTATTGACCAGGCATGTTCCGGGGAGTTGTGCATCTGTAAAAGCGATCGGGCAAGCCGCATGTCGGCCAGTCCAGCCATCATTCCGGTGCGCAACTGGTGATGATCGAGCAGGTAACGGAGCAACAGAATGATTAGGAGCTCAAATAAGCGCTCAAGCGCGGCTTCCCTTCCACAATGCACATTTGCCGCCTCGGCAAACATCCACTCCAACGTGTCTGCCAGCATGGGCAGATCATCGAGTGCGAGCACCAAACAGTCCGGTAATGAAGCCGACAAAGGATTATCAATTCCGCCCTCAAACTCCATGGAAGCACACAACAACTTTGCGCCATCGGACTCACCCGCAAACAATTGATGCTTGGCGGGGCGTGGCATAAAAATCAAGCTAGGGCGAGTGAGCTGCAAATCCTTGCGATCGGGACCAAGCAACGTCACGCTGCCGGCCTGAAGCAGATGGATATAACCTCGCCGCTCGGCGCCATCGTAAGATGCAGAGCCGCATAGGTCGCCGTCATAGAACAGATTGGCCCGCACGCCGAACCGCGAGAGCAAATTAGACAAACGATCCATTGGCCGATCCTTGACGAGTCAGAACGCACAGACCATACCATCTGCGTTGTCGTTCAGTGCCTGTAGCGAACATGCCGGCGTAAATCAGCCAACGGATAAAGTGATCACTGAGCAGCTCAGCCTCCCTTTCCAGTTCGGCTGTTAAAAAAACAACACCGTTGTTTGAAAGCACCAGCAAATCAAGTGCTCACTCTTCTATTTTACAGTACCTGGCAACAGCACTTTGCGGTGCAGTCGATCAGATATCCGGAAGGTTGATCGTAAGCTTCAGCCTAGCGCTCTTCGAATTTAATGTCGTCGAGCTTCGGCCCAACCATTCCCCCGACCTACTCTTCCCTCCCCTAGAGACCCTAGCAGTCACTTGAATCGCGGCTGTCTGCGATAAGGTGTTGCTGGTAACAAAATCAGCAATCCGCCCTGGGTCAAATTTCAATCGGCAGGGTGGGTCAATTTTCCATCAGCGCCAACACGTACCTATCAGGGTCGAGCCAAGGCCCAAGGAATCGAGCTTGTTAGCGTGCAGATCTATCGCCCCCGAGTGATAGACGTGAACGCGCCGTTGACTGAGATCGAAGGATAACGACTCGATACCTTCCAGTCCCTCCAAAGCCAAGCGAATCATGCGTTCTTCAGAGGGACAGTCCATCTTGGGTACAGAAAACTCACTGACCCACGCAGCCCCATTGCTTCGGGTGGACACCTCATTCGACGGTGCAACGCTATTCGCACAACCACAAGCTTTGTCACCACTCATCCCGTTCACCTCCTAACAAGTAGGCAGCCTAAATACACCCTGTAGCAGGTACAGGGTCAACCATTGATCCCAGTCAGGCTATGCCAAAAATTGAGGTCTATATTGGAAAGTAGTGATTCACCCTCGATCAATCACCCGCTGCAAGGAGTAGAAGATGAAAGCATCCCAACTCGCCGCCGTCGCTTTGGCGGCAGCGCTTTTCCCCGCATTAGCCTCCGCGCAGCAGGACTCAACCGCTGCTAAATCGGCCCAACAGCAACCGATAAGCGTTGAGCAATTCGACCAAGAGATGGCGAAGGCACAAGAAAATCTCAAGAAAATGCAGGAGCAAATGAGCCAAATCCAGAAAGCTAGCGACCCTGCACAGCGTCAGAAACTGATGCAAGAGCACCAAACCATGATGCAGCAAGGAATGCACATGATGAACGGAATGCGTGGCGGCGGAATGATGGGGTGCTGCGGAGGGGGCATGATGGGTGGCCATATGATGGGTAACGGTCAGATGATGGGAGGTGGCCACATGATGGGTGACGGTCAGATGATGGGAGGTGGTCACATGATGGGCTGGGATCAAATGGGCAGCCACTACTCCCAGATGACGCCTGAGCAGATGAAGCAGCATCAATACATGATGGATAGGTACATGGGCATGCAGCAAATGATGATGGATCAGATGATGCAGCATCAGCAACACATGGGCACACCGCCTCGCTAAGCCCTCACGTCGACGCCACGGGGGGCATCCTATTCCACCATGAGTTAGGCAGGCCCCCACCGATGCGGCAGCAGTTACCCCGGAGTGGAACATGAAGCACGAGGTGCTGAGCCCCAGCTATACAACCAGGATCGATCAGCTACGGATGGTGAAATAAGCCCCTGGGGCTACTTAGCCCCAGGCTTCGGTGCTAGCGTAACTACCTTACCTTGGGCAACGCCATCCAACTGGGCCAGCTCAATCATGAGGCGCTGGTTCACCGACGCGAGCCTGGCTAACTCCTCAAGAAGCAGGCTGTTCTCCGCCCGGAGCGCCTTGTTCAGTTCTTTCTCCTTCATCAGTGCTTGATGCTTGGAGTCACGCTGGGCGCGCACCGACTTGCCCATAAGGTTGCGAATACGTTCCGCCACCGCAGGGTAGGTGTTATGGATAAGGCCCGGCGTGACTCCTGCGGCCCTGGCAACTGAGGAGATGCTGAGCTTTTGGTTGCCCTCGACCATGCCATCGATGACCTTGTCGAGTGCATCGGTTGTCTTTGGCCGAGATCGTCCAGTGGAGCGAGGCTCCGTCGCTTGCTTAGTCATTCACAGCCCCTTCTTGCTCGTCGTCATGGGGGGATATGCCTAGGCTGTTGATAACATCGAGCGCGACTTTCAAATCACGCTCGGCACGCTGTCTTACTGCTGGGCCTGCATCCTCAATTTTCATCAGCTCCCGCTGTTGCGAGTAGATAGCATGCCAAGTGCCGGCGAATGTCTCATCAATTACCGAATGCTTGCACCCAGGGCACCGTGTCGCCTCGTATAAGCCCGCACCTCCGCATCCGCGCTCTGTGGCAATGCACCAGCCATGGCCAGTCGCCCGAATATTCGCATGAGGCGCAGTTTGGGCCAGTAGAGCGGCCCTGTTCTTGACCGGAATAGCCCGCAACTCAACGATCCTCTCTCCTGCGCCTCCGGCCAATGGCTGATCGTCGAGCCAAGATTCAATCAGGTCGATTTTGAATTCGGTCATCTGCTGGAGGATCTCATCGAACAACGTGAGATCCTGAAGGGGGTTGGAGGCATAGAGCTGAGTCATGCTCATACTGCTGTGTTTGAACTGCCACTTGAGGAATACAAGCGAAGCACGCCCCATACGAGACTCTACAAAGCACCGGGCATAGGTGCGACGGCACTGGTGAGTCCGCAATGGCCAATCACTTCCAGCGGCTTTTGCGAGCCGCTTGAAGGCCTCATTGGAACCTGCGGCGCTGAGCACTTCGATGTGTCCAACACGCTCGGTTTTGTTGCCGCTTCCATTCAAGCAGAGGAACAGTCTCTTCGAGTCTTTTCTGGCCTTCTCCAATCGAAGCAAAAGATCAGCGGAGTCAGTTGAGTTGGGCGACAGTTCAAGGTCGCTCAACTCCGCCTCAAGCTCTCTTCTCATTGGGGTTGAGCACATGGCAAAGAGATTTAACGCATCCAGCGTAAGCTCAGGGACAAGATATTCGACTCGCCCCTTTCCTGTTTTATGCTCGGTCGTGATTACCCAGCAGTAAGTAACACCATCCACCACCTCTTTTCGCCATGCACCGACTTCAATTCCGATGACTTCTTCGTTACGCATGCCGCTGGTAATTGACGCGATGTATAAGACAGCATCACGACAATTAATCATTTTGGAGCTGCGGCGAGTAAAGGTGCCAATGCCGGTGACCATCAAATCTTCTTTCGCCTCATGGACGACCTGCTCGCAGTAATTAAATATCTTCGCCTGATCGTCTGGTGGAATTATATCCGTCCTACCGGTGTTCTTATTAGCAGCTGAACTGCCCCTTGTTTCTCCAATTCCGCTAACTCGCCACAGGGACGACTCTCCCCATGGAAAATACTGAAGAGGGGAAATGGTTTCGACAGAGAAAATCCATAAAAAATCAATTATCCGCAGCCTGGAATAAAGAGGCATCGGCCTCAATGATTCTGACTTGCAATGATGTATGTAATTGCTGATATGTATAGGCCGAACATCGGAAAACCGTTCAATTCCCAAGCCACTAAGCCAACGAATGAACGGAATTACGCTGGCGCTGACGAGAGTTGTGATCCCCCTGGCGACAGGTGGCTTTGACCCTGGGAGCCCTCTCTTGAACCATGCATACGCGACTGCCTTGCAGTCATCAATCATCTCAGGTGGGAGATTAAAGTCCCAACTGACATACTTGTGCCCCTCGCTTACGTTAGATTGATCAAAGAATGGCCGAAGATCCCACCGAGCATCACCAAATCTGCTTAATACAAAAGTTTCGCCATGATCATTAACAATCGCACTAACAACTATCGCATCTCGCTCAGCCTTGCTTAGGCCCGAGGCTGTTACAGGTTGCGCGAACAGTACATCATAGGCCTTGAGAGCTGCCTTGGAGTTCCTATTAGCCGACAAGATCGCCCCCTCGAATTTTCCGCATAAACTCAATCTTGCATCCCCAGAACGGATGAGGGGACATTTTCGCTTTGGCTTTAGCCGCCTCGATCAGTTCAATATTAAATTTTCTCGACGTAAACTCGTCAATGAGCCTGATGAAATCGCCTTGGCGTTTGCGCCATCCCGCCCACTCATCCGTTAAAAAATACTCCATCTCCGCGCGCAGAAACTGCTGATAGCTGAACAGTCGATACAAGTCATCAAGAGTACCGACAATTGCGTAACTAGGACATGTCAAGCAATGAATGAACTCGGAACAATGGGTGACACCATCTTTGGGCGCCAGGCTTCCATAGAGGCTATCTTTACAGCCTCCTGGGGGTGTCGGTGTGACATTGATGCCACGCAGCTGATCGGTGAAAGCCGATCCGACGAAGATCGCTCCCTCAACCCTGATCTCGTCATTTATCTTCAAATAATGGTTATCAGCGACGCTAGGGGACTGGCCCATCACGGCGGACACTTCCAGTAGGTCGCCGCCGCTGAGCTTCCAAAGCCTACTTTCCATAGTCTTTCGAAGACGACTGAGATTAACGATCAGCGGCTTGCCCTGATCATCCTTCAAAGAGTGTCGCGCACAAATACTCTTCGTTGATTGAAATAACGTGCTGGAAGCAAGCGCGACTATCTTATGACCATGCCCATTCTGTCCGGATCTATATAGCCAAACATGCGACTTAATATTCTCAGGTGCAAACCCAACCAGTGGTTCAGAAATTGACAAAGCCTTATTTACAACAGCAACCCCATCTAAAGGAATTGAGTTGTATTCGTCATGCAGTCCCGTCTGTCGAATGGTTTTGCTCTGAGCACCCTTTCCGCGTCTTTTTACGGTGTTCAAAAGTCGAAGATTAGGGATGAATGGGTGTGGCTGGAGCGCATCTCTAGACATTTCTAGGAGCGGCGTAGTGTTAATGCCAGATCTGGCGGCTGTAATCAGTAACAAGACCGTCATTGCTTCAGCGTCATTCCCAGGGAATAACCCCTTATGAATAGCTATTAAGTCTGATTTTAGTGCAGTTATAAGACCCTGCATTTCCGAGAGGCTGAGCGGCTTCGCGTCATTGGTGGATTTCGCGTTATTCGGGAAAGGAACAACTGGAAGAAAATTATCTTTGTCTGTCTCAATGAATCCGTATTCAATTAGACTGATGATCAATGACCTCAGTGAAGTGTAATAGTTCTTTGCAGTCGACCCGTTTGGATATTTTAGCTTCAACCAAGAAACATATCGATCAAGATGCCGTCTAGTTAGACTGTTGGGGGATGACGGTGGTGAATCAATCGCTCCGCTTTTCAAGAAGGCCATGAAATATCGAAGGCCATAGCTGGAGTACCCTACAAGAGTAGCCAGAGAGAAGTTCCCTCCATTGACCAGCGCCCTGATTACATGAGTGCTCTGAATGGCCCATGCGTCAAAGCCAAGCCCAATGTACTGAGTGTGATCAATTTTAGTTACATTCCGAGGATTTTTCGGGAGATCGATTACAAGCTTATTCTCTACGGTCTCGAATCCTTTAGTGACCGAATGCATCTCGGCCTTATAGCTTTTCTTTCGGGCCAACAGTAGTACCTCAGGCGCTTGGAGTAGAGCCGGCCATAAACATCATGTCTATCTCATCCTCATGGGCAAGAACAGACTGAGCCTCTAGCTGATTAATTAGATGCAGATACACCATTGTTGTTTGAATGTCGGAGTGCCCCATTCTGTCTCGGACATAGAGTAACGGCTCGCCTTTAAAATCTCGGCTTTTTCGCAATGCAAGAAGGGTATAAGTTCCATAGGTATGGCGAAGCATATGGGCCCTAACATAAAAGCCGCACTTGCGCTCATACGCTTTCATCACGTCGACGATAGAGTCTTTCGCGTATTGCCGCCCCTCCTTGGTCAGCACCAAGGCCGTGGTGCGTCCGTTGCCGGTCGCTTTCCGTACTTCGCGCTTATGAAGCGTGTACGACCACATTTCCTCCATCAGCGACCAAGGCACGTCAATTGTCCTCGGACGGTTGTACTTGAGATGCATGTCCGATGGTTCAAGAGCCACGCTGATCATTTGCCCAGGACGTAGGCCCTTCTTCAGCCGAGGATTAAAGATGTACTTGAGAGGGAAAGTGCGAGCCTCGCAGGAGCGAAGGCCAGTACGAACCATTAGATGGAACAAGATCCGGTGACTCGGATCTGCATCAAGGGCGAGGCAAACCTTTGCCTGATCTTTGGTCAGGAATTTGGTCAATCGCTTACGCTCTCGCACCATCACTGAGGGTTTGGTACTCGCGGCGTTAGGACGCGCTACGTGACTGAGAAAGCCAGAGTGCGGAGTCGCTCTGACCCTTCGCTCGCCAAAGGGTAGAACTGCGATCAGATCACGCTGCTTGGCCCATTGGTAGAACCTCACAATTAGGTTCAGTCGCTTATTCAGTGTGCTGGGATCTAGCTCCAGCTCACCGCTCGACCAGTCTCTATATCGCGACAGGACGCTCAGGCCATCTGCCTGACTCTCCTCATTCCAGGCCAGGCCATTAGCCTCCAGGAAGGCGAAGTAGTCGAACAGACGGCGACCATAGGCCTCCCACGTCAGAACACTGAGTGCCTCACCTGACTCGACTAGGATGTGCCATAGGAATGATTGAGCCGGTTCCACAGGCCAGCCATCTGAACCAACCAAGAGCGGGAAACCTTTGAAGGATCGACCGGCTACCGTCAGGTCTTTTGTCGCGAGCACTAACCTCATTCCACAGCCTTCAAGCCCCTATTAGTGATCTCCCATCAAGAGCCGGGACAAACCTCGATCAGGGGGGGGCGGACTGTAATGGATTAGCTAACAGTTGGCACCCTTCAGATCATTGTTCGAAAGCACGACGATAGGCGTACGGCGCAAGTCTGGTCGAAAGACACGCTCGCAGCTGGCGTAGAACGAGTTGCAATCAATGAGGGCGATGGCCCGCTCAGTACTTGCCATGGATTCGGATGCTGTATGACACCACGCCCCATACGTAGAGTTCTTCGCTTTCGAGGAGGTACCGCGGCGGGAACTTCGGATTAGCCGAGCGCAGAATGACCTGGCTGCCGGCTCGGTCGAAAATCTTGACCAGAGGCTCGTTATTCAGCGCTGCGATGATCACCTCCCCTTTTTCTGCCTCCCGTCCCCGGTCGATGATCAGAATGTCTCGGTCGAAAATGCCGACCTGGATCATGCTCTCCCCGTCTGCGCGCGCCAGGTAGGTATGCGGAGCTCGGATGTTCATCAGCTCGTCGAGCGAGATGCTCCCCTCCATGTGGTCCTGCGCTGGGCTCGGGAATCCGGCGGGCACGCAGAAACTGAAAAACGGCAGTGCAATTGTGGCGGGAGCAGCAGGTCCCAACATATGGACGGGCATGGCACAGACCTCATAACTGTATGCATATACAGTATTCTGAAGCTAGAGTCCGGTCAATTGAACCAGATGTGCGGGGGCACCCATGTGTGGACGTTTCGCTCAGTACCGAATCGCCTATGAGTACCTGGACAAGATCGCGATGCAGCTGCCCTTGCCATTGCGTGGCAGCGTGAATCCTGAGCCAATCGGACGCTACAACGTGTGTCCGCAATCACTGGTTCAGCTCCTGCACCAGGACGATGATGGCCTGCGCATGGAGCCGGTCAAGTGGGGTTACGCCCCATTGTGGGCACAGGGGAAGCGACCACCAGCGATAAATGCCAGGGTGGAAACGGCCGCGACTAGCAAGTTCTTTCGCGATATCTGGCAAACCGGCCGCGCAATAGTGCCCGCTGATGGTTGGTACGAGTGGAAGAAGGACGCGGCCAACCCGAAGATCAAGCAGCCCTACTACATCACGCTCCGTAGCGGCGAGCCGATGTTTTTCGCTGCGCTCGGGCGGTTTCAGCGAGGCGCCTCGCTGGAACCCCGAGACGGCGACGGCTTTGTTGTCATTACGTCATCTAGCGCTGCCGGCATGCTCGATATTCACGATCGGCGTCCTCTGGTTCTATCGCCAGAGTACGCTGCGCTCTGGATGCAGCAGGAGCTTTTGCCGCTCAAGGCTGAGGAGCTAGCACTGGCGCATGGTTTATGCGTCGAGGAATTCGAGTGGCATCCGGTGGGTAAGGACGTCGGGAACGTGCGGAATGATGGGCCGGAACTTATCAATAGGATCGCCCAGCCGCTGGTATAAAGGCATTTCGCTTCAATGACCGTTGGTGACAACCTAAATCAAGTGCGAGCTTTGCTTTCAGGCCCGCCACTGTATGGGCTCGCGCGACGGTGAGTCGTCAGTTTAGAAAAGTGAGCCAGGGAAATTCGCTAAAGCTCAAACGACGAGCTTGAACACACCTCTTAGGGGCAGATAGCACCGCTTCCGCTTACGGCCAGAAGCGGCCTATCGTTACCAGCTGAAATCGACCCTAAGCTGCCGCGTGTGTTCTGGCACCACACATTACGGAATTCCCCCACACTCACAGAAACCGTCGTCTATTGGGGCAATGTGGAACCAAGCAGCTGTAGCTTGCCTGGTGGCATAATCGCAGTTGGTTCATAACAGGTGTGCATTAATGGCCACTGAAAGCTACGACCAGCTCGCGATCTTTGCAGCCGTGGCGCAGGAGCGTAGTTTCACGCGCGCCGCTGCCAAGCTAGGTATGTCGCAGCCGGCCTTGAGTCGCGCCATGCGCCAGCTGGAAGAGCGCCTCGGCGTTAGGCTACTCGCGCGCACCACTCGCAGCGTTGCCCCCACGGAGGCAGGAGAACATCTGCTGCGGGTGGTCGCGCCCAGATTCGAAGAAATCGACAGCGAGCTGGGATTGCTCAGCGAGTTTCGTGACAAGCCGGCGGGCAAGCTGCGCCTCACCGCTGGCGAGCATGCGGCGATCACTATCCTGCAACCCGTACTGGCAACGCTGCTACCGGATAATCCGGATCTGAGCATCGAGGTCATCGTCGACTACGGTCTGACCGATATCGTGGCGGAAGGCTACGACGCCGGCGTACGGCTAGGTCAACAAGTGGCCAAGGACATGATTGCGATGCGCATCGGCCCAGATATGCGCATGGCTGTCGTCGGCTCCCCGGCGTATTTCGCTAGGCATCCGCAACCAGTAATTCCGCGTGACCTGATGCAGCACAATTGCATCAACATCCGCATGCCCACCTACGGCGGCATCTTCCCTTGGGAATTCGAGAAGAACGGAGAGGAACTCAAGGTACGAGTTGAGGGCCAACTGGTGTTCAACAACATCGCCATGCGCCTGGGGGCAGCCCTCCAGGGGTTAGGTTTGGCCTACATGGCCGAAGACCTAGTGCAGGCGCATGTAGCTGAAGGCCGGCTGATTCGCGTGCTTGAAGACTGGTGCGAGCCCTTCTCGGGCTACCACCTCTATTACCCGAGCCGGCGACAGAGTTCACCGGCTTTTACCTTGCTGCGCGATGCCCTGCGTTATCCGGGCTAAACCGAAAACATCACTGCGCTGGGGCTTCGACCCCGCTATAGGCGAGCACAGCCGGTGGTAGCCGTTCACCTTGGATGCTGATTTCAGCCAAGGCCGCATTGAGTTCCGCAAGCTCCTGATTGTTGAAGGTCACTTGTGCCGCTGCGTTGTTTTCGAGCATATGCGCCATCTGTGTCGTACCTGGAATGGGCACAATCCAGTTCTTTTGCACCATCAGCCAGGCCAATGCGAGCTGGGAGGGTGTCACGCTCTTGCGTTCGGCCCAGGCTTTCACCAGGCGCACAAGCTTCAGGTTATTAGTCCGACTCTCCGGCGCAAATCGGGCTTCGATCCCGCGAATATCACCCTCGGCAAAGCGCGTCTTTTCGTCGATTGCCCCGCTGAGAAAGCCGACCCCGAGCGGGCTCCAGGGGACGAAGCCGATACCCAGTTCCTCACATAGCGGAATCAGCTCCTGCTCGGGGCCTCGCCATAGCAGCGAATATTCGTTCTGCGCCGCGCTAACGGGCAGCTCGGCATGCGCTCGGCGCAATGTCTTCAGCCCCATTTCGGACAAGCCCCAATGCAGCGCCTTGCCTTCGGCCATCAAGTCTTTGACCGCCCCCGCCACGTCCTCAATTGGTATCTGCGGGTCGACGCGGTGCTGGTAAAGAAGATCGATGCGATCCGTACGCAGGCGTTTGAGCATGCCCTCAACGACTAACTTGATGTGCTCCGGGCGGCTATTGAGCCCTGGGCGGCGCTCACCGGTTTGCTGATCGATGTTCCAGCCGAACTTGGTAGCGATCACCACCTCATTGCGGAACGGGGCCACGCCTTCACCGAGAATTCGCTCCACCTCATGGGGGCCATACGCCTCGGCCGCATCATAGAAGGTGACGCCGTGCTCGAACGCGGTGCGAATGATGTTGTGCATCTCCACCCGATTAGGGATTGTCGTCTGGTAGGTGCGACTCATGATCTGCACGCCCAGGCCTACACTCGATACTTCCAGAGCGCCGAGTTTGCGCCGGCCGACCAGGGTAGTGGTTTTCGTTGGCTTTGCAGAGACTACTGAGTCACTGGCGTTCGCCGTCATTCCCGGGATCAGAGGGGCTTGGTATCACCTTACGTTCCCTACATTGACACTGCCAAATCGCCCGTCACCCCTACCTCTTGCGGCTATTTCGGTAATTGGCAATTGACCGTCAAACTCAAGTCCATTGATTGACACAAACTCGCGCCAATCAAGAGCAGGTTTGACGGGGGTATCAGAGCAAGCCAGCTCTAACAACGCCAATGTTTGACACCCACATTCGACGCATTAAGCCCGGAAGCAGCGTGAATCGCCCCAGCTTTCCTAGACACTCTCCAAGCTCTGGAAATAGCGCTTTTCAAACTCCACTGGCGATAGCTGCATAGCGCTGCTGTGCCGGCGCTTGGGGTTATAGAACATCTCGATGTAATCGAACACATCACTGCGGGCTTCTTCGCGGGTTCCGTAGGTTTTCCGTCGGATGCGTTCCCGCTTCAGCAACTGGAAAAAGCTTTCCGCGACCGCGTTGTCGTGACAGTTACCGCGTCGACTCATGCTGCTGATCAGGTTGTTGGCCTTGAGGAAACTCTGCCAGTCCGAGCTGCTGAACTGGCTGCCCTGGTCGGAATGGATCATCACTTCCTGCTTGGGCTTGCGCCGCCACACAGCCATCAGCAACGCATCAATGGCCAGGTCGCTGCACATCCGAGGCTTCATCGACCAGCCGATCACTTGGCGAGAAAACAGATCCAGAACCACTGCCAAGTACAACCAGCCCTCATACGTGCGGATGTAAGTGATGTCGGTGACCCAGACCTTGTTCGGTTCACTGACATTGAACTGCCGCTCTAGACGGTTGGGCGAGGCCACTGGCGGCTTGCCACCGTAGTACCCGGGGCGCCGGCGATAACCGGTCTGCGAGCGCAGCCCCTCTCTCCTCATCAGGCGAGCCACACGGTGCCGGCCACAGGGCTCGCCCAGCTCACGCAGGTCGTCGTGGATCTTGCGGTAGCCGTAGACCCCGCCGCTTTCCAACCAGGCATGCTTGATCAATCCGAGCAGGCGTTGATCTTCCTTGGCGCGTACCGATTTCGGCTCGACCAGCCAGGCGTAGTAACCGCTGGGATGCACCTTGAGGGTCTGGCAGAGACGCCGCACCGGGTACTCCACCGACAGTTTGCTGATGAAGGCGTACTTCAGCCTGACTCCTTGGCAAAGTACGCGGCGGCCTTTTTTAGAATGTCTCGCTCTTCGGTCACCCGCTTGAGTTCCGCGCGCAAGCGACGCAGCTCAGCCTGCTGATCATCTACCTGCTGCCGCTGTACTTGGGGTTTGCTGTAGCGCTTTACCCAGGCGTACAGGCTGTGCGCGGACACGCCTAGACGCTCTGCTACTTCGGCAACGCGCAAGCCGCGTTCAGTGATGTGCTTGACCGCTTCAATCTTGAATTCTTCAGGGTAACGCTGGTTGCTCATGGCACCTCCTGTTGGGCCTCATTATGAGGCTTGGAGGTGTCTACGAAACTAGGGGCGATTCAGTCAGCTCCTCGGCGTGCTCGGCCAACAGCCGCTTGAGTCGGGCATTCTCGTCGGCCAGCGACTGCTCGCGCTCGCTGCCGGCCTGAGTCTGGTGCTTCTTGCTCCGCCAGCCGTAGAGCTGGGAAGCATGCAGGCCGAGCTGTTCGGCAGCCTTGCTGACGCCAATGCGCTCGGCCAAAGCCAGCGCTTCGTCCTTGTAGGCTTGGGAATGGCGGGTGCGGGTCTGTTTCATTGGGGTTGCTTGTCTTGCCATGATTCACCTCGTTGCAGTTTATCGCTTAACGGGGTGTCCACTGGGACTGGGCAAGATCACAGAAATCCTCTCGACATCGGGCTCACCTTGGACCGGTCAGAGCTTAGATCTTGGCATGTGAAAGGTGCCTGAAAATTAAATCGGATTCCTTGCTCGAAGGTCGTTGCTGGATCGATGGACACTCTGAGGGCAACAACAACCCACACTAACCCCGAGGTAAATCCATGATTGGATGCCCAGAATATAGTTTGACATAGAGGGCCGCAAAATCCGCAAGCTTCAGCGCTATGGCATGCCGCAACAACGGAAATATAGTTCGACACAGCCTAACGCGTCCGCCGGAAAAGCCCCACCGCAGCCAGGAATAAAGTCTGACACCGCCGCCCTGGCTCGGCTTATTTTGCCTACTCCGCCAACTTCCTGAGCGACACCGAGCATGGCGTGATCATGTAAGTGGAAACGACTCCGGTGCATCGTACTGCCGCAGTCGACTCGACCAGAACGATGGTCGAGTGTTTCGAAGCGCAGTTCGATCTAACGCCGGAACGCCTCATTGGCTATGCCGCCTATGCGGTGCAATCCGCCTAAAGAGGTGCGTTCACGGGCCGCGGTTTGAGCTTTAGGGAAAATCCCTCCTCGCTTTTCTCCACTATCAGCTCATCTCCCAGCGTCCAACCGAGTTTCGCAAGTAACTCAGATGGAAGCTCAACGATTACGTCTCCGCTGCCGTCTCCCGGATCTTGGCAGACAACTCGCCAGCTGTTAGGTGTGTCCATGACGCCACCCTCCTTACAGAAGCTAAAGTCAGAAGCATGGCGGAGACGCCTTACCATAGCGCACACCCATGTCGTAGATTCCCCCTATTTGGAGGCTAAACCATGACAGAGCCCAGCGACCACGAAATTGGCCATCCCGAGGGATTGATTCCTGCGCTCGCAGCCAGCGCCACGCATGCTGCTTACCTGCGTGCAGTTCAGGCAGGCCGTACGCTGATAATGGCGAGGGATGGATGGCTCGTTCGAATTGATCCGGACGGCTCAGAGACGCGGCTTCGCGCCTTACCCATGAAGCATAAGGTAACGGCGGGGAGCGTCTTTCATTTTAGCGCGCAATTGCGGAGCTAGGGCTGCCCAACGCGGATACGACTGCCTCACGAAAGTGGCGGGCGCAGGCAGTACCGCCAAGATCTTGAGGCGGTGAGTGCGGCAAGCTTAATCCGTACAATGCCGCTTCGTTTGCTCTGTGTAGCCCGATGAAGCACCCGATGGTGGCAATCACCGAGGCCACGCCAGGTCGCCTGGATCGAAGTAGCTGCTACAGGTAGCAGACGTGATCGACACGAAGCCTGATTTGCGTGGCTGTCCATTCGCATCGCTTGGCCTGCCGTCCGAGAATGGATTCCCGCGGCAGTTATTTGGAATCTGCGGTGCTGCTCGACCTGGCTTGTTAGCTGGCGTAAACCAAGATCCATCACGGCGACCAGATGAAGACCGGTGGAATTAGGAGGCGATGCGAATGCCGCACGCCGAGTACTTCTGGTTAAGCGCCAGATCGATTTCGGCAACGTACTTCACGTGCGCCATGCTGCACGGCACATCTATCAGGCGATGCAACGTCTTCTCTATTTTAGCCTGGGGCCTTTTGGTTGTTGACGATACCGTCGATGGGAATCGCGCCTGCACAGTCAGCAGCGACACCGTTTCGCCTCCAAGATCTATGGCTCCATTAGCGTCGCGAATGACTGATGGAGGATGCGAATCGGTGTCGGAGTCGATGCGATTACCCACCGGCCGGACGATCAGGGCGGATTCGAACAAATCGATGCTCGAATCCGCATCATTTAGCAAGCCGAACGGGCCAGGCCACGCTGTTTCACGAGCGTATAGATCGCCGGAATAACAACCAGCGTAAGAATCGTCGAAGAAACCATGCCGCCCACCATCGGCGCGGCGATGCGCCTCATCACCTCCGATCCGGTACCGGTGCCCCACATGATTGGCAACAGACCGGCCATGATGGCAACCACAGTCATTATCTTCGGCCGCACTCGATCCACCGCGCCAATTATCACTGCCTGGTAAAGGTCATCCACCGTCAGCTTTTCACCGGCAGCCTCCCGCTCTGCTCGACGCTCATCGAGCGCGTGGTCAAGGTAGATCAGCATGATCACGCCTGTCTCCGCGGCAACGCCAGCCAGAGCAATGAAACCCACCGCTACTGCAACGGAGAAGTTGTAGCCCAACGCCCACATCAGCCAAACGCCACCTACCAGCGAGAATGGCACTGAGAGCATGACGATCAGCGTCTCGGTAAGCCGCCGGAAGTTCAGATACAGCAGGAGGAAGATCACCACCAGCGTCAACGGCACTACGATTTTCAGCCGCTCGGCCGCTCTCTCCATGTACTCAAACTGGCCGCTCCAGGTGACATAATACCCAGGCGGGAAACTCACTTGCTCCTGTACAGCTTGCTGCGCCTCGCGCACGTAGCTACCGATATCCCTATCACGAATATCCACGTAGATATAGGCCGATAGCAATGCGTTCTCAGTGCGGATGCTCGGCGCGCCCTTAGTGATGCTGATGTCCGTAAGCTGGCCGAGTGGTATCTGTGCACCGCTCGGCGTCGGCACTAGCACTTCAGTGCCGATCCGTTGGGGATCGGAACGCAGCTCTCGCGGATAGCGCACATTGACGCCGAATCGCTCCCGCCCTTCGACAGTGGTGGTCACAAGCTCGCCGCCAAGGGCGGTGCTAATCACCGTTTGCACTTCCCCTACCGTCAAGCCGTAGCGGGCCAAGGCGTCATAGTCGGGCGAAATGTCGAGGTAGAAGCCGCCTGTAATACGTTCGGCAAACGCGCTGGTGGTGCCGGGCACTGCCTGCACAACCGCTTCAATCTGAGTTGCTAGCCGCTCGATCCCGGCGAGGTCCATGCCAAATACCTTGATGCCAATGGGCGTTCGAATGCCGGTGGAGAGCATGTCCAAGCGCCCTTGGATGGGCATAGTCCAGCTATTTGCCACGCCCGGAAATTTCAGCGCGTCGTTCATCTCGGCGATGAGCTTGTCCACCGTCATTCCTGGCCGCCACTCTTTCTCCGGTTTGAGGTTAACCACCGTCTCGAACATTTCCACCGGCGCCGGGTCGGTGGCCGTGGCCGCGCGGCCCGCCTTGCCAAACACCGAGGCCACCTCTGGGAAGCTCTTGATGATCCGGTCCTGCGTTTGCATGAGCTCAGCGGCCTTGGTAATAGACATACCAGGAAGCGAGGCTGGCATATACAGCAGCGTGCCCTCGTTGAGTCGCGGCATGAACTCGCTACCGAGCTGCCGCGCCGGCAAAATGCTAACGACCAAAACCACCAGCGCTACAACGATTGTCATCACCTTCCAACGCAGCACACCTTGGATGATCGGGCGGTAGACCCATATCAGAAAGCGGTTCACCGGGTTCTTGTGCTCGGGGATTATCCGCCCTCGCACGAACAGCAGCATCAGCACCGGCACCAGGGTCACTGATAGCAACGCCGCAGCGCCCATAGCGAAGGTCTTGGTGAGCGCCAGCGGCGAGAACATCCTCCCCTCCTGCGACTCCAGCGTGAACACCGGTAGGAAGGAGACTGTGATGATCAGCAGCGAGAAGAACAGCGCAGGGCCTACCTCCCGACAGGCCTCGATTATAATATGTACACGCGGCTTCTCCGGCGGCGCTCGCTCCAGGTGCTTGTGGGCGTTCTCGATCATCACAATAGCTGCGTCCACCATCGCACCGATGGCGATCGCGATGCCGCCCAAACTCATGATGTTGGAGTTGAGCCCTAGCCAGCGCATGGCGATGAAGGACATTAGGATGCCAATCGGCAGCATGAGGATGGCCACCAGCGCACTGCGCACGTGCAGAAGAAACACAACGCACACCAGCGCAACGATGATCGACTCTTCAAGAAGCGTGAACTTGAGATTGTCGACAGCGCGCTGGATAAGATCCGAGCGGTCGTACACCGTCTCGATATTCACTCCTTCCGGCAGGCCGGGACGGATCTCCTCTATTTTGGCCTCAAGATTGTCGATCACGGACATAGCATTCTCGCCGTAGCGGGCAACGGCGATGCCGCCGACCACCTCACCCTCTCCATCGAGCTCAACGACGCCGCGACGCTCGTCCGGGCCGAGTTCGACGCGAGCTACATCACGCAGCAGAACCGGAATTCCGCGTGAAGCTTTCAGCACCAGTTTCTCGATGTCCTCTGCACCGCGCAGGTAGCCACGACCGCGCACCATGTACTCGGTCTCGCTCATCTCTACGATGCGGCCACCGACGTCGGCATTGCTGGTACGGATGACTTCAGATATCCGGCTCAACGGGATGTCATAGGCCTGAAGCTTCTGCGGGTCAACGGTGACCTGGTACTGCTGGACAAAGCCTCCGATGCTCGCAATCTCGGATATGCCTTCGGCCTTGGTGAGCTGATAGCGCACGAACCAGTCTTGCAGGGTGCGTAGCTCAGCAAGGGTATGACGTGTGCTGGTCAAGGCGTATTGGTAGACCCAGCCCACACCTGTGGCATCTGGCCCTAACGCGGGTGTCACCCCCGCTGGCAGGTTCTTCGAAGCGAAGTTGAGGTACTCCAGCACCCGCGAGCGGGCCCAATAGATGTCGGTACCGTCCTCGAAGATGACATAGACGAAGGAGGCACCGAAAAACGAGAAGCCTCGCACCACCTTGGAGTTGGGCACCGATAGCAGCGCCGTGGTAAGCGGATAGGTGACCTGATCCTCTACCACCTGCGGGGCCTGCCCAGGATATTCGGTGTACACAATCACCTGCACGTCGGATAGGTCCGGCAGTGCGTCCAGTGGGGTTTTCATTACCGCGTAGATGCCGGCGCCGATGATAATCAGCGTGGCGAGCAACACAAGGAAGACGTTGCGCACCGACCATTCAATGATTTTGGCAAGCATGCTTAATGCCCTCCATGGGAATGGCCGCCGTCCGGCATCACATGATCTGGGTGACTCCCAGACTCAGCGTCGCTACCGTGGCCCGCATCCACCTCACCCGCCGGCTTATGAAGCTCGTTGCTCTCGTAACTGCCGCTATCACTGTGATCGTCGTGTCCAGCATGACGATGAAGTGCATCGGCATTGCCTGGCGCGGCGGGACCGTCAGGCCCGACGGCGGCTCCATGGGCATGGGGATCCGCTTCTGCAGTCGAAGCCGACTTCCCACTCATGCCGCTTAGCGCTGCCTTTAGGTTGCTCTCGGCGTCTATCAGGAAGTTGGCGCGCGTGACTACTGACTCGCCCTCCCCCAGCCCTTCCAACACCTCAATGTAGCCGTCGGCACGCCTGCCTGTGCGCAGTTCGCGCGGCTCAAAGCGACCTTCGCCCAGGGCAACCAGCGCAATCCGGCGAGTACCGCTGTCGATTACCGCCGAGTCAGGCACTGCGAGCACCGGCGCCTGCTCACCTGCTGCGAGCTGAGCGGTGCCGAACATAGCCGGCTTAAGCAGGCCGTCGGGATTGGTTAGCTCGATGCGAACCCTGGCGGTGCGAGTCTCCGGCGACAGATCGGGATAAACGAAGGTTACCTCGCCCCTAAAGCGCCGGTCGGGATAGGCGCTTACCGTAAGCTGCGCCTTCTGCCCAAGCTGAACTAACGCCAGATCCTGCTCGAAAACCTCAGCGATAAGCCAGACGGTATCGAGATCCGCGATTCGGTAGAGGGCATCCCCTGGCTGAAAGCGCATACCTTCAACCGATGGCTTATCCAATACCACGCCATCCACGGGCGCGGCGATCGTCAAAGTGCGAGTTACCTTGCCAGTACGACGCAACCGTTCAAGCTGTGCTTCCCCGATATCCCAATTGCGTAGCCGCTCAAGGGCAGAATAGGAGAGGGAGGCGAGCCCCTTTTGCGCGGCCGCGCTGCCGCCGGCAAGACTTTGCTGCCCGGCATTGGCGATCAGGAACTCCTGCTGCGCCGACACCAGCTCGGGGCTGTAGACCTCCATAAGTGGCTGGCCTTTGCGAACCGGCTCACCGGTCGTGTTGACGTAGAGCTTTTCGATCCAACCCTCAAACTTGGGCGCCAAGGTGTATTGGCCGCGCTCGTCGACCTGCACCGTACCGACTGCACGCACTGTACGGGTGAGCACGCGGCGCTCAACTGGCGAAGACAGTACACCCAGCAACTGCACCTTCTCAGGGCTGATTACAACGGTGTTTCCCGATTCATCACCCTCATAAACGGGGATGTACTCCATACCCATGGAGTCCTTCTTCGGCACCGGGGAGGTGTCCGGCAGTCCCATGGGATTGCGGTAGTACAGGATCTTGCGCTCGCCCTGCGCGGCAGCAGGCCCCTTGTCGGCGTAGACCGGGATGTAGTCCATCCCCATCGGATCCTTCTTGGGCACTGGCGACGTGTCGGGCAGCCCCATGGGGTTGCGGTAGTACAGAACCTTGCGCTCTTGTGGGGCGGTGCTTCCAGCTACCTCCGAGGAGCCTGTCCTTTGCGCCACCATGTAGCCACCACCGAAGCCGGCGATTGCCGTCGCAAGGGCGAGCGCACCTGCGCCGAAAATCATGCTGCGATTCATAGTTCTGCTCCGACAAGACGTTCCAATTCCACCACTTGGACTCGTTGCTCCAGCGCCAGCGAGAGCAGCGACAGCTTCAGCTGGCGAATCTGTCGCTGGGCATCAAGCAAGGTCGCGAAATCGACGTTGCCGGTCTGATAGCTGGCGAGCGCCGATTGATAGGTGAGCTCCGCCTGCGGCAGGAGCGTTCTGTCAATCAGTTCGTGCTGTCGAAAGGCTGTCTCCAACGCCGACCACGCTTCACCTACGCTGCCCGCGAGACGGCTGTTGACCGCCTCGCGACGAGCCTCGGCGGCGTAGCGCAAGGAAACGGCCTCGCGCTGCTCTGCGCTGCGGCGTTTGCCCCACAGCGGGATATTCATCTCCAGCATCAACTCGAACTCTTCGGCCCGGTTACCCATCTGGACGACGGCAGTGCCGACGGTGATATCCGGAATCCAGTTTCGGCTGGCAAGCGCCTCAGCACGCTGGGCCTCTTGAATTCGTGCATTGAGCTCAGCCAGTTGAGGATTGCCACCGAAGATACGAGCCTGCAGCTCAGCCAAGGTCGGCACTGATGCAGGCAGAGCAGGCCAACCGGCGGGCTCCGCCAGCGGCGAGTTCGCAGGGCGCGCCAAGATGCCGTTCAACCGCGCCGCCGTGCCGCGTCGGTCGCGTTCCAGCGTCAGCAGCTCGCTCTGCAGACTGGTGTGCTCGGTCTGAGCCTTGATCACGTCCTGTTGCGGCGCAAGCCCCACTCTGTAGCGAGCTTGGGCAATACTCTCAAGCTCATCCACCAGCGCCCGCAGCTCCTCGGTGACCTGGATGGCTGCGTGGGCATACTGGTATTCGTTGAAGGCAAGCTTGACGAGACTCCTGAGCTCGACTCGGCTCAGGCGCTCGCGGGCCGCTGCCTGCTCGGCGCCCGCCTCTGCGATCTCGCGAGCAAGCCCCCGCTTGCCGCCAATAGGAAAAGTCTGACGGAACGCGTAACGTGTGCTGCCAACGCCGCTGGGCGATAGGCTCGGGTCGTCGCGGGCGATGCCCATTTCCTCAAAAGTGAGCATCGGGTCCGGGAGCGCACCGGCTACATCGGGACGCTCCCAGGCGGCCTGCCTCTCATGCCCGACAGCCCGGAGCTCTGGGCTCTGCCGTTCAAGCAGGTCTAGCAGCGGAGGCAACGTGGCGCCAAGCTCGGCTGACCCTGGCGAAGCCTGCGCGCCGCTGCTCAGAGCAAGGCCTAGGATGACGGGTGCTAGCAGCCCCCAACTGCGGACGGGCAGCGGCTGAACGATCCAGTTCATAGAATCTCCTTACTGCAGTGCCGGTCCCGTTGATTGCAGCAACGACAACTAGAATATTCGAGGACTTCGGCTTGCGCACCACGCCAGTCATGAGCGGAGAGCGGAAACGGGTGTGCCGACCAGGCGCGATATTTGATCAAGTCATTCATCATGTTTAACTCCGAAGCACGCAAATTTCGGCACAAGGGAAAGCTTGGACCCGTTTATGAGCGAGCCTCGAATAGTTCGTAAATATTGTTTGGCTTTATTGCAGATCAGACCTGTCGTTTATATAACCTAAACTTTACATTTATGTCAGTTACCTAAACTAACATATTTTCAGCGTACTACTCGCAAAACACCTGCTATCTCCGCCGCCGCAAACCACAAATAATCTGCTACCTCCTCTTCAAAATCAATACAACTATTTCACCAACAAACGTGAAAATGTAATGCACAAGTAAGGTTTACGACAGCTTCTTCTCCGTAGGCTATTAGTAATAGCCTGATCTGTAAGGTAGTTTTTCCTACGCCCACAGCCAAAGTCAGAAAAACAACCATTAGGAGGTTGTCATGAGACCGCACCGACGCACACCCCTCGCTCCAATTTGCTTCGTGGGAATACTCCTCGCTGGGACGACGCTCGCTGATGACGACATGCACAACAAGAACGCCATGCCTAGCCCAATTGGACAGCAGCCCACCAGCACGCCATCGGCGCACGCTACCGATCCGAAGTCCTCTGCTCCTCAGAATACGCTTGCAACGCCCGATGCCATGGCCACGCACATGGAGGAGATGGCAGCCATGATGCGCCAAAAGGGGCAAGCCATGGAGGCCATGGGCCGACAGATGCAGGAAGGCAGCATGCAGATGCATCAACAGGCCATGGCGATGAAGACTGGCGACGCCTCTGCGCATCAGGGCATGGACATGTCTGCCACGATGCAGCACATGCAGCAGATGAATGAGGACATGAAGCACTGCGAGATGCAGATGCAGAGGGTTGACGCCACCATGCAGAAGATGGATTCGAGCATGGGTGGCGGTATGGCTAAGAAGAAGATGGGCCACATGTAGCGGAGGCCGGCGCGGTGCTAACGGAAGACTTCGTACGGTGGAAGCGAGTCGCCGCTGCAGCCACGCTGGCGATGCTGCTAGCTCCCGGAACTGCTGGCGCTCAGTCGGCTGCTGATCTACACGCAGCTTATTTGCAAGGCAAGGTCGGCTACACCACGGCTGCGCAGCTGGTCGCTGCCGGCACGGCATCTGCCCAGGGCGGCGGCTCGATGGGTGGTGTGCCGATGGGCACCACGCCGGCGGCTGGCGTGCCGATGGGCGACGACGATCACGCCGCGCATCATCCGGACAAGGCCGGAAGCATGGCGGTACCGCAGCCGGCGCCAGCCGATGGCATGCCGGCGCAAAGCAGCAGCTCGATGAACGGCATGCCGATGAGCGCCACACCGCCGGCTGACGCATCGGCGGGCGATGACGATCACGCCGCGCATCACCCGGACGCGACTGCCAGCATGCCGGCTTCGAGTGGTGCATCGATGGCCGGTTCCATGGGCGGCATGATGGCCGGTTCCATGGGCGGCATGATGGACGACATGATGCGCGGCTGCCGCGGAGACGAGTGCGGTCGGGATCGGCGCCTCAACAAGCTGCTGTATCCGCAGCTGATGGCGCTACCGGATCTACCGCCGGAGCGGCGCGCGAGCGTTGAGCAGCTCGCCCACCACCGGATGCACGAAGGGATCCAGCTATTGGCGTCCCTGTCGTCGGAGGCGTCGCACGCGGTCCAGCGCAACGACTACGGCGGCCTGCAGGAAGCATCCGACCGCATGCGCGTGGCCTGGGGCGAATTCGACAGCGGCTTGTCGGCCTACCGCGCACTGGCCGAAGGACAGGCGCCGCAGGGGATCGCGCTGGCGTGGTTCCGGCGCGAGATGAACCTGACCGATCCCCTGACCACGGCCCCGGCGCACGGCGTCTTCGGCCTGTCGGGCTTCCACTACTTCACGATGGCGTTGCTGCTGGCCTTTGCGCTGCTGGCCGCCTGGATGTACGTGGCGCGAACCCGACGCACGAATGCGGTCCTCGCCACGTTGCGCACCGGGGCACCGGTGCCTCCGGCCCCCGCCGCTGCGCCTCGTTCCGGTGTGGCGCCGGTCCCCGCGGCGTCCGTGTCTCCGGGCGTGCCGGCCGAGGGCGAGCCGCAGGCACGCGCACCCGTGTCCACCATGGGCGGCTGGGTGGGCAAGTTGCGGGTCGCACGCGTCTTCCAGGAGACGCCCAAGGTCAAGACGTTTCGGCTGGCGCCAGTGGAGGGCGTGGGTGCGCTGCCGTTCGAGTTCGAGCCCGGCCAGTTCCTCACGCTTTCGGTGCATTCAGGCGGGAACCAGGTCAAGCGCTCGTATTCGATCGCTTCATCGCCATGCTGCCACGGCTGGTGCGACCTGACGGTCAAGCACGAAAGCGGCGGCATCGTCTCGGGTTACCTGCACGAGCAGGTGAAGGAAGGCGATCTCCTCGATGCGTCCGGCCCCTACGGCCGCTTCACCTTCCGCGGCGTCGAGTCCGACAGTGTCGTGTTCCTGGGCGGCGGCGTCGGCATCACGCCGCTGATGAGTTCCATCCGCTACCTGACCGACCAGAGCTGGAACGGCCGGATCGACCTGGTCTACGCCTGCAAGGACCTGGAAAGCGTGATCTTCCGCGACGAGCTGAACCAACTCGCCCGCCGGCATCCGAACCTGCATGTGTCCATCGTGCTGAGCGACGAGTCATCGGCGGCATGGACCGGCCCGCGTGGGTTCATCACCGCCGAACTGCTGGGGCAGATTCCGCAGATCCGTTCGCGCCGCATCCACTTGTGCGGTCCGTCGGTGATGATGGACGCGGTCCGCAACGAACTGGGCAAGCTGGGCATCGACCTGGCGTCGGTTCATTCCGAGCTGTTCCTGAGCCCCTCCAGGACAGTGCCTCCCGGCCTGGAGGTGTCGGCGGGCGACACGGCGACGGCCGTCACCTGCAGCTTCGAGCGGTCCGGAAAAAAGGCGCCGCTGGCGGCCGGCCAGACCGTTCTCGAGGCCGCCGAAGAGGTCGGCGTTCCGATCGAATATGCCTGCCGGCAGGGTTACTGCGGCCTCTGCAAGATCAAGCTGCTGTCGGGCGAGGTCACCATGGACGTGGACGACGGTCTGACGCCACTCGATCGTTCCTCGGGCGTGATCCTGGCCTGCCAGGCGAAAGCGTCGGCCGATATCTCGGTGGATGCGTAGATGCGCAACCAGGATCGCATCATCGCGACGATCATCTTCTTGATGCTGGTGGTCCTGTGGCTGGGTTTCCTGGTGCACCGCTCTTCCTTCTTCGCCGGAAGCCTCCTGGGTGGCGTGTTCGGCGTCGTAGGCGCGGCGTTCATGCTCGTCCCGCTCACCTACACCGTAATCAAGCGCAGCGCTACGCTGCGCCGCGCATTCACCAGGAAGCATGGCTTCGGCGCATTGCTGCAGGCGCACGTCTATTTCGGCTTGGTAGGCGCGCTGTTGGCCATCCTCCATAGCGGGCACAAGTTCCAGAGTGCGCTCGGCGTCGCGCTGACGGCATCGATGCTGCTGAGCGTGCTCACTGGGTTCATCGGCCAGCATTACCTGCGCTACGTCGCGGAGAACATCCGCGAGAAGAAGGCGCAGATCGACGGGCTGTGGCGCCTTCTGGATGGGCAGTACTGGGCCTACGCGCAAGGACCAACAGCGGGCGTTGCCGGTACGCCCAAGGCCAGCGCCGAACTGCTGCCACTGGCATCCGCCGCCGCCGATCTGCAGTACTCGATCCAGTTCCAGGAGCGGGTGCGCAGGCTGTTCAACGCCTGGCTGTCGGCACACATCGCGTTCTCGATCATCTTCTATCTTCTGCTGGCGTTGCATATCTGGGCTGGCATCTACTTCGGGTTGCGGTGGTTCAGATGAGTCGAAAGGGAAAGATCCTCGCCGCGCTGCTCGCGGTCCTGGCGCCGGTGTCGGCAGTCGCACTGTGGACATACCTTCCGCAAATGCAGCGCGCCGCGACGTGGCAGAACATGGCCTCTCCGGGCCCCCTGTCCAGCGCACATGCGTTTCTCAAAGAGGACTGTGCGGCGTGCCACACGCCGGTGAAGGGCGTGGAGGACGCGACTTGCGTGGCCTGCCATGCAAACGAGACCGTCCTGGTCCAGCGACAACCGACGGCATTCCATGCCGACATCGCCGGCTCGAACAACTGCGTGGCCTGCCACAAGGAACACGACGCCGGCCGCAGCCTGCGTGGTATGGACCATGCGGCTTTGACCGACATCATCGTGCGATGGCTCGATCGGGCCCCGGAGGGTCATGAGGGGGCGGTGCTGCTCGCGCACCTCAAGGCACACCGGCCCGAGGCGCTGCCGGGCAACCTCTCGCTTGCCAACGGCATGACTTACAAGGAGACGCTGCTGGACTGTGCGAGCTGCCACAAGACCACCGACCCGCACGTCCAGGTCTTCGGAAACGACTGCGCGACATGCCACGGCACGACCACATGGTCGATTGCCGAGTACCGGCATCCACCGCCGAGTTCCACCGAGTGCGGCCAGTGCCACCTCGCGCCGCTCAGCCACTACAAGGAGCACTTCGGAATGATGTCCAAGCCGATAGCGGGTGTCAGGAATGCGGAACCTGAGCAGTGCTATCTCTGCCACCAGACCACCTCATGGAACGATATTCGGGGAATAGGCATCTATGACCACCATTGACGGGTGTTTCTATGAACCTTGAGGCACCTCATGCAGCGATTGAGATCGCGGTGATCGGGTTCGAGATTGCAGGGGTGCTCGCTATAACTTTCGGAAGTTTCATAGCGCTCTATCGCTTTTTTTTCAATTACAAAGGGGCCGCATTGACGGATCGCTCCCGGTCATTACGGCAAGATATTGGCGGCGCGATTGTGCTAGGACTAGAATTCCTCGTTGCTGCCGATGTCATACGAACGGTTGTAATTGAGCCCTCGCTACGAAACGTTGCAGTACTTGGTTTGATAGTACTTGTCCGAACATTTCTCAGCTACACGCTCCATATGGAAAATAAAAGCCGCGAGTCGTAGGCACCCCTCGCGGCTATGTATGTACTACTAAGCACATCGCTCAGCTGGGCAGTTTCCCCAGACGGCCCCATGCCAGTACCCGCACCGATTCGCCATAAAAACGGCAAGGCTAGTAACGATTGTATTGCTGAAATGCTTATGACCACCGCCGCACCAGGAGCATGTCTCGGGCTGCGACTACCGCCTCGGACTCTTACGTTTATGCAGGCTTCGATGGGTCGATAGGTGGTGTCTTATCTCCGACAGTTCGTTCCGGCGACCCGATACTCAACAATCGCCAAATCACCCTTAGAGTCCTCATAGGTAATTTGGGCCGGCATCACATCGTTGCAGGTCATATCGGTTCGCGTGGTACGAATTACCTTGGCGATGTCCAACTTCATCCCATAACGATAATGGACAACTTCGGGAGGCTTCTTTCCGACAGAAGTAGCGTACTCCCGCATAGTATTTTCGTTCGCACGTATCATTTCGCCATACTCGCGATCTGAGCTACCCTCTGCCAAGGATAATGAGCTCACGCTCATAAAAAACACTGCTGCCGTAATCTTGAAAGCTTTCATAACCAGCTCCTAACTTAACGTGTGTGATGAAATTATAAGAGCGGCAAGCTGTTACCCATATGACGCGGTAATTACACTGGTGTTATGAATCAAATTACCCAAGGATTAAGTGGGGCCGGTAGCATTCGAGCAAGCATAGCCATCCCGATTAATTGGCTCAGTTACCTAGCGGCCACACCATATGAAAATCATTCAGCCGTTGAGCTGGGGGTCGCAGGCGCTCAAGTTTTAAATTTGAGAGGCCCATCCACGCAGCGCTTCTGGCTAGGACGGGCCGACGGGTGACAGGCGCCCCTCGGCTCTTGATGAAGGGGCATAGAACTGGCACTGCCGGAGCAGAGAACAGCATCGGCATCGACCAGGGGCGTATTCTCGATATGCGCCGCATCAGACTTTCCCGGCTCAAAGCTGGGATACTGACCGCTGCGATCTCAGACCAAAAGATGGGTCTCGTCGATCACATGCATCGCTTTGCGTGACGTCCGCGTTTGCAAGCTACCCGCGGCAATTATCGGTGCCTTTTGGAAGACATCACGAGGAAGACCACATACTGCTCGACAATGACAGACTCAACTTGGTAATAGCCTATGTAGGAGGCGATAGCGGCGCGGCCATAAGGGGCGGCATTCAGAATGGCAATGGAGCTTCAAAACGCTGCGTATCGTCACACTTTTGGTCAGGGCCTCATATTCGCGGCAGAGAACGCGATCGCGATCGGCGGCATATCAGAGCGGACTGGTGGTTTTCCACAGCGACTGTAGTGATTTCGTAGCAGCACCACTGGGTCCCCCACAGACATTCGCTCAACTGGTGAAGTAGACGCCAACTGAATGTAAAAATTGTATGTGCTGTGGAAAAATTAAATCACTCGCTCATGTTGCTTTGAGCTGAGCCGAGAAGGCCGACTCAGCCCATTGTTGCATGACACGCTGTCAGGATCCTCCTCCCGTGTAAGGAGACGTTATGATCCGGCTTACCCCTGTGGCAGCTACTCAGAAATAACTTTCTTGTCATTTATTACCATGTGAGCGGTTGTTTATTTTGGCTGGCATTCCGCGGAACTCTACCGCGTGAAGTCGCCCGTCTGGAGTACGAATTTTTATTTCATATGGCCTAACATTTCCCTTAAGTGTGTTATTTATAGCTTTATTATCCGAACGCTCTTTATTCATAGGGGCCACACTCACCACCTCGCCGCGCTTCAGCAGATCCAGCATTACTTGGTGACCATCCCCAACAGTGTGATCGTGCCGCATAGCACTTTCTTGTTCCGTGCCGGCGACGGCTGCGAAAGCTGCCGAAATTAGCGAAATCGTCACCAGTGCTTTACTAATTTGGTTCATCATTTATCCCTCTTCCCCGATTTGCGTTTAAAAAACTATTGCTCGCTTTCTGTCTCAAACATCCCAAGTATAAACTGCACGTCTAGGGTTCCCTTAGCAAAGGGAAGCCTAAGCATCGATGATTGTTGCAGGGTAAGTGCTGATACCTGCAACAACCATAATCGTATTAATATCGCGGAGGTGTCCGTTAAAGTGGTATCAGCCGTTTTTAACGCCTACTGGGGCACCGAGAAATTCGACCGAATGGACGACTCCGTCAGGGGTTTTAATTTTAATCTCATACGTTCTTACATCACTTCCGGAAACTGGTGAATTACCCATTGGGGTCACGCTTAGCACTTGCCCGGTTTTTAGCAGATTGACCATCACTTCATGACCATCGCCAACAGTATGGTCGTGTCTCATGGGTTGATCGCCTTTATTTGCAGCGATGAGAAAAGGAGATGTAGCGGTTAGAACAAGGGCGATAACGAGCTTTTGCATGCTTTTCATTGTGCTTTCCTCAGTGTTGGGGCCTGATTTGAGTGTGGCGGGTGAATACTTACGGGATGCTGTCCCTAAAATTACATTGGCGTAACCTCAGTGACAGCCAACAAACGTTCAGCTCCTGCGCTTTGGAAACTGGAAACAGGTCTGAACGACCTGATCTTCCACAAATCGCAATTACTGGTTACCGCAAGGATCTCGATGTCGCTCCTTACCCCTTAAAGGCTTACCTCTTCTACATTCGACAGCGAATATCGAGGAGACATCCACAGTTCGACAGGTCGTACAGCGTCACCAGGCGCGCCGTGTTCCTCACCAAATCACGGAAGCGCGTCACGCAGCCAGACTGGCGCATGGTCACTTCTACTTGGAGCAGCGCTGCGCAAACCCGAGAGCGAGTAAACTCGGTGCAGATTACATTTTTGTAAGCTTTTTAAAAAAATCGAAACCTCACAGCCTCCCGGCTTGTCCGTTCTTAGGTAACACCGAGGGCTGATTATCAAATCTGAGCTCTCACAGTATTAGTAACGCAACTGCCCGGCATGATCGAAAAATACGCAGACTTTAGTCAATGCAATACTGTGGCAGCACATCACCATGAGGAGTTGATATGAAAATGTCTTATTGGCGTTTCGCTGCGATGGTGGCCACATCAACCGTCATCATGTACGGCGTTATGTATTTGAATACTTACGCTTTTGAGCATGTTCTATGGAGTGAGACCCGTGCTTGGATGGCGTTAGTAATGGGAGCTGTCATGGCGATAGTCATGCTCGCCTTCATGCTCAATATGTACAAGAAAAAGCCCATGAACATAGCGATATTCGCCGGCGGAGCAGCTTCCTTTGCTATTGCCCTGTGGCTTGTTCGTAGCCAGGCAACTGTCGACGATACGGACTATATGAAGGCCATGATTCCTCACCATTCCATAGCCATCATGACAAGTGAGCGCGCTCAGATTTCAGACCCGCGCGTTCGCAAGCTGGCAGATCAAATCATTGAGGCTCAGCGCCGAGAGATCTCTGAGATGAAGTTCCTGATCAATGATCTAGAGAGGGCTAACTGAAAAAACGTATCGAGCAACTTTCTCGCCCCGGCCCGTTTTTCCTTCAAGCGTCACGCGATCCCGACGAGGTCATTGCGCTTATTGAGTTCGCTGACCTGAGCGGCCAGCACACGAACTAACCCGCGATGACGGCGGTGTAGCAAGACGCTCGTCGCGGTAAAAGCTCAACTACTGCTTGACCACCAAACGTGCCCCGTTGCTTTTAGCTGTCATGTACGTGCTCTTTGCCATCCGCATGAGTGTGAGCGTTGGACGCCGGCTCGCCATGATGGTCGCTGGCGCTACTGCCTTTCGTGCTGGAGTTACTTCCACCATGGTGATCATCGCCGTTACTGCTCGAAGAATGGTGATCGGCCTCTGGAGCTGAGCCGCCGTGGTGGTCTGCAGCCGCTATACCGCGACGTCCAGACTCTCCTCCAGCGGCAGCATTGCCATGATGGTCAGAATTGCTGCCATCCAAGCTTTCATGATTGTGCGTCTGGCTCTCACCGCCACCATGCTGGTGACCGCCACTCGCAGCGACGAGCGCTTGGTATTGCGTAGCGTCGATCTTGGGCAACTGGCTGATGAAGGCAACCATGCCCCAGATATATTCGTCGCCCATACTCTTACCCCAGGCCGGCATGCCTGTTGCTTTGATTCCATGCTTAATGACCCAGAAGGCGGATGCAGGGCCTGCGTCAATGCCGATCTTGGCCAGGTTAGGCGGGGCTGGATACAGCGCCTGACTCAGCTCTGTTTGTTCGACACCGGGCGCCAGATGGCACCCAACGCACATGGCGTTGTAGTTCCCGGCCCCGCCACGAATGAGAGCCTCGTCATCTAGATTGGGAATCTCAATGTCCTTGGACCGCGCTTCGATAGAGCGATCACGCGCCATTGAAAGGAACGCATGCACGGCTGGGTAATGAGGATCGTCAGCACCAACGTTGATCAAGCCGGAATAGGCTCCGGCTAATATTGCTGCACTACCGACAGCGCCTGCTACCACCAGGGTTGTAATTGTTTTTTTCATATCAGGCTCTAAAACCACATTCGAATGCCGGCGACAAAGCGCGCCTCTTCAACATCTTCTCCTTCGTCGCGCAGCATGTCTGCGGTATTACCGTATGAGCGACTCCAAGAAATCCCGATGTAGGGCGCAAACTCGCGAACGATTTCGTAGCGCAGGCGCAAACCCAGTTCGGTATTCGCCAGGCCCGAGCCCACTCCTCTTTCAGAATCATTCTTACCGTAGAAATTGGCTTCCGCAGTTGGCTGGAGGATCAGCCGATTGGTAAGCAAGATGTCATAGTCGCCCTCAAGACGCGCCGCAGTCTGGCCGTTTTCGCCGACGAAGGCTGTGGCCTCGGCTTCAAAAGCGTAAAGCGCCATGCCTTGCACACCAAAGGCAGCCCAGGTCTGTGGAGACTCGGGTTTGAAGTCTTGGCGAACGCCAGCAACGACGTCCCACCAGGGGCCGACCGAGCGCCCATACAACAGCTGCAGCTCGGCATCCTCGGTTACGCCGTTAGTACGCTCTCCCTCGGAACGAAACCAGACCCGATTGATATCGCCTCCCACCCAGCCTGAGGCATCCCAGGCCAGGGTGCTGCCCTCATCAGCGTCCTGATATTCAAGCTGATCGAGCAGAAAGAAGCTGTTGATGCCGCTATCGTGCACTGTGTGTCCAGGCAGAGGCGCGAAGGCCGCTTGGCGATCAGCATCCGTGAGGACGGGGATCGGTGTACGACTGGTGGTTCTCGGGGTATCAGCGGAGCTATGGTTCATTTGGGAGTGATCCATGTTGCTGTGATCCATCCCTTTCATTTGCTCTTGCATGGCGCCGTGGCCCATCTTGCTATGGTCCATAGCCGCAGCTTTACTCTGATTTTGGCCATGGTTCATCTGGGAGTGATCCATACTGCCCATCTGGCCTTGCATGGCCTCATGATTCATCTTGCTGTGGTCCATAGCAGGAGTCCCATCCTGCGAATTCTGGCCCTCGGGCATCTGGCTATGATCCATGCCCCCCATCTGCACCTGAGCAGCCCCGTGGTTCATCTTGCTATGGTCCATCGGCATGGAGCCGTGGTCCATAGTCGAGTGATCCATCTCTTCTGCGGCAAAGGTAAAGCCGCTACTCAGTGCGCTCATTGACACCGCCAGCGCAATGAGCGATGGACGTGAAAGCTTAATGGTCATGGTTCGAATCTGCCTCGGCATGGTCGCTGCCATGCTCACCGGTCATTTTTTGGTGGTCCATGCCGTCATGGTCCATCGAGCCGTGATTCATCGAGCCGTGATCCATTTGCTGATTGGCGGGGCCCTGGCCTCGCACCTGAGGAGGCTGCTTCTCACTTGCAGCTTTGGAAGAGTCAACGGCGTGCCGTCCGTGATCGCTGTGATTTTCTTCGGCCAGCGACACTGGGATATACAGGGCAGCCAAAAGGCTCAACATTGCGGCACTGCAGAACAGGTGGTTTCGTTTCGGGGAATTGCTCATTAGATATCTCCTTTACTCATCCACACGAACTTCACGGAACATGCCCATTTCCATGTGGAGCAGCAGGTGGCAGTGATAGGCCCAGCGCCCTAGCGCATCTGCGGTTACGCGATAGCTGCGCTTCGAGCCTGGTGGTACATCAATGGTGTGTTTGCGAACTAGGAAGTTGCCGTTCTCATCCTCCAGATCGCTCCACATGCCATGAAGGTGGATGGGGTGGGTCATCATGGTGTCGTTGACTAAGGTGATACGAACACGCTCGCCATACTTCAATCGCAACGGTTCCGCATCAGAGAACTCAATGCCATCGAATGACCAAGAGAATTTCTCCATGTGACCTGTGAGGTGCAACTCGATGGTACGGCTCGGCTCGCGCCCATCCGGATCGAGGAAGGTGCTGTGCAGATCTGAGTAAGTCAGCACACGGCGACCGTTGTTGCGAAGCCCGATTCCCGGGTCATTCAGCTTGGGAGTTGGCGTCATGGTCTGCATGTCGACCAGAGGGTTATTGGTTTCGGAGGCCGGATGGGGCTGCATCGCTCCACCCATGCCTGCCATCGCTGAATGATCCATGCCAGCCATGCTGTCGTGGTCCATACCTGCCATCTTGCTATGATCCATGCCTGCCATGCCGCCCTGCATGGAGCCATGATCCATTCCCTCCATGCTGCCGTGATCCATTCCCATATCGCTCATGGAGATCAACGGGCGAGGATCAACTTCAGGAACAGGCGCGCTCAGCCCTTCGCGAACGGCCAGGGTGCCACGTGAATAGCCAGTGCGGTCCATGGACTGCGCGAAGATGGTGTAGGCCTGCTCGCTATCGGGCTCGACTATTACATCGAAGGTTTCGGCCGCAGTAATACGGAACTCATCGACGCTAACAGGTTTGACGTACTGCCCATCGGCCGCCACCACCGTCATCTTTAGACCGGGGATGCGGACATCGAAATAGGTCATGGCCGATGCATTGATGAAGCGCAGACGGATTTTCTCACCCGGCTTGAAAATACCAGTCCAGTTGTTATCCGGCGCCTGGCCATTCATCAAGTAGGTGTAGGTATAGCCACTGACATCGGCAAGATCAGTCGGGCTCATTTTCATCTCGGCCCACATCTTCCGATCAGCGATCGCTGCGGACCACCCCATCTCGCTCACGTCATCGACGAAGTCGCCGACAGTACGTTTGTGGAAGTTGTAGTAATCCGATTGCTTTTTGAGCTTGGCCAGAACCCGTTCCGGATCTTCGTCAGTCCAGTCACTTAGTAGCACGACGTAGTCACGGTCGTAGCTGAACGGCTCCGGCTCTTTGGCATCGATCACCAGAGCACCATAGACGCCAGCCTGCTCCTGCAGTCCCGAGTGACTGTGGTACCAATAGGTGCCGTTCTGGTTAACCTTGAATTTGTACTCATACATGCCATCGGGGGCGATGCCGTGGAAACTCAGGCCAGGTACGCCATCCATGTTCGCCGGCAGGATGATGCCGTGCCAGTGAATCGAGGTATCTTCCTGCAGACGATTACGAACGCGCAGAGTCACGGTATCGCCTTCCCGCCACCGCAGGGTCGGCCCCGGAAGTGAGCCATTGATGGTCATCGCGGTACGAGCCGCGCCAGTAATATTTACCGGGGTTTCACCGATGAACAGATCAAAATCGGTACCGGCCAGCACGTTGGCCTGACCGGGACTGGTCACGGCCCAGACCGGCATACGCCACATGCCTAAGCCGCCGAGAATACTGGTGGCGGCTAGCCCCTTGATGAAAGTGCGCCTTGTGGTTTTGCTTTGCATCCCGTTATGTCCATTAATCAGATGAGCCGGTGGTGAGCAATCCGGTCTCGGGTTCGTTGACTGCCCCACTATCGAGATTCCACCTTCAACCTTTCCCACTGTTGTGTGAACTCGTTCCAGCGAGCAGCGCCTCTTCAGCAGTTGGTAAGCTCAGCTTATTTGGCGTCGCAATTTGCAACAGGCGCCTCGGCTTATGCTGCTTGGAGGCGACAGATTCTCAAACCGCCACTCAGGTGCCCCATATGCCAACTGACACATTCGCCCCTGCCAAGTCGGAGTACTCGGCAACGCATGAAAACAGGGGCATTGTTCGATCCCCCTCGAAATACCCGTTAATTCGGTTTCCGTTTGAACGGAGTGCTTTGTTCTTCAGGCACGACGCCAACTTAACCGCGGCATCCTGTCACAGGCCTTAGCGAAACATTACAGTTCTGTCAGGTTCTAGTTTTTCTGACTGTTAAGTTCCGGTGTGGCTGTTCAACAAATGGCTGACTTCAGCCGTCACGGATTTTGAAAGTGGAGCATCGGTAAAAACGATCAAGTCATCTGCCCACGTCTTAGCTTTCAGCCGCCGCAAGTACATGCTGCGGCGGGCTGCGATCTGCCAGCTGACGTCGACTTCCGGGAGCGACCAGGTTGCATGCTTTACATTCGGTCGTCGGCTTGACGCAGTCGTTCCAGAAAACTCTCGGCGTCGGTTTCACCAACCGTGCGAAGGTCCTGCCACTCATCACCACTGGGGGCAAACAATTGCAGTGCCGGCGGGCCAAACAGCTGGTAGCGATCAAGCAGCGCGCGTTGCTCGGCATCGCTACGCGTCATATCGAAGCGCACCAGCCGGTAATCAGCCAGCTGTTCGCGCACAGAGGACACTTCGAGTACTTCTCGTTCGATTACTTTGCAACTGATGCACCAGTCGGCGTACCAGTCCAGCAGCAAAGGTTGGCCGGCAGTTTTCGCTGACAACAGTGCCGCATCCAGGGCTGCTGGGGTGTCCAGGGTCTGCCAGCCGACGGTTGCGCCGATTTGAGGCAAGCCTTGGGCGTCCAGGCGACCCAGTGGGCGCAGCGGGTCGGTTTGACCTTGCAAAGCGCCCACCCAACTGCTGATGCCGTAAACCAGCAAGGCCACACCAAGCAACTGGGCAAGCTTCTGCTTGCCGGGCTTAGGAATAAATTCCAGGGCGCCCAGCCACAACGCAGTGCCAACCGCCAACAGGCCCCACAAGGCCAGCGTCACGGGAGCTGGTAACACACGCTCCAGCAGCCATACAGAGACACCCAGCAACATCAGACCGAAAACCTTGCGTACGCCGACCATCCAGGTCCCGGACTTGGGCAACAAGGCGGCGCCACCAGTGGCGAACAACACCAACGGCGCCCCCATGCCCAGACCCAGCGAAAACAGCTTCAGCCCGCCGCCCAGGGCATCGCCGGTGGCGCTGATGTACAGCAGCGCACCGACCAGTGGTGCTGTCACGCAGGGTGATACAAGCAGGCTTGACAGCACGCCTAGCGTTGCGGCCCCTATCATTGAACCCCCGCGGGTTCGGCTGGCCAGGCGATCCATTCGTTCGGTAATAAAGCGCGGCATACGCAACTCGAACACCCCGAACATGGCCAGGGCAAATACCGAAAAGAACAGCGCAAAGGGCACCAGTAGCCACGGTGACTGCAGGCGCGCCTGCAGGTTGAGGCCAGCTCCGAACATGCCCATCAGCGCTCCGAGCAGTGCGAAGCAGGCAGCCATGGGAAGTACGTAGGCAAGCGACAGGCGAAAACCTCGTAGCCCACCGAGTTGTCCACGCAGCACTACGCCGGAAAGGATGGGCAGCATCGGCAGCACGCAGGGAGTGAAAGTCAGCCCCAAACCGGCCAGAAAGAACAGTGCCAGACTTCCCCAGTCCAAGGTCGTTTCCGGTTGCGCAGGCGATACCGGGGGCGAGTTACCGATCTGAAAAGTGCGCATTTCAGGTGGGTAGCACAGTCCCAGATCGGCGCAGCCCTGGTAGCTCACCTGCAGGGTGAACGGCCTGTTCTGAGGGTTATCAATCGGTAGTTCTAAGTCCGTAATGCCGTAGAACACCTCGACATCGCCGAAATACTCATCGGTTTTCGGTTCGGCTGCAGGCCATTGCGGGGTGCCGATTGTTACTTGCGGATGGTCGCTGTTGAAGGCGAAACGATGTTTGTAGAGGTAATAGCCATCGGCATTTATGAACCGCAGGCGAATACTGTCGGTGTCGGCTTCTATCAGATCAAGGCCAAAGGCCAGATCCACCGGCAGGAAGTCCTGGCTGTTATTCAGGGGGGCGTTGAACAGGGCCGGCTGTGAGCGAGGCAGATCAAAAATCCCAGCACTGACCGGCAGTGGGATCAGTAAAAGCAGGCACAGCAAAAGGCGGAACATGGGTATCTCGCGGAACAAGAGTTAACGAAAGGCTCCGGACATAATTCCGCCTCGCAAGTCAGGAAACTGTCCTGAGCAAGCGAGCCGGACGGGGTGATCGCTGCGATCATCCAGTGATCACCCCCGCGTTCTCTTTGCTGCCACCCGCCTGGGAAAGCCGGTCAGCGGCACGGAGCCTGAATTTACGGGTACTTGGCGAGGACCTCATCCTGCCCTGAACGGGTAAGCCCGATTACCTCGTAGGCATGTTTGGCATCACCGTGCTCCATACCGGGCGATCCAGCCGGCATGCCGGGCACGGCAATACCTAGCAGGTCGGAACGCTTGCGCAATTCGAGTATCTGCGCCACCGGCACGTGGCCTTCAACGAACTTGCCGTTGATCACACCGGTGTGACAGGACGCCAGACGCGGCTCCACTCCTAGGTCTTGCTTCACCGAACGCATGTTGCGTTCAACATGGTCGCGGACCGCAAAGCCGTTGTCCTCCAGATAGGAGATCCAGTCCTTGCAGCAACCACAGTTGGCGTCTCGGTGTACATCGATGATCAAGGGTTCAGCGGCATGGATCGCCCCACTTACCAGCAGCGCCGCAAGGGCTGATATACGCAGTTTTCTAGACATATAAGAACCTTGTTTGCCTCTCGTTTTCAGTTGCAGCCGCAGCCACCGCTGCCACCGCAACCCGTCTTTTTCATGTTGTTCGTCCCGGCTGCCGGACTGGCCAGCTGCGCGGGATATCCCGCATCAGTCAGGGAAGCAATCAGCACTTGGCTGTCGCTCTGGCCGCTAACCCGCACCCTGGCGGCTTGCAAATCGACATCCACCTTGGTGACGCCCTCGACAGTGTTGAGCGCCTCGGTGACATGCTTGACGCACGAGCCGCAGCTCATGCCTTCGACGTTCAGTTCAATGGTGCTCATGAGAATCTCCTGGGAAGTCACCGTAATGGTTGAGCAGATGTTCAACCTTGCCAGAGCGGCAAGGTCAAGCGTTTCAATCGATCGATACCTTGCGCAGCCTCAACGCGTTAAACACCACTGAGGCCGAACTCAGGCTCATCGCCAGCGCGGCGATAATCGGCGACAGCAGCAGGCCGGTCAGCGGGTAGAGCAGGCCTGCGGCCAGCGGGATGCCCAGAGCGTTATAGAGAAAAGCAAAGGTCAGGTTCTGGTGCATATTGCGCACGGTGGCCACTGACAGGCTCCTTGCGCGCAAGATGCCCAGCAGGTCGCCCTTGACCAGCGTGACTTGAGCGCTGTTCATCGCCACGTCGGTGCCGGTGCCCATGGCAATGCCGATATCGGCGCGCGCCAGGGCTGGGGCGTCGTTGATGCCGTCGCCGGCCATGGCCACGCGGTGCCCTTCTTGTTGCAGGGCGGCGGCCAAGCGTTCCTTGTCCTGTGGTTTGACCTCGCCGTGCACCTCTTCGATGCCTAGCTCGCGGGCCACTGCGCGAGCAGTAGTCAGGCCATCACCGGTGGCCATGATCACCCGCACGCCGTCTGCCTGCAGGCGCTCTACCGCCAGTTTCGACGTCGGTTTGATCGGATCAGCCACTGCCAGCAGACCAGCCAGGACGCCGTCCACCGCCAGGAACATGATGCTCACGCCTTCGCCGCGCAACTGTTCGGCCCGCGCACTGAGGGAGCTGGCATCCACGCCGGCATCATTCATCAGCGCGGTGTTGCCCAGTTGCAGGTGGTGGTCATCAACCTGGCCACGTACGCCGATGCCGGAGGCTGATTCGAATGTCTCGGCCGTGCTCAGTGCCAGGCCGTGCGCGCGGGCATGGTCGACGATGGCGTGGGCCAGGGGATGTTCGCTGCCCTGATCGAGGCTCGCTGCCAGGCGCAGCACCTCATCCGGAGTGAAACCAGGCGCCGCCTCTACACTGTGAAAGGCCGGGCGACCTTCAGTCAGGGTGCCCGTCTTGTCGACGATCAGCGTGTCAATCTTGCGCAAATTTTCGATGGCGCCCGCATCGCGGAACAGTACGCCGCTGCCGGCCGCCTTGCCGGTTGCGACCATTACCGACATTGGCGTGGCCAGGCCCAGGGCGCACGGGCAGGCAATGATCAGCACCGCCACCGCGTTGATCAAACCGAAGACCCAGCTCGGCTCCGGACCCCAAAGCCCCCAGACAAGGAAGGTTAGTATGGCGATAGCGATCACCACCATCACAAAGTAACCAGCAATAACATCAGCCAGTCGCTGCATCGGTGCTTTGGAGCGCTGCGCCTGGGCAACCATCTGCACGATCTGCGCAAGCATGGTCGAGCTGCCGACCTTCTGCGCCTGCATCACCAGACTGCCGTGGGCGTTAAGGGTGGCACCGATGAGACTGTCACCGACGTGCTTCATGATCGGCACCGGCTCGCCGGTCAACATTGACTCATCTACTGCGCTTTCGCCCTCCAGTACCAGACCGTCGACAGGCACCTTCTCTCCAGGGCGCACTCGCAGCCTGTCGCCCGCATGAACATGGGTGAGCGGAATGTCGTTCTCCGTACCGTCGGGATTGATGCGTCGCGCGGTCTTCGGCGCCAGGCCAAGGAGTGACTTGATCGCCGCCGAAGTCTGCGAGCGCGCCTTCAGCTCAAGTATCTGGCCGAGCAAAGTCAGCGAGATGATCACTGCCGCCGCCTCGAAGTACACACCGATGCGCCCGTCTTTCAAGAAGTCGGCGGGAAACACGCCCGGCGCGAGAGTGGCCACGACGCTGTACAGATAGGCGGCGGCGGTGCCGAGGCCGATCAGCGTCCACATGTTCGGACTGCGCAGCACGAACGAGCGTACGCAGCGCTCGAAGAATGGCCAGCCAGCCCAAAGCACTACCGGAGTGGTCAGTACGAGCTCGACCCAGTTCTGCGTGGTGCCGTGGAACAGGTTCAGGGAATGCCCACCCATGGCCAGCACGGTGACGATCACCGTCAACGGCAGGGTCCACCAGAAGCGCCGAGAGAAGTCCTTAAGCTCCGGGTTCTCTTCTTCGTCTAGTTCCGGAATGACAGGCTCCAATGCCATACCGCAGATTGGGCAGCTTCCTGGTCCTGCCTGGCGAATCTCCGGATGCATCGGACAGATGTATTCGGTGCTAGGTCCGGACGGCGCTTGAGCTACATCTTGATGCTGCTCATGCGGCCGGCCACTTGCGAACCGCTGAGGGGCAGCCTGGAATTTCTCCTGACACCTTGCGCTGCAAAAGCGATAAGTCTTTCCTTCGAAGGTCTCGTGATGAGGACTATCTGGCTTGACCGCCATTCCACACACCGGGTCGTACTGTTTACCGTTTTGATCGTGCGAATTGTTAGCCTGATGCCGGTCGTGGTTGCTGGAAGAATTGTGCATGCCATTTACTTCCTATCTTTGTCCTTGGAGACACGGGTGGGATTGGAATGGCCACCATGGTTGTGACCAAACAAATGGAGCAACGGGCAAAGCAGCAAGATTATGTATGGCAGTCCCTGCAAGAGATGACCGTAATGCTCGCGTGCCAAGTAGAAAAAACCGATTATTGCCAGCATTAAGAGCGCTACGCCGGGTCTAGTCTTCCAAAAAGATATTTCATTATTCCGATGAAGATGGCGGTGATACACGGCAGTGACCTCCAGTGCTGGTATTTTTAGTACGTTGCGTCAGCATGAGCCGCTCGTCCCGATAGATATAGCATGCCAACTAAGGAGATTAACGGATCCTCACCTTGCCGACCCTCCTTGCTTGATAGCCGACTGATGGATGTCGCGCCCAATCTAAGCATTGAAAGAAACTCCGTGCAGAGGAATGAATTAATTCACTTCAAGTTCAGAGGTGCGCACACTTAAATTACTATCTGTAAGGCTCGCCCGCCTGATCAGATCACCAAAAAAAAAGGCGCCGTTGAGGCGCCATTAGGCCAAGGGAGCAATGTGGAAGGCCTGGAAAAACCAGCTGCTAGCATTCTTAGAGTCACTGCTCATATTTTGCTCGAACATAGATTCCGACTTATGTGAAACACTATCACCTCCGCCTGTCAGCGAGCTGATTTGTACGTTACATTTTTGTAAGCTTCTAGATGGCGGCCTCGTTAACCTGCACACTGAGTCGAAACAAACTTTCGGAATCTGCCTGCATGAAATTACTGGTCGCTGAAGACGAACCCAAAACTGGTTCTTACCTGCAACAAGGACTTACCGAAGCTGGATTTACCGTCGACCGGGTCACGACTGGCACAGATGCGCTCCAATATGCGCTGAGTGAGGTTTATGACCTTTTAATCCTTGACGTGATGATGCCAGGGTTAGATGGATGGGAGGTGCTACGCATGGTCAGATCAGCAGGGCACGAAATACCCGTACTGTTCTTGACCGCACGTGATGGCGTGGAAGACCGCGTCAAAGGCCTGGAGCTGGGCGCGGACGACTACCTGATTAAGCCGTTCGCGTTCTCCGAACTTCTGGCAAGGGTCCGGACATTGCTTCGCAGGGGCAGCGGCTCCCCCACCCAAACCACCGTGAAAATTTCAGATCTCGAAGTGGACCTGCTAAAGCGCCGCGCCGTTCGTGCTGGGAAGCGAATTGATCTGACGGCGAAGGAATTTTCACTGCTGGAATTGTTGATGCGCCGACGCGGCGAGGTGCTTCCGAAGTCTCTGATTGCATCTCAGGTATGGGATATGAACTTCGACAGCGACACCAACGTTATCGAGGTCGCGGTACGCCGTCTGCGCGCAAAAGTCGACGACGACTTCGAGCACAAACTGATCCATACCGTGCGTGGCATGGGCTATATGATGGATGCACCGGAGTGAGACTGCGTCACCTTTCGCTGACCGCCCGAATGAGTGTCATGTTCATGTCTGTGGTGGTTGTAGTTCTCACCATAGCTGGGCTGAGCTTCAATTTGCTTAGCCAGCATCACTTCGAAGTGTTGGATCGGCAGGCCTTGGTGGAGAAGCTCGAATCGACCAAGAAAATTTTCAATAACGTACGCAGCAGCGCAAACCTTGCTGAGGAGCTACCGCAGTTGCGAGCTCTGCTAGGTGCCCATCATGATTTAGCGGCGACCATCTTGAGCGAAGATGGCAGAGTGCTCTTTTCTGATCCCAAGACAGTCGACGTCCCGGAAAGCTATAGGGACGCAGAACAGCAGAATATGTGGGAATGGAAATATGCCGGCCGCCTGTATAGAGGATTGACTGCCCGAATCTCGGTAGCAGACCAGCCCGAACCACTTACAGCACTGTTGATTCTTGATGTCACTAACCACGCGCATTTCTTTCAGACTTTGCAGCGTTGGTTCGGCGTTGGATTAAGCGTCAGCGCTCTAATTAGTGCTGCGCTTGGCTGGATGGTAGTTAGAAGCGGTCTCAGGCCTCTGAGGCAAGTTACCCATCTCGCCGCATCGATGTCAGCAAGGTCGTTGCAGGAACGAATGCCGCTTGAACCGATACCGCTTGAGTTACAGCAATTGGTTCTGTCCTTCAATGCGATGTTAGATCGCTTGGAAGATGCCTTTGTTCGGCTTTCCAATTTCTCGGCGGACATTGCTCATGAACTGCGAACCCCTGTTAGCAACCTCATGACCCACACCGAGGTGGTGCTGACCAAAAAGCGGAATATTGATGCTTATGAGGAGAATCTTTACTCCAATCTAGAGGAGTTGAAGCGTATGTCACGCATTATTGACGACATGCTCTTTTTGGCCAAATCCGACAACGGCTTGATTATTCCCGAACAAGCGTCTATCGAACTAGCTGATGTCGTTGCTAAACTGCTTGCGTATTACCACTTAGTGGCTGACGAACGCGATATCCGTCTCTCAGTCTCAGGCGCAGGAAATGTGCTGGGAGATAAATTAATGATTGATAGAGCGGTCTCCAATTTGTTATCCAACGCGCTGCGTTACACCCCGGTAGGGGAAACTATTTCTGTAACGATTCACGAGGCGGAAAGAACGGTAACCCTCAGCGTCGAGAATCCCGGAGGGACGATCGAGCCCGAGCACCTGGACAAGCTCTTTCATCGCTTCTATCGGGTCGATCCTGCCCGGCGCGAGGGTAGTCCAAGCAACGCTGGCCTCGGCTTGGCTATTACCAGATCTATTGTTGAGGCCCATAAAGGCAGAATCTGGTGCACCTCATTAGACGGCGTGACGGGCTTTCACATGGAATTTCCCCGCCAATAATAAAATATCGAATAAAGGTAAATATTTTAAAATCAGCCGCATAGCGATCATAAGGGACCTTACACGATTGTAATGTTAACCATTGGAACGGACGAACTCTGAATATGTCGGATTTATGAGCTGCTAGAGGATCACCTCAGGCCAGCTCAAGACTATACGCTAAAATACGAACTTTGGAGGAAGTCATGACTGAAACAATGTTCAATAGCTGCATTCAAGCTTGTTCTAACTGCGCTCTAGTTTGCGAAGCATGCGCATCTGCCTGTTTACTTGAAGACGACGTACAAACGATGGCCCGTTGCATTGAGCTCGACAGAGATTGTGCTGACATATGTGCTCTGGCAGCCAGACTCATGAGTCGCCAGAGCGAGTTGGCTAAAGAGTTCTGTGCATTGTGTGCAAAAATTTGCCGAGCCTGCGGTGAAGAGTGTGCCAAGCATCAGATGGATCACTGCCAAGAGTGCGCGAAAGCCTGTATGAAGTGCGCTGAGGAATGTGAACGTATGGCTGTATAACCAGCAAGCCGCTTTCCTGCCAAGATGGTATCTTATGGACTTGGTAGGAAAGCGCTTTTATTCAGTGGCAGGACACCTACGCTCTACCCACTGAAATGACGCCTTGGCTTCTATTGTTACTCTTGTGCAAAAAAAAGAATGCCATTTGAAAAATCAGTCATAAGCCAATCGTAACGATCATACAATTGGCTTATATCGTATTAATTCCCTTATAAATAATTAACCGTTATTGATGCCAACTGGCGCGCTACGGAACTCCACTGAGTGGACAACTCCATCAGGAGTACGAATTTTGATTTCGTATGGCTGCGCACGATAGCTTGGCCAGCCTAGAATACTATCTTCGCCCATTGGCGTCACACTTAGTACATCACCGCTTTCAAGAAGAACCTTTAAAGCCTGTCTACCCTCGACTGCAGCATAGTCATGCTGCATCGTTGAGTTTCTATCAACCTCAGCCATTGCGAAGGAGGAACTTACGGCTATGCCAACAGCAAGAACTGCCGCAAATTTTTTCATCGTTAACACCTCTTGGTCATTGATGTTGGATAGTTTAAAGGTGTCAACCTTACACAAAGCTGAGTCTTATATTACATTAATGCTAAGCGGAGCTTACGTGTGATGTGCTCTTAACCTCATCACTTGCACTGAAAAACAGCAGAAATTTTTGTTCGATGGCTGCTGCTCGTGGTCTTCAAATTCCGGCAGCAAGAAGCGGATACTCGAACAAGGCGTAGTTCCCCCAAGCGCAACAGAATCTCAAGACAACACTAGCATTTATGCCGTGAGCCAATTTATTCTAGGGATGGTCTGAAGTAGCCCTGTGTTTCCGGCCGACTTCTGCCCTTGCCAATTTTAGAAGCGGCGATTCGACCAAAATCGATCAAGTCATCCGCTCATTTCTGAGTTTTTAGCCGCCGCGAACACCTCTCAGCGGCCATTTCCCACATTACAGGCGCACCTCTCCTGCATTCGTCAGCAAATGCCGGCGCGCCATCCACAGGTTCGACAGGGCAAACAATGTCACCAGCTGCGCCGTGTTCTTCGCCAGGCCACGGAAGCGTGTCTTCACATAACCGAACTGGCGCTTGATCACCCGGAACGGGTGCTCGACCTTGGCGCGCACCTGGGCCTTGGCCTTCTCGATCTTGCGCTTGGCTTTGTACAGCGCGCTGCGCTTACTCAGCTTCTTGTACGTACTGCGGCGGGCCGCGATCTGCCAGATCACCTCCCGGCCTTCATGTTCCGGGCGCTTCTCGACGCCGGTGTAACCCGCGTCGGCACCCACCATGTTTTCCTCACCGTGCAGCAGCTTGTCGACCTGGGTAACGTCTGCAACGTTCGCTGCCGTCCCTACCACGCTGTGCACCAGGCCGGACTCGGCATGCGCCGATGTGGGCCTTCATGCCGAAGTAATACTGGTTTCCTTTCTTCGTCTGGTGCATTTCCGGGTCGCGCTTACCGTCCTGATTCTTGGTCGAACTCGGCGCATGGATCAGCGTGGCATCGACGATAGTGCCTTGGCGTAACGACAAACCGCGGTCGCCCAGATAACCATTGATCACCGCCAGAATCCCAGCCGCCAATTCGTGTTTCTCCAGCAAGCGACGGAAGTTGAGGATGGTGGTTTCGTCGGGAATGCGTTCCAGGCTCAGCCCGGCAAACTGGCGCAGGATCGTGGTCTCGTACAACGCTTCCTCCATCGCCGGATCGCTGTAGCCGAACCAGTTCTGCATCAGGTGTACGCGTAGCATTGAATCGCCCCTGGTTTCGTAGACACCTCCAAGCCTCATAATGAGACCCAGCAGGAGGTGCCATGAGCAACCAGCGTTACCCCGAAGAATTCAAGATTGAAGCGGTCAAGCAAGTCACCGAGCGCGGTTTGCGCGTTGCCGATGTGGCGGAGCGTCTAGGCGTGTCCGCGCACAGCCTGTACGCCTGGGTAAAGCGCTACAGCAAGCCCCAAGCACAGCGGCAGCAGGTAGATGATCAACAGGCCGAGCTGCGTCGCTTGCGCGCGGAACTCAAGCGGGTGACCGAAGAGCGAGACATCCTAAAAAAGGCCGCCGCGTACTTTGCCAAGGAGTCCGGCTGAAGTACGCCGTCATCAGCAAGCTGTCGGTGGAGTACCCGGTACGGCGTCTCTGCCAGACCCTCCAGGTACATCCCAGCGGTTACTACGCCTGGCTGGGCGAGCCGAAATCCGCACGCGAGAAGGAAGATCAGCGCCTGCTCGGATTGATCAAGCATGCCTGGCTGGAAAGCGGCGGGGTCTACGGCTACCGCAAGATCCACGACGACCTGCGTGAGCTGGGCGAGTCCTGTGGCCGGCACCGCGTGGCTCGCCTAATGCGGGTGGAGGGGCTGCGTTCGCAGACCGGTTATCGTCGGCGCCCCGGCTATTACGGCGGTAAGCCGACGGTGGCTTCGCCCAACCGCCTGGAGCGGCAGTTCAAGGTCAGCGAGCCGAACAAGGTCTGGGTCACCGACATCACCTACATCCGCACCTATGAGGGCTGGTTGTACTTGGCGGTGGTGCTGGATCTGTTTTCGCGCCAGGTGATCGGCTGGTCGATGAAACCACGGATGTGCAGCGACCTGGCCATCGATGCGTTGTTGATGGCGGTCTGGCGGCGCAAGCCCAGGCAGGAAGTGATGATCCACTCCGACCAGGGCAGCCAGTTCAGCAGCTCGGACTGGCAGAGCTTCCTAAAGGCCGACAACCTAATCAGCAGCATGAGTCGACGCGGTAACTGTCACGACAACGCGGTCGCGGAAAGCTTTTTCCAGTTGCTGAAGCAGGAGCGCATCCGACGGAAAACCTACGGCACTCGCGAAGAAGCCCGCAGTGATGTGTTCGATTACATCGAGATGTTCTATAACCCCAAGTGCCGCACCGCCTCGATTCCAACCGTCGTGATGCGCCCTTGCAGTTGCTCGCGAACGATTAGCCGCACTGATCCGGCCATCAATTCGTCCCCCTGACGAGCGCTGCCATCGAGTGCCTCCTTTATCAACTGATCCAGGGGTTGCCCCTTTTCCGCTGCCAGGTCGATACCGTAGGAATTCCACACATCTTCAACCTTGGTGCTGCCCTTGAGCCGGAGTTCAAGGTTTGGCAGATCGGTTCTTGACGCTTCTACCGCCTGGGAAAAAACGCAGTCAACGAAAGGCTGATTGTTTGGCTTGAGGACGACAAACAGATGATCACCGGCTTCAAGCCTGGTCGACCCTCGAGGCGGTATGACGGCCGACCCTCGCGTGATCATCGCCACGACTACGCCTTCGGGCAACGCCATCTGCGAGAGCAAACGGCCGGCGGCTCTCGCATCGTTACCGAGCGTGTATTCGACGATTTCCGCGTCGACATCGTGCAGTGACGAGATTTCGAGAGTCGCGGCGGGCGTCGCTGGTGGCTTCTCCGTCAGCCCCAGCTTGCGCGCGACGAGCGGGAGCGTAGAGCCCTGCACCGTCGCCGATAGCAGAACTACGAAGAACACAACATTGAAGATCAGGGGCGCATTAGGCAGTCCGAAAAGCAACGGGAAGATTGCCAGGATGATCGGCACCGAACCACGTAGGCCTACCCAGGAAACGAGTGCCGTCTCCCTGAGATTGAAGCCAAAAAGCGCAAGCATTGGTGCGACGGCCAGCGGCCTGGCCAGCAACACCAGGACCAGTGCAATCACCAACCCCTCGACCCACACATCGAGCAGCGAAACCGGATCGACGAGCAGGCCGAGGACTACGAACATGGTGATCTGGCTAAGCCATGCCAGGCCATCCATGAACAGGAAGGTGCTGCGCTGGAAAACGAATTTCTGGTTTCCGATCATCACGCCAGCGACGAAGATCGCCAGAAATCCGCTGCCGCCCAGATTCGCGGATACTCCATAGGCGAGCAATCCGCCGGCCGCAACAAGCACCGGATACAAGCCGGTCGCGACCAGTTTGATCCTGCTCAGCAACCTGAGTATCGACCATCCGACACCAAGCCCGACCAGCGCACCTATCCCCATCTGCATCAAAAACATCTGAAGCAGACCCCAGCCAAGCGGCATGCTGTTAACCAGCACCTCCAACAAGCCCACCGTCAGAAAGATGGCCATGGGGTCGTTGGACGCGCTTTCAATCTCCAGCACCGACTTGAGCCGCTGATTGATGTGAATTCCGGCGTTTCGCAAGAGAGAAAATACGGCTGCAGCATCGGTCGAGCCGATGATCGCACCCAGCAACATGCCTTCCAGAACTGGAAGCTCAAGCATCCAGGCAGCTGCGAGCCCCGCGATTGCGGCCGTTGCGAGTACCCCAACTGTTGCCAGCAGAGACGCTGGCTTCCAAACCTTCCTTATGGACGAAACGGGCGTTTGCAGGCCGCCGTCAAAAAGGATAAGCGCCAAAGCCAGGGTGCCGAGGGCATGCGCGGCAACGGCATTATCAAAAACGATCCCGCCGATACCGTTCTCACCTGCAAGCATGCCGGTGATCAGGAACAACACGAGCACCGGCAGCCCCAGACGGGCCGACAGTTTGCTGGAGAGCACACCGAACAGGATCAGTACTGCTGCCAGCAGCAATAGCTTGTCAATTGCAAACACCGAAGGTCCTTAATTATCTATGCACCGCATTTCTCGCGAGCAGACGCAACGTCGTGATAAGCCGGCGAGCCGACCACACCGCCGGATCAGGTCAGTTGTAGCTCAGGAGTAAAAAGCGCTCATTTTGAGCGATGTTCGATACCTAGCGGTCGAATCGATTTCATGCCAGATGTTGCGAGGCCTTTCTCGCGCAATGCCAAATGGTCACCCTAGAGGTTCGACAATTGATCTTTGAGCAAGTCGTTTTATTGATTGCCACTGGTTTCGGGCTGGGGTCTTTACCCTGGGTGCCTGGAACCTTCGGATCACTGCTGGGGATACCACTGGCGTGGTGGCTCTGGGGGCAGGCGCTGACAAGGCAACTGCTGGTCATCACCGCGCTGCTGGCGGTCGGCGTTCCGCTGTGTCACTGGGCCTCGCGTTGGCTTGGAGGCGGTGATGCCGCGCAGATCGTTGCCGACGAGTACTTCGCCTTTCCACTGGTTTTTTTGGGAGTGGCCACAACCCATCGATGGTGGCTACTAGGTGCGGGATTCGCACTGTATAGGCTTTTCGATATCACCAAACCGCCCCCCATTGATTTCGTCGAAACCATTGGTGGTGGCTTGGGTATCGTTTTTGATGACGTGCTGGCCGCGCTATTGGCTTGGCTCGTTCTGCGTGGGACACAAGCAGTTTGGAGACGCCCGTAGCTCCAGCTCAAAGTCACCCCTACCGACAGTGATTCTAGGCCCAGTCACTCCGCTGCTGTCTGAAACGTTGCATAGGCCAAGATGCTCTCGGCTACAGGTCGACACCTCGTGTGCTGCTTTCTAGGACGACCCACTGGTCGGCTGTCATGAAACAGGTCCAACCTGCATCAGGTCAGTGTATACCGGTAGCGGCCGGTCGGGCCGCAGGCTCTCTGGAGATTTCGATGTCGAAAAAGGCACTGACCCCGCCCTCTGCGGCCTTGCATTTCAATCCATTACGCGTGCAACTCGAACGGCTACGTAACGAGATGACGAGCGACGCCTGCCTGGCATCGCTGAAAAATATCCAGGTTCATGAGTGCTACAGGCAAAGCGCCGAGAACCTGCTGCAGTACCTATGTCTTCGTCGCCATGACCTGCGCGAGTTACAAGCGCAGCTTGCCGAGATCGGTTTGTCGTCCTTGGGCCGCGCCGAGGCGGCAATACTCGCAGCTGTGACATCGGTGATGGGCGTGTTGCAGCGGCTCGAAGAGCCGAATACCCAAGAGCCCAAGGCCCCTGAGCGTGGTCTCCACGAGGGTGAGCGTCTATTGGCGGCTCACGCCGACGCGCTGTTTGGAAAGGCCCGTGGCACGCGCTCGATTCGAATCATGGTCACCCTCCCCTCTGAAGCGGCGCACAACCGCGACCTCATCGAAGCGTTGATCAAGGAAGGCATGGATTGCGCGCGCATCAACTGCGCACACGATGACCCAGACAGCTGGCGTGCGATGATCGAGCATGTTCGTGCAGCGGAGAAAGCGCTTGGGCGCGAATGCAAGGTAGCGCTCGATCTCGCTGGGCCCAAGTTACGCACAGGCCCTATCGCAACGGCGCCAGGTGTAAAAAAGGTACGGCCCACGCGTGATTGCTATGGGCAAGTCATCAGCCCCGCCCACGTTCGTATTACCTGGGCGACGGCAGCCATAAACGAGTCCGATACCGACCCATGCTTGATGGTTACAAGCGATAAAGCGCTGGCAGTCCGTGCTGGCGATACGCTTAGGTTACGCGATGCGCGCGGCTCGAAACGAAAGATGAAGGTCATCGCGTCTGATGAGGAGGGGTGCCTGGCGGAGCTGAAGAAAACGGCCTACTTCACAGACGGCAGGCAGATCAAACAGCGTCGGGCAGGCAAGACACTGGGACGAATGCGCGTTACTGGCTTGCCGCCGCGCGAGCAGCATTTGACCCTGCGGGTTGGCGACCTGTTGGCGCTGACCGCTGACGACCAACCTATCGATCCACCGAGCAACGACAATGCCGAGACCGCAAGGATAGGCTGCACACTACCGCACGTATTGGCGGCGGTCGCAGCGGGCGACCCTGTTTGGTTCGACGATGGCAAAATTGGGGCGCGGGTGGAGAAAGCGTCTGCCGATGCGCTGATCTTGCGCATTACCCAAATCGCACATGCAAGCGGCCGCGCCAAGCTGGCAAGTGACAAGGGCATCAACTTCCCAGACAACGCCCTCCCAGTCCGAGCACCGACCGAGGACGATATTGAAACACTGGCGTTTGCGGCGAAACACGCCGATATCGTTCAGATGTCGTTCGCAAACAGCGCCGAAGACGTGATTGAATTGATTGATCATTTGGAACGACTGGACGCGACGCACCTTGGAGTAGTGTTGAAAATCGAGACCCGTGCCGGATTCGAAAACCTGCCCAAGATGCTGCTCGCCGGCATGCGATTGCCACGATTTGGCGTCATGATCGCCCGGGGCGACCTGGCCGTAGAGACCGGTTTCGAACGTTTGGCCGAAATTCAGGAAGAGATGCTGTGCCTGTGTGAGGCAGCCCATGTACCAGTGATATGGGCAACCCAGGTTCTTGAAAGCCTGGCTAAGAAGGGAGCGCCGGCGCGCTCAGAAATTACCGATGCAGCCATGAGCGTTCGTGCTGAGTGCGTAATGCTCAACAAGGGGCCATACATTCTTAAGGCGGTGACAACCCTCAATGACGTGCTGCGCCGCATGCGGGAGCATCGCGCGAAGAAACGGGACTTACTTCGCTCGTTGCAAGTGGCTGGGCGGCAGGATGCAACCGGGGCGCTAAGCTGAAGGCTGCTGAAGGAAGGTGTCGCGGTCACTGGCAATGGTGTTCAGCAGTGCTTTTCTTCGAGTTATCACCCGTCTGCCACTCGTATCTGCAGGCCCCATCCCACCCATATGGACGGGATTTGACAGCACTTGGCTCGCCGATACTCGACAGCAACCTGCGGGCTCGTCCGGCTTTTTGGTTACGCCGCATGCGCGACCGGACCCGGTTCTCCCACCTGCGTTTTGGACTTCGCAGAGCGTGGAGACGCATCGAGCAAAAGTTGGAAGAGCGGCGTTCGAGGGTAGCCGACTGAGAGGTATGAGCGTGGCTGTGGAAGGAGCACCAGCCGGGCGAGCCGATTGACGCTGGCTTGCTTCGCTTCGAGCGTGCGGGCCCCGTCGCGACCCAGGAGACACTTATCTTTGACGCACTAAACCACAGCGCATCGCGACACTCGCTGGTTGTCGCCCCCCTGCTTTGTAGGCGCCCCCAAATCTCAAAGTAAAACCTTGTTGAATGTCCGGTTCTGGCCGGTTAGCGACCACTTCTCAGGCTAGCCATGCTTGTCCTCCCACATGTGGAGGACTTGCCATGAACATCACTGCTACCTGCACCCGCCGGCCCTGGAACAAAGGAAAGTTGGTCGGACAGAAAACCCCGCTCCGGCTGAGAGATATCTGGGCCATCCGAGTAAGGCTTCAGCTTGCAGAACGAACCCGGGATCTGGCTTTGTTCGATCTGGCCATCGACAGCAAGCTTCGAGCCTGCGACTTAACCAAGCTCCGTGTATGCGACGTTGCTCATGGCGAGCATGTGTCATCACGAGCAATGGTTATGCAGCAGAAAACGAAGCGACCAGTGCAGTTCGAAATTACTGAGCAAACACGGTCTGCTCTCGCGGCCTGGATACACCAAGCCCAGCTCCGTAGCCAGGACTGCCTTTTCCCGAGCAGGCTGCACACCTCAGACCATCTATCCACTCGTCAATACGCTCGTATCGTCAAAGGCTGGGTGCAAGCCATTGGCCTTGATCCGGCCATGTATGGCACTCACACAATGAGACGTACAAAGGCATCACTGATCTATCGCAGGACAAAGAACTTGCGGGCCGTTCAACTTCTGCTTGGCCATACGAAGCTGGAGAGCACCGTTCGATATCTTGGGATTGAGGTCGACGACGCCTTGGAAATGGCAGAGCAGACCGAGGTTTGACCATGTATAGCGACGGTCGAAGTCAGGCCGTCGCTAACCGGCCAGAAGCGGAAGCTGGCGACAGTGCATCGGGTGCCATGTTGTAGCCATCTGTCGATGGCAGCTTGCTGCAGACTGGTTTGTAGCACCTGTTGACAGCCTGCTGCCCCAGATTGATTAATAGCGGCAGATGAAAGCGCTTTACCGACTTGCCTTAACGTTAGAGAAGAGATTGAAGGCAAACTCGGGCTTTCTTGCGGCCTCTCCGCATGCTCTAACCACTCCAATTTGAATGGATGGTTTTCGCATGCCTGTTCGTCAGACATATCTATGCCTGTTAATCCTCGGAACCGCGTTCTGGGGGATTTCGTTTGCCTTCACCAAAGTGGGTGTTGCGGACGGGCCACCCTTCGTATTCCTGGGGTACAAGTTCGCACTCGCTACGCTAGTGCTTTGCGTGATCTTTTTCAGACGGCTGAAACTGATCAACAAAGAAACGCTCCTGGCCGGCGTGGCCATAGGTCTACCCTTGTGTTTGGGTAACATTTTCCAGACTGTCGGGCTTCAGCACACCAGCATCACCAACACCGCCTTCATCACTGGCCTGGATGTATTGCTCATCCCGGTCTTCAAGTGGGCTCTCTTTCGGAAGCGCGTCGAGCCTCGAATCTGGCTCTGCTGCGCCGTCGCGCTGACAGGGCTCTATCTGATCGTTACGAGGGCCGGGCTTACTCTGAATCCAGGTGACATCTGGATCATGTGCTGTGCAGTCTTTTTTGCCGCATATGTGCTCACGGTTGGCTTCTTCTCGCATAAGTACGACTCGATGCTTACGGTCATCACTGCGCTGGCTACCTGCGCTACTGGATGCCTTTTTGCTGCACTTTTCGACGCTAGGGCCGAATGGGCCCCAATGGATTCCTCCTTCTGGGAAGGAGTTCTGTTCTGCGCGTTGCTCGCCACAGCCTTCATGTACGCGGTTCAGAGTGCTGCGCAGAAGTATCTCGAAGAAGAAAAAGTAGCCCTGACCTACCTGTTCGAGCCCATCTTCGCAGCATTCGCGGGAGCGATGCTCCTTGGCGAAACCTTGGATGGAAGAACCCTGGCCGGTGCAGCTCTCATCTTTTCAGCTCTGCTGATCGCCGAGATTGATGTACCCAAGTTCTTATCCCGCCTGCTGCGCGCCCTGTTTGCCCCGTGGGCTAGGCGCCAATGAGTATTTGGATGGAATTCTGTGGAGGCTTTGGTCGGTAGCTGCCGGAGGCAGCATTTGGCCGATTGCCGCCGGTGACGACTGGCAGCTACCGGGCCAGAGCGGCGTTTCGGTTCACGTGCTTCAGCACGGCGCCGGCTCTTCGAGCAGGCTCGCTGAGCACTCTTAAACCCCGCAGCGCTGCTTCACCAATGAATGCCCTCTCTCTGCCGCTCACGAATCAACGCACACACGAATTCCGCGTATGCGTTCTATGGGTACATTGATTGAATGGTATCGGATGGATCTCATCCAATCCAGAGCTCTGGGGTGCTTTGCTGTACGTACTGGCTGGCCAGTTTGAGCACGCTGGGGTTCTTGGGGACATCGTTGTAAGGTCTGACCAGGCGTCGGTCGCCCATGAGCTTGGCGGCAATCCAGACAGAGCTGTGGCAGCACCGCGTAACACTCTTCAGCGTCAGCTCCTCGATGGGCTGCGCTACCTGGTGAAGAACGAGCTCAAGTTGAATCAGCCAGACGCTTCCGATGGCTGGATCACGGCCGATGCGATCTGGCTGGTCAGCAAGACCGTTTCGGATCGGCTGCGTGCTCACCTCCTCAGCCAAGGGATTGAGGGTGTTCCGGACCGCAACTCCACTCTCTTCAATGTCTTTCAGGATAACGGCCTGATTGTTGCGAATCCTGCTGGCAAAGCTATTTGGGATGCCGAAATCCTGAGCCCTACGGGATGGAAGAACGCATTCACGTTCTTGAGAGTTTCACCTTCACTCATATGGGCAGCTGGCGAAGACCGCCCGGAGCCTTTTGGCGGCTCGGTGCAAGTCCTCAACGAAGAAGCAGCCCCTGCCGCAGCTTCCGAAGCGCAGGAGGAAAAGCCCAGCCTTACTGCCGGGGGCGGCGATGCCGTTGCGGCAGAGCCTCAAGGGGACGAACCCGCAAGTGACCATGGACCGCAACCCGATGAGGTAGATGATACGGACTACCTTCTGGATCTGATGGATATGCGTGACGCGCCGACCAATTCGGTACCCGCCCCGGCGATGCCGGCGGCGTCCGAGGTCGAAGCTCAGTCAGACACTGCCGCGACCGCTACCATCGCTGGCCCGATCGGCGACACGCTAGGTCACCTTTTCATGCACTGGCTAAAAGTGGGTGTAGGAACCCACAAGATCATTATCAATGATGCAAAAGCCAAGGTTCACACCGTCAACGGCACGGCTTTTCTGGTGACTCCTGAAATATTCAGAAGGTATGCCCAAGAGCATCCGACCCTCTTCTCAGCGAGGGCTGGCGAAGGACAGCCATGGCTGCAGGTCCAAAAGTCGTTCGAAAAGCTGAAGCTTCACGTTAAGAAGAGCAACGGACATAACATCTGGACGTGCGAAGTCTTTGGACCTCGTAAAACGAAAACACTGAAGGGTTATATGCTCAAAAAACCCGGCGACGTATTCACAACTGAGATGCTGGATAATCCCAATCTCAAACTTTGTGAGAGTCAGGATGATCACTAGCTATCATTGGATAGTTGCGCTGAGGTCTGGACTACCCTAATTATGGCGGATTGACTTTGTTGATGACCGCTTGTGACTGGGCAGCTAGGCCAGCCAAGTAAGCGCCTAGGTCCTGGAAATTGTTTTCCTTGAGAATCCTCGCAACCATGGCAGAGCGCTTCTCCTTTAGCGGTAAAAAAATTGCGCAACGCTGGTGGTTGTGCGGGCGGGGCAATGTCTTCCAATAATACGTTGCCTTGAAGCGAGCCATAGCTTCGTTGAACCCCAACCAAGCATCAGGCTCATGCGACAACACGAACATGCCGTATTCACGCCTGAGTTCTGTTATAGCCTGCTCACATAACCCGTAGATCTTATAGGTTCCGGTCAGCTCAACCGGCTGTTCAAGCCGCGCCGCGATGTACTTGGCAGCTGCGAAGTGATGCGAACCGCCGGAGTTCATCAGAAAGACGCGTCCGTCCCAAGCCCAAGTGGCGAAATAATCGTGATCGACGTGGCTGATGATCCGAATTTCATCCCAGGCCAGATTCTTCGCCAGCTTCGCCGGAGATATCTCGTCGATCATCTCGGGTGAGTTCCTTACCACCATGTCATCCATGGTGGCGAACTCCTTGAGTTCGGATTTCGACGCGGAGAAGCCATCTACCTGTTGGATATCGCACCGCCACCGTTGGATCTGCATCTCGCTGCCAACGCGCAATAGTGGGGCGCATTCGATGCTAGTCGAGCCATACCGACCATAGGTGCGGCAGTGGGTCCATCCATTCAGCTTGTCGCGATATATCCCGCGCTCATAAATAAGAGATCCGAAGTCGTGCCACCTAACAACCGCTCCTGCGCCAATACCTTTTGCTGTTTCCTGGATGGGCGAATTAAGTTTGACTGGGCTCTTAATCAGCTTCATGAGCGTTGCAGGATACCCACAGTCCTCACGCACTGAGTCCCATAGAAATGTTCCTGCTCTGCGCCAGAAAGGGAGGGGCTGATCTATCGACATGCATTCACCATCGTCGGAGGCAGGCGTTCAGTATAAGGATGTACTCAGTAAGCGGGGTGCCGCGAGAGATTGTCCTAATCATAGATCCCACTCGCCAAGGCGTTGCGGGCCGCAACACCGAGCAGCACAGTGACGAATGAGAGGTGTGTTATGTGCAGTCGTTACGAAGCCCCTACCCCAGAGCGTCTCCAAGAAGAGTTTGGTGTCGAGTTCGACGCTCAGGAGAAGCTCGAATTGTGGCCAGGTTATGCCGGGCCGTTCCTGCGCAAGCCTCGCAATGTCGACCCGTACGATGACGCCGTGTTGCCATTTGAAGCTGAGGTGGGAGTGTTTGGGCTCCTGCCCTTCTGGGCCGACAAAAAGCTGGCACGGTCCACCTACAACGCCCGTTCTGAGACGGCCTCGGTCAAGCGGTCATTCAGGGAGGCATGGAAGAAGGCACAGCACTGCATCATCCCTGCGGTGGCGATCTATGAGCCCGACTGGCGAACAGGCAAGGCTATTCCTACTCGAATTTCCCGTGCCGATGGGCGGCTGCTAGGGATAGCGGGCCTATGGGAGGTAGAACGGCAACCTTTTTTGGGTCTGATGAGCGGATTGACCAACTACACCATGGCTGACGAGCTTCGCGTAAAGCAGGCACTCGACATTGCTGTCGCGACCGGTGATCTGCTGGCGGTCGACAAGAACGGCAAAACAAGGCGTCGAAAAGGCACAAGCATCAAGTCGACAGATATCCTGATAGCGCCCCCGCAAAGACCCATCTTCTTCGTGCCACCTCTGAAGAAATCCAGTTCAGAAAACTGAGGGGCGGCATCGCTCTTCGGGTGGTCGGTTCGCCTCCAACGGTAGTGGTACTGGCATGATACAAGCAGTAGTTTTCGATGTGTTTGGCACGCTTCTCCAGATAGATGAGCGTCGCCATCCTTTCCGCCAACTGATGCAGCACCTGCGGCTTCAGGGCAGAACACCAAGGCCGGATGACGCACGGACTCTGATGACTCGAAATCTGGGTTTGGCTGGAGCTGCCGATTATTTCGGTGCGCAGTTGAGCAACTCTGAGTTAGCTAGCCTTGAAAGCGACCTTTTCACCGAGCTGGCCAGCGTTCGCCTTTTCGATGATGCGTTGGAGTCGCTAAATCAGCTAAAGAACGCCGGCCTGAAGCTCGCGTTGTGCTCCAATCTCGCAGCCCCATATGCGATTCCAGCCAAACTGTTACTGCCGTCGTTCGATGTTTACGGATGGAGCTTTGAGGTTGGGGCAATAAAGCCTGAGCCTGCAATCTATCGTCAGATGATCGAACAGCTTGGCTGCGAAGCCTCCGCCATCGCAATGATCGGTGACACGTTGCAAGCCGATATGCTTGGTCCAATTGGGCAAGGCATGCGTGGCTACCACCTACAGCGTGAAGGAAAAGCCGATCAGTGCGGCTTCGTCTCGCTGATGGACTTTGCAGCCCACGTTCTGCAATACCCACCATCCGTTAATGGCTAAAGCTGCGTCGCCAGTTCTAGCTGTCGCCGCTAGACCCGGATGGCTTACAGGCATGACGACACCCTTTTTCTGTAACGGGAGCTCCTTCAGCTCTTGAGCGCCAGAATACGCCGAGCGCCGTTGAGAACGATGAATCCCACAACAGTACCGATAATCAGGTCTGGGTAGTTGGATCCACTCCAAGCGACGAGCGCTCCGGCGACTATGACGCCCACGTTGATGACCACATCATTGGCGGAAAATATCCAGCTCGCTTTCATGTGGGCCCCGCCTTCCCTGTGTTTGGAAATCAGCAGCAAACAACCCATGTTGGCGAGCAATGCCAGGAATGCGACGGCCATCATTATCAGCGACTCGGGCTCGCTGCCGAATACAAAGCGTCTAAATACCTCTAGGGTTCTACCCCATTAGCACGGACACTTTCGAGTAAGCTCATGCCGAGCTGAAGGAGTGTTCATGAAGCGCAAGAAATACAGCCCCGAGTTCAAGCGGGAAGCCATCGAGTTGGTTCGTCGTTCAGG
>Ga0247728_10064_pt1 | contig 54189 bp, 42 predicted proteins | sample SalenrCarbi39_FD_183048 | JGI IMG/M metagenome (GOLD analysis project Ga0247728, IMG submission 183048) | Saline wetland microbial communities from Lincoln, Nebraska, United States - Carb-i39 | ecosystem: Environmental > Aquatic > Non-marine Saline and Alkaline > Salt marsh | place: USA: Nebraska...
CGCACGCGCACGCTGACCTTGTTGACCAGCCCTTCACGCACCACGAGGTTCTGGGGAATACCCTTGAATTCCAGCCGCACCTCGCTCACCACTTCCACCCGTTCGCGCCCGGTGACCATGTACCACAGGGTGACGGACATGACGAAGGCCATGACGGCGTACTGCCAGTTGGAACGCACCGCTATTTCTCCAGAATGTTCTTGAGCACGCGCTTCAGGCGCGTGGCATCCAGGCTGGTGGTCAGCTTGCCGCCCACGGCCACGGTAACGGCCCCGCGTTCTTCGGAAACCACCACCGCCACCGCGTCGCTTTCCTCGGTAATGCCAAGCGCCGCGCGATGCCGGGTGCCGAAGTCCTGGCGGTCCACGGTGGCCAGGGGCAGAATGCACGCTGCCGCCGCCACCTCGCCCTTGCGGATGATCACCGCGCCGTCGTGCAGGGGGGTTTTGGGAAAGAATATGGTGATGAGCAACTCGCGCGAAAGCGCGGCCCCCAGCTTCACCCCGCGTTCGATCATGTCGCCGAGGGCCACGTTGCGCTCGATGACGATGAGCGCGCCGATCTTGCGTTGGGCAAGGTACAGCGCGGCGCCGATGATCTCGTTCAGGGTATCGTCGTCCGTGGTCTTCTTGCGGAAGAAGCTGCGCGCCCCCATGTCGGTGAGGGCCTGGCGGATGTCGCGCTGGAACAGCACGATGATCACCAGGAACAACGAGCCGAAGAAGCTTTCCAGCAGCCACCCCAGCGTGTACAGCCCGAGCTCGCGCGAGACGAAATAGGTGACCACCAGCAACAGCAGCCCGTAAATGGCCGACACGGCGCGCGTGTCCTTGACCATGACGATGATGCGGTAGAACAGCGCGGTAACCAGCGCGATGTCCAGCAGGTCGCGCCAGTTGGCGGTGACGTTCTCCAGGCCCAGCATCAGTTCTCCGTGCGTGGCACAGGGGCCATGGCTTGGGTAAGGCGCAGGGTGCGCACCGTTTCCGCCACGTCGTGCACGCGGTGGCACTGCACCCCGCGCGCGGCCAGAAGGGCCGTGGCAACCTGGGTGGCACCCGCCCGCTGCCCGTGGCCAAGATCCAGCAGCCCGCCGAACAACGACTTGTTGGAAAGCCCCAGCAACAGCGGACGCCCCAGCGCGCCGAACCGCTCTATGCGGCGCAGGATCTCGAAGTTGTGTTCCGTCAGCTTGCCGAAGCCGATGCCGGGATCGAGCAGGATGCGCGACTCCGGCAACCCGGCGCGCACGAGCACATCCATCTTTTCGTGAAAAAAGTCCAGCAACGCATCCACCACGTTTTCGTAGGCGGGGGCGTCCTGCATGGTTTCCGGCCTGCCCAGGCTGTGCATCAGCACGTAGCCGGGCTTGTAGTGGGCCACCACGTCGAGCAGGCCGGGGTCGAAGGCGCAGGCGGAAATGTCGTTGATGATGTCCACGCCCTCGTCCAGCACCGCCGCCGCCGTGCCTGCCTTGTAGGTATCCACGGAAAGCAGCGGCCCGCCGCCGGGGCGGGGGGACGGGTCCTGGCCTGCGGCATGCGCCGCGACATGGTCCGCCGCATGGTCCGCCGCATGTGCCGCGTAGCCATCGCGGATACCCCGCACCACGGGCAGCACCCGCGCCAGTTCTTCTTCCAGCGGCACCGGATCGGCATAGGGCCGCGACGATTCGCCCCCGATGTCCAGCACGTGCGCGCCCTCTCCCGCCAGGCGCAGGGCGTGGGTCACTGCCGCCTCGTGGGTGGTGTAGTGGCCGCCGTCATGGAACGAATCCGGCGTGACGTTGACGATGCCGAACACCACAAAGGGATGAGGGGGGGCGGGCGTTACCGCCCTTCCCCCCCTTACGGTCCAGATGGCCTGTTGCGCGAGGCCGCAAGCCGTCGTCATCAACGCCCCGCCCCGCCGCTGGGGTCGTCATTACCTCCGGGGCCGCCAGGGCCGCCGCGTTCGGCGGTGTCGTCGGCTTCCAGGGTGAACTCGTCGCGCCCGGCGGTCTCGGCGTCAGCGCCTGCCGGGGCCGTGCCCGCCGAAACGGGACCGGGCTGCGCGCCGGAGGTTGAAGGAGCCCCGGCGCTTCCGCCGGACGCGGGCTGCTCCCCCGCGCGGGGGGCGCCGTTGCGGTTGTTGGGCTTTTCCGGCGGCAGTTGTTCGCCGCGCATCAGCACGTCGATGTCATCGCCGCTGATGGTTTCACGCTCCAGCAGGGCACCGGCTATGGCATGCAGCGAATCGATGTTTCCTTCGAGCAGGATGCGGCAGCGCTGCCGGGCCTCCTCGATGATGCGCTTGACTTCGGCGTCCACCAGCCGGGCCGTTTCCTCGCTGAAATTGCGGGAATGAGCCCATTCGCGGCCAATGAACACCTCTTCGCCCTGCTCGCCTATGTTCATGGGGCCGATGGCCTCGCTCATGCCCCATTCGCAGACCATCTTGCGGGCCATCTTGGTGGCGCGTTCGATGTCGTTGCCCGCGCCGGTGGTGATGTCGTTGAACACCACCTCTTCGGCCACGCGGCCACCCAGCAGCAACACCAGGTTGCTCAGCAGGAACGAGCGCGAGTAGCCGTGGCGGTCGCCTTCCGGCAACTGCATGGTGATGCCGAGGGCGCGACCACGCGGAATGATGCTTACCTTGTGCACCGGGTCGGAACCGGGCAGCAGCTTGGCGGCCAGGGCGTGGCCCGCCTCGTGGTAGGCGGTGATGCGCTTTTCCTCGTCGCTCAGGATGAGGCTGCGGCGTTCCTTGCCCATCAGCACCTTGTCCTTGGCGTACTCGAAATCGCCCATGTCCACGGTGTCCTTGCCAACCTTGGCGGCCTGCAGGGCGGCCTCGTTGACGAGGTTCTCCAGGTCCGCGCCGGAAAAGCCGGGCGTGCCCTTGGCGATGATGTCCAGTTCCACGCCGGTGGCCAGGGGCGTGCGGCGGGTGTGCACTTCAAGGATGCGCTTGCGACCGCGCACGTCGGGGGTGGGCACCACCACCTGACGGTCGAAACGGCCGGGGCGCAGCAGCGCCGGGTCCAGCACGTCGGGACGGTTGGTGGCGGCGATGAGAATGACGCCCTCGTTGGATTCGAAGCCGTCCATTTCCACCAGCAACTGGTTCAGGGTCTGCTCGCGTTCGTCGTGCCCGCCGCCCAGACCCGCTCCGCGCTGACGGCCAACGGCGTCGATTTCATCGATGAAGATAAGACAGGGGGCGTTCTTCTTGCCCTGCATGAACAGGTCGCGCACGCGCGATGCGCCCACGCCCACGAACATTTCCACGAAGTCGGAGCCGGAAATGGAAAAGAACGGCACCCCGGCCTCGCCCGCCACGGCACGGGCCAGCAGGGTCTTGCCGGTGCCGGGAGGGCCGACCAGCAGCACGCCCTTGGGAATGCGACCGCCAAGGCGGGTAAACTTGCGCGGGTTGGACAGAAACTCCACCACTTCGCTCAGTTCTTCCTTGGCCTCGTCCACGCCCGCAACATCCTCGAAGGTGACGCGGGCCGATTCCGGCGTGATCATGCGGGCGCGCGAACGCCCGAAGGACATGGCCTTGCCGCCGCCGCCCTGCATCTGGCGCATGAAGAAAATCCACACGCCGATCAGCAGCAGCATGGGGAACCAGGAAACCAGCAGGGTCATGTACCAGGGGGCTTCTTCCTGCGGTTCCGCCTTCACCTCGACCTTCTGGGAGATGAGGCGGGTGACCAGTTCGGGATCGTGCGGGGCATAGGTCTGGAACGCCTTGCCCTCCGAGCTTTCGCCCGTCAGTTTCTGACCCTGGATGGTCACGCGCAGCACCTCGCCGCGCTCGACCTTCTGGAGGAATTCCGTATAGGTAAGACGCGCCTGCGTCCCCTGTGGCTGATTGAACATGTTGAACAGGACGACCATCAGCAACGAGATGATCGCCCAGAGTATCAGATTGCGCGAAAACTGGTTCAAGTCTGGCCTCCGTGCGGAAGTGAACGTCCGTCATGCGGACGATTTCTCCTTTTTAAGTCGTCGGGAACTATTTGACAATGCGCGCGGGCGCACTTTCCCCGCCTTTTCGGGCCACCGGGCAAGGTATCCCGATCCGGCTCCCCGATCCGGCCTCCGCACGCCCCCCTTCCGGCCTGCGTCACTTGGCTCACGATGTGTGCCCATGCCCCCTCCATGGTCCCCCGATCCCGCCCCCCATGCGCTGTACCTCAGCTTCCCGTAACACGGGCACGCTTCCCCGTCTTGCCGTGCCACACCGATTCTGCTAGATACGCCAAACCCTCGCGGAAGCGTTTCGTCACCGGTGTGGCGCCCGGTCTTCAAAACCGGTGGTGGGCAGAGATGTCCATGGTAGGTTCGACTCCTATACGCTTCCGCCACGACGCCAAGGCCCTGGAATACGGGGCCTTTTTTCGTTTCGCAGCCCCTGCCCAGCCCCGCATGCCACATTTTCCGTCCGGCCCGTGCCCCCCGCTCAAGTGCCAGCCCGAGCTTACAGCAAAATAATACTTCGCATATCCACGCCATGTTACTCGGGGCATTGCCAAGGCGTGGCACACAAAAGCCCGCGCATGCGGGGGGGATTGCCATTTGCGACGCATCTGCTATGACACGCCGCCAGCAGGCCATCGGTCCGCCGATACCCCAGTTTCCCCTGCGGGGTGCCCCAGCCAAGGCCCGGAGCCCGGCCCCCGAATACTCCGTACGATTCAGCAGCAGGCCCCCCATGCCCTCATCCCCACTCCCTTCCCGCCATCAATCACGGTGCCCCCGCCCCGCGTGCATCCTGCTGCTCCGGCCTGCCCGTTCCGTCCTGCCCCTCCTGACCACTCTGGCCATCCTGACAGTCCTGACCATGCTCGCCTTTCCGTGCGCCGCCCCCGCGCAGGCCCACGACAGTGCCGCGCCCCTCGCCAATGACACCCGCAACGATGCGTTCCTGCTGGTGAACACCGTGTACCCGCCGTACACCGTCGTGCTTGATGGCGGCAGCGTGAAGGGTACGGCCACCGCGCTTGCCGAGGAACTGTTCCGCAGGTTGTCCCTTCCCGTGCGGCAGCGGTTGCTGCCCTGGAACCGTGTGCTGCGCATGATGGAGGATGGCACCGCCGACGGCGTGAGCATGCTGGCCCATGCTGCGGAGCGCGAGGAGGCCATGGTTTTTTCCGTGCCGGTGGCCGAGGCGCATCAGTCCTTCTACTACGCCCGGCCCGCACACAACGGCTTTGCCTGGCAGCGCTACGAGGACCTGCGCCCCTACCGCATCGGCCTAGTGCAGGGCTATACCTATTCGCCGGAATTCCTGGCCGCCGTGGAACGCCTGCACTTGTCCGTGGAATACGCACCATCGGACGAAAGCAACTTTGCCAAGCTGCGCAGCGGGCGCGTGGACCTGTGCCTGAGCAACGACCTGGTGGCGGAAGCCTATCTGCTCAACCAGCCCGACCTGCGGGCCGCCGTGGGCAAGGCTGAGCGCCCGGTACGCAGCTATCCGCTGTACATGGCCTTTTCGCGCCGCTCGCCGCTGGCCGGGCACCTGCCCGAAATCGACGCGGAAATCGAGCGAATGCGTGTCGACGGCACCCTGCGCCGCATTCTGGCACAGGAGGCAGGGCTAGCGCGCTGAGGGCCCTCGTGCCAGTGATGTCGCGGCGTGGCTGCCGCAAGGCAGCCCCCCCCTCGCGACGGCAACCGCGCCCTGCGCCGCACCGTCTTGCAACGCAGAAAAAAAGGCCCGCCTGACCGGATTTCCGGCAGGCGGGCCTTGTGATTGCTGCGTATCCGCGTGGTCACCGGCACATGGCGCGCGGGGCGCTCACGGCTGGTGCTGCGCCGAAACTACCAGCGGGGCGGACGGGGAGCGCGGGGCTGGGCTTCGTTGACCTTCAGGGCGCGGCCACCGAAGGAGTAGCCGTTCAGCGCTTCCACGGCGCCAGTGGCGTCGGCGGCTTCCATTTCGACGAAGCCGAAGCCACGGGGGCGACCGGTTTCGCGGTCGGAGATCAGCTTCACGCTGAGCACCTGGCCGTGCTGGGAGAACAGGTCGCGGATTTCGTCTTCAGAGGCGGAGAAAGGCAGGTTGCCCACATACAGAGACTTGGACATCAGGAAAACTCCTTGCAGGGAAAATGAGGGGGTTCGCTCGTGCGAAAGATCGGGCAGAAACTCTGTAGGTGGGATGCCTATCGACTCGCCGAAACTCTTGCCACAAGCCCATGCCGATCCCGACGCACGGCACACCCGGAGCATCGACCGACATGATTGGAGAATTAGTCGGAGTTTTTCGAGCGGTCAAGTAGAATCTGTCACAATTCCGCCTGAAAACGCTTGTCCGTCGCACCGCTACCCGAATTCTATATCCGCAGCTCCATCGAAAAGCCCGCGCTACTGCCCCACGGCGGGACCAACAGTCAGCCCGGCGGCGCCGGGCGCAGCGGGCACGCTGCCGGGGGCCGCGCCATCACCGGCCTGCGGTTGCCCGCCTTTGGCCAGTTCCGCCCAGGCCTGCACGATCAGGGCATGCGCCGCGCGCCGCTGCTGAAGTTTCGACAGGTTGCGCGCCGCACGCACGGAATACTTGATGGTGGCGCGGGTTCTGGCGGCTTCCTTCACCACCGCCTGCAACACATCCTCGCGCGGCTCCGGGTGGTACATCACCTCCGCAGCGGTGATGGCCACGGCAAACCTGCCCGCCTCCAGCGCGCGCGAGGCGGCCAGGGTCAGCGACTGGTCGCGCGCGTCCTTGTAGTATCTGCCGCTGGAGGCCTGGGTGACCATGGCCATCCATTCGTTGTCCGATGCCGTCTCGTCCGCCGTGTTCAGGGCCGTCACCTCGGCCTTGAGTTCGGCGGGCAGCAGGGCCGATCCGTCGTCACCCTGTTCCATCACCGTCCCGCTGCCGGGCAGCAGGCCCGAGACGGAAAGCAGGTTGTACAGCGCCCAGCTGAACAGCACGGCAAGCAGCAATGCGGGAATGAGCTTCTTGTTGCGTTGCATCGGATTCCTTGTGCGCTCCGCCGTGGCACGGGCCAGACGGACATTTTGCGTCGGGCCGCCCCCCAGCCGGAAGGCGGCCCGCTTGTGAGCATGTTTCGGATGCGTTGCGCCGGTTCGACCAGTTACTCTTCCAGCCAGTCGGCAAGCTCCGCCAACTGCGCCGCCACGGACGCGGGGCCGGTGCCGCCGGGCATCTCGCGCCGGGACACTGCCGCCGCCGGGTCCAGCACGGCGTACACGTCGTCGCCGATGCGGTCGCAGATGGCTTGCAGGTCGGCGAGCGGCAATTCTTCCAGCGTGATGGACCGCTCTTCCGCAAGGGCCACGGCGGCCCCGGTCAGATGGTGCGCCTCGCGGAAGGGAATGCCCTTGCCGACAAGGTAGTCGGCAAGTTCGGTGGCGTTCAGGAAGCCCGCGCGCAGGGCCGTGCGCATGCGGCCTTCGTTGAAGCCCAGTTCACGCAGCATGCCCGCCATGATCTCCAGCGATGCCGACACGGTGCGGTCGCAGTCGAGGAACGGTTCCTTGTCCTCCTGCATGTCGCGGTTGTAGGTCATGGGCAGGCCCTTCACCGTGGTCAGCATGGCGGTCAGCGCGCCGTACACGCGGCCCGTCTTCCCGCGCATGATCTCGGCCACGTCGGGGTTCTTCTTCTGCGGCATGATGGACGAACCCGTGGCGTAGGCGTCGGGCAGCCGCACGAAGCCGAAGGCCGGGTTGGCCCAGATGATGATTTCTTCGCACAGGCGCGACAGGTGGGCCATGATGGTGGCCCCGCAGAACAGCGATTCGAGCACGAAGTCGCGGTCGGACACGGCGTCCATGCTGTTGCGGAAGGTACCGTACATGTCCAGTTGCTCGGCCACGTACGCCGGGTCCAGCGGATAGGTGGTGCCCGCCAGCGCCGCCGCGCCCAGCGGGCACACGCGCGTCCGGCGGTCGCAGTCGGCCAGCCGCTCGGCGTCGCGGCGCAGCATCCACGCATAGGCCAGCAGGTGGTGGCCAAGGCTTACCGGCTGGGCGGGCTGCATGTGGGTGCAGCCGGGCAGCAGCGTATCGACGTGTTCGCCCGCGCGTTCCGCCAGCACGCCCACCAGGTCGCGCGCAAGGCCGCGCCAGGCGCGGATGCGGTCGGACACGAACAGGCGGAAGTCCAGCGCCACCTGGTCGTTGCGGCTGCGGCCGGTGTGCAGCTTCTTGCCCACGTCGCCCACCAGCTCGGTGAGGCGGCTTTCGATGTTCATGTGCACGTCTTCCAGCTCGCGCCGCCAGACAAAGGTGCCGCCCTCTATCTCGGCCAGCACCATGTCCAGCCCTTCGACGATGCGCGCGGCCTCGTCCGCCGTCAGCACACCCTGCCTGGCCAGCATGCGCGCGTGCGCCTTGGAACCCGCGATGTCCTGCGCGTACAGGGCGCGGTCGAACGAAACGGACTGGGTGTATTCCTCGACCAGGGCGGCGGTGGCCTGACGGAACCGCCCCCCCCACATCTTCTTTTCGGCCATTACTGGTCCCTGCCGTTGCGGCGGCTTGGTACGCGTAAGGCCCCCCATACGGGAGGCCCCACGGAATATGCTGAACGTATTCACCGTCGAAGGGGCGCCCCTTCGTTCGGCGGACTAGACTTTCTTGACCCGCTGTGCGTACCCGCGCACGCGCAGGCCCTGCAACTTGATGAAGCCCGCGGCATCGGCGTGGTCGTAGGTGGCGCAGTCTTCGAAGGTGGCAAGATCGTGGCAGTACAGGGTGTTGGGCGAGGTGCGGCCCACCGGATAGGCATTGCCCTTGTACAGTTTCAGGCGCACGGAGCCGTTGACGGTTTCCTGCGTCTTGTCGATGAACGCCTGCATGGCCTCGCGCTCCGGCGCGAACCAGAAGCCGTTGTACACGGCCTCGGAGTAGCGCGGAATCAGCTGGTCGCGCAGGTGCATGGATTCGCGGTCCATGCAGATGCCTTCCAGGTCGCGGTGGGCGATGTGCAGCACGGTGCCGCCGGGGGTTTCGTACACCCCGCGCGACTTGATGCCCACGAAGCGGTTTTCCACCATGTCCAGGCGGCCGATGCCGTGCCTGCCCGCGATGGTGTTCAGGGTGCGGACGATGGTGGCCGGGCTCATGGCTTCGCCGTTGACGGCAACCGCATCGCCCTTCAGGAAGTCGATGGTGATGTATTCCGGCGTGTCCGGGGCCTGTTCCACGGGCACGGCCATGACGTGGCTGTTGGGACCGGGCTCGCACCACGGGTCTTCCAGCTCGCCGCCCTCGAAGCTGCAATGCAGCATGTTGCGGTCCATGCTGTACTGCTTGGACGAGGTGGACAGCGGAATGCCGTGCTGTTCGGCAAAGGCGGTCAGGTCGGTGCGCGAACGCAGGTCCCAGATACGCCACGGGGCAATCACGTCCAGGTCCGGGGCCAGGGCGTTGACGGTAAGCTCGAAGCGCACCTGGTCGTTGCCCTTGCCGGTGGCGCCGTGGGCCACGGCCTGCGCGCCTTCGGCACGGGCAATGTCCACCAGGCGCTTGGCGATGAGCGGCCGCGCGATGGAGGTGCCCAGCAGGTAGCGCCCCTCGTACACCGCGCCGGAGCGCATCATGGGAAAGATGAAGTCGCGCGCGAATTCCTCGCGCAGGTCTTCCACGTAGGCGCGGGTGGCGCCGGTGCGCAGGGCCTTGGCGTCCACGCCGTCCAGGTCCTCTTCCTGCCCCAGGTCGGCGGTAAGGGTCACCACCTCGCAGCCGTAGGTGACGGCAATCCACTTCAGGATCACCGACGTATCCAGCCCGCCGGAATAGGCGAGCACGACCTTATTGATAGCCTTGGCCATGTCGTTTCAGCCCCATTATGCGGTAGTTATGCGGTATGTTGTGCGATATGCGTCGCGCGGCGCGTGCCGTGGCGCGGTGCTATTCCGAGAATGCCCACTCCAGAATGGCCTTCTGGATGTGCAGGCGGTTTTCTGCCTGATCGAAAATGATGGAGGCCGGGCTTTCCATAACCTCGTCGGTCACTTCCTCGCCCCGGTGGGCGGGCAGGCAGTGCATGAACTTGGCGTCGGGCGCGGCAAGGGCCATCATGTCGGCATCGATGCAGTACCCCTTGAAGGCGGCCTCGCGCTTCTTCTGCTCTTCTTCCTGGCCCATGGAAGCCCACACGTCGGTGTTCACGTAGTGCGCGCCCTCGACCGCCACGCGCGGGTCGTGGGTGAGGAATATCTTGGCCCCGGCGTTCAGGGCGTAGCCCAGCAGTTCGCGGTCGGGCTCGTAGCCTTCGGGGAAGGCCATGAACAGCTCGAACGGAAAGTAGATGGCCGCTTCTATCCATGAATTGGCCATGTTGTTGCCGTCGCCCACCCAGGCCACGCGCACCTTGGACAGGTCGGGGGTGCGCTCGTACATCGTCAGCACGTCGCCCATGACCTGGCAGGGGTGCCCTTCGTCGGTCAAGGCGTTGACCACCGGGATGGAGCCGTATTCGGCCAGTTCGTCGATCTTCGACTGGCCGAAGGTGCGCACCACCATGCAATCGGCATAGCGCGAAAGCACGCGGGCGGTGTCGCGCAGGGGTTCGGAGCGGCCCAACTGGCTTTCCGCCGGGGTCATGAAAATGGTGGAGCCGCCAAGGTGGCGTACCGCCATCTCGAAGGAAATGCGCGTGCGGGTGGACGCCTTTTCGAAGATGAGGATGGCGGTCTTGCCTTCCATGATCTTGCCCCGGTGGGCGGTGTCCTTCATTTCCTTGGCGCGTTGCAACAGCTTCCAGGCGCCCTCGTAGCCGAGGTCCCTGATTCGCTTGAAATGTTTGGGCATGGCTCCATCCTTGTGTTGCGGCACTGCGAAACCTGATGCGGAAAAGGGTTTCCTAGCCTCAAAGCCCGCCGCTTGTAAAGAATGCGCGCCAGCGCGGGCCGATGGGAAGGCGGTCGGAAGTGGCTCCGCAAGGATGGCGGGGCGGCATGAATGGCGACAAGAGCGGCAGCAAGCAAGGGGGCCGACCAGGCTGGCGGTAATTGACGCCCGCCCGCCCCTGTGATGAAACCGCTCCATGAGCACCAAACGCACCGCCAGCAACCGTTCCGCGCCCGCCGCGCCGGAATCTCTCACCGTGCACACCGACCATGTGCGCGGCTATCGCAAACGCACCGCCCGCCACCCGGACGAGGTGGTCTTTCAGGTGGTGGTGGAGGAAACCGACCTGTGGGTGACCGCACGCGCGGGGCACCCCGGCCAGCCTGTACTGCCCGATCTGCCGGACCAGATCGCCGCCTACGTCACCGAGTTGCGCGGCCAGATCAAGGCGTGGATGCTGCTTGCGCCTGACTTTCGCACCAGCCTCGTGCCCGTGCCCACGCCCGCAAGCGCCCCGGAAGTGGCCCGGCGCATGGCGCACGGGGCCGACATCGCCGGGGTTGGCCCCTTTGCCGCCGTGGCGGGCACCGTGGCCCAGATGGTGGCGGAGCGCTTTGCCCCGGCGTCACCGGACATCATCGTGGAGAACGGCGGGGACATCTACATCTGCTCGCGGCGCGACCGGGTGGTGGGCCTGCTGCCCGACCCGGCCAGCGGCGAGATGATCGGCGTGGTGGTGAAGGCGGCGGACTGCCCGGTGTCGCTGTGCTCGTCGTCGGCCACCATCGGCCATTCGCTGAGCCTGGGGGTTGGCGACATCGCGGCGGTGCGGGCGCGCGATGCCAGCCTGGCCGACGCGGCGGCCACCCTGTTCGGCAACATGCTGCGAGGGCCGGACGACGTGCCCCGCGTGACGGAACGCGCCGCGGCCATGGCGCATCTGGGCATAGAGGGTGTGTACGCCCAGTGCGGCGGCCGCGTGGGCATTTGGGGGAACATGGAGCTTGCCGTGGCCTGACCTGCGGCGCACGGGGCCTGCGGGAACCATACGCACTTTGAGAACCGGGCACGCCAGACAGGAGACGGCGCGCGCCGCAGCCCGCTATCGGAATTCGTAGCTTTCCTTGATATTCCGGAACAATTCCAGCAGAAAGCGGTCCGGCACCGTATCGCCGTTGATGGCAAGGCGCGAGAGCCGGGTGACGTGGTTGCCGCTGGGCGTGGTGACCGGCTGCAAGGTCAGTTCGTGGGTGCGGCTGCCGCCCTGCCTGCCGCTGGCGGGTTCGTCGGTGGTCAGGCGCAGCACCCAGGCAGAGCTGGTTCGGGTCCACCCCATGGAGACGCGATGCCGCCGGGCGGCGTGGCGGTCCACCAGTGCCAGCAGTTCACGCAGGGTGAATGCCTTGTCGCGCCCGGATACGCCCAGGTATTCGCCGTTGCGCCGGATGACCAGCGGCCTGTCGAACAGGGTTGCGGGCGGCGTGGTGGCCGAATCCTTGCCGGAGCCAGCCCGTGCATGGCCGGATTCCGCCTGCGAGGCCGAACCGGAAGCGCCGGTGGCCGAGGGACCGTCCGCCCGCGCGTCGGCAGCGGAGGATTCCTGATCGGTTGTGTCTTGGCGGGAAGTGTCGTGGCCGGTGGTGTCTTGACCGGAAGCGTTCTGGCTGGCCCCGGCAGCATCGGCGTGCACGCCATCACCAGCCGCGCCTTCCGCCCCGCCTGCGTTGCCCCGCTCCGCTTTGGCACCGCCTGCATCGCCCCCCGCCGGCCCGGCGCCCGCAGCCCCCGACACCACCGTGTAATAGTCGTCCACAAGGCGGGTGACGGCTTCGGTGCGTTCGCGGCGCAACAGGTCCAGCGCCTCGTCCAGCCGGGCCGCGCGCTCGTCAAAGGCGGCCAGCAGCGCGTCGCGATCGGCGCGCAGATCCTCCACCTGACGGCGCAGGCTGGAAAGCTCCGCCAGCATGTGCCCCTGCACCTGAAGCAGCGTGGCCATGCGGTCGAGCATGCCGGGCAGGCCTTCCACGGCGGGGTCGGCGGGGATGCCGTCCGCCATGCGCGAGGCATCATCCGGCGAATGATCCGGCAAGTGGCCCGGCGAGGAGTTCGGACCCGACATGACATCGGATGCGCGGGGCCTGTCCCGCAGGTGCTGCTCCGCCCCGGTGCCGGACGCCCGCGCGCCCGACCTGGCGCCCGGCTGTCCATGCTGCCCCACGGGGGCGGACAACGCGGCCACAAGCTCTTCCAGCCGTTCCTCTATTTGCTCCGCCGCCACGTTGCGTGTGTACATGCTCCTGATCTCCCTGAAGATGTCCAGCACATGCACGGGATAGCGCAGCCGCCTGCCCCGCCCTTCTCCGGCGGGCAGAAAGCGCGCGAACCTGTCCTTGTAATAGGCGATACTGGAGGGGGGCACGTCGAGGCGGCGGGCGATTTCGCGGAGGGTCAGCAGTTCGCGGATCATGAGGAGGTGCTCCAGTTCTTGTTGTTGCACAGTTGCGCGACAGGGAGGATTTTGTCAAGAAATCCGCATAAAAAAATTGTCTAGAAAATTGTCCAACAACCTTGGGCAACTGGACTTTCCGGATGCTGGCGCAACGGAAGCGGACAAGGGAGAAGGCCGGGAGGGGGAAGGAAGGAAGGCACGCGCGTTGAGGACGCGAAGCGATACATAGATGAGGGATGAGGGGGATGCAGACAAACGGAGGGGCAGGCAAAAACCGTGCACGTAGGGCGGGCCGAGTCAGGAATGGATCGAGAAAACTCGTAGCGGATACGGCCTCACCAGCGAGCCAGGGAGACATGCGAATGCCCGCCATCTCCCTGCCCTGCCCGGCATGCACCACCCGCCGCCGCCCCACAACCCGCTTGACTTCAACTGCCAACTTCCATATCAAGCATTTCTCGCTTCCGGCGGAGACATCCGCCCAAGCCAGCAGGCCAACTTAGCTCAGTTGGTAGAGCAGCTGATTCGTAATCAGCAGGTCGCGAGTTCAAATCTCGCAGTTGGCTCCAGAGAACAAGGCGTTACCCCAGAAATGAGGTAACGCCTTTGTTCATTTCAAAATGGGCGTTCTAATATTCCGTTAGGTGAAAGCATCAATCTCATTCTTGCCCAATTTTCTCCTTGATCCTCCTGTGCCATTCAAACTCGTCAATCCCCACTCTGCCCAACGAGGGAACAGCCTCACTAGCAAGCTTCAAAGCATGGGACTGTCGAAGGTCGGCAAGCCAGCGATAGCGTTTTCCCTGCACATCAGTAAAATAAAAAAACTTGTCTGCTTCATTCATAACAGCCAAAACGGAGTCCTCTCCGTTAAAAGCAATAGCTTCCATGCACTTCCATGAAATCTGCTTCGGGATAGATACAAATTTATCCTCCCCGCCATAACGCACAACATATGACGCCTTATTTATACCACTTGTCATCTCTCCCTTGATGCACGGGAAAAGACGCTCTTCATTTCTAATTCGAACGGCATCGCATTGCGGCACTATGCATACGAACACCTCTGGCCTACCATCTTCGCCAGTGCGCACCATCATCGTTCCCTGGTGCAGCACAGGGACTTCTTTTCCCGTGTATGGACGTGTACCTGTTTCGCTTTCTGCACTGAGCATTGACATCCTGCAAAAAGCATAGCCACCATCCCCACCATCCCGAGCCGGTGTGCAAAATATTTCTAGCAGTTTTTCTATCTCGGGAAGATTTTTAACTTCAGCAGAAGATTCAAATACCGACAGCACCGATCTTTCTGAAATTGCCCACGACTTCTTTCCCTTACACCGCTCACACACCTTATGATATCTTCCACTCCCCCGACACACAACGCACGCCCTATCATTGCCCCTACACAGCGTGCATGCCGTGCGGACACGTCCAGTACCACTACACGTCGCGCATCGGTATGTTGATGATTCTATTGTTTTCGCTATGTACTGCTTAAGCGAATCAGGTGAAACAAGACTCTTTATCTTGCCATCCCCGCTCACAAGCTTCCCATTTTCTTCCGACACAAGCCCTACGATGAAAGAATGCGCATCCTGCTTGTTTGGTATCAATGCCGTATGTAGAAGGAACGAAGAATCAAGCCCCTTGTTGAAAGCCCCAAGAAGATCATGTGAACGCTCACGTATGGCAGATATTGCGTGGAGCGCCACGGAAGGAACCAGCCCATCAACCAGATCGGAGAAGGCATCTACAACATGCCTGGGGAGCTCGGATGGTTTCGCCGAATAATGGCGTTCTTCCGGCATCAACCCGGCTGGACCGCCAACCTCGTTCTCGCCTGTCTTCTTAAGAACCAGAATCCTTCCCCGCGCATTCTGCAAGCCGAATCCAGCACCCTCGGGCAAAGAGGAAAGTCCAAGATCTGTCAAGTACCGTGCCAGATCGTCGCGTACCCCTGCAGGTTCTTCTGCAGTGTAAATGATGATGAGCCTCACGGGCGCTCCGTGAGCGACATCAGCCATCACCAGAGCCTTGATTGCTTCCTTGCACGGGCCTGTATCGTTGCCGACTCCCAGGTGCCAGTCGATTATGGCCGCATCAGCCTGTTTCAAAAGCTGCAGACACGTCCCGACGATATCCTCACCCTGCTCGGGACGGTACACCGCGCAATTGATGCCCTGCTGCGCAAAAGCCTTCGTGACCTCGCCGACATCGAGCGGATTGACAGCATTCTGCGGCACGCCGCCCATATAGGCATCGTTATCGATGACGACGACAGACCGAATGAAACGCAAGGCAGCTTCCCTGGAGCGCTCACGACAGGCTGCGAGCGCTGCAGTTCTGAGAGCATTCGGGGCAGGAGCCTCTTCGACTGGCAGATGGGCTTCAGGCATGTCGTTCCTCTTGTCGCTTCGGGGTGGGCGCTGATGTCCAGATCTTGAACACGGGGAATGCATCCTTCCCACATGCTTCCAACGTAATTTCGTACCCGGCTTCCCGCAGGGCCTTTCTGGCGATGGCTAGCCCCATCCCCCTGCCACGCAGCTTTCGGGTATAGGAAAGTTCGAATATCTGCTCCGCATCCCGTTCAGCAACACCGGGGCCGTTGTTGCTGACAAGATAGCCGGTGGCGTCGGCATCGAAGAATATGGTGCGGCTGCCGTCATCGTCCTTGAGGTTTCCGTCGCTCGTGCGCGAAAGCCAGAAAAGGGCATTGTCGACGACATTTATGAACGGCGGAAGAAAGGTAGCGGGAAACGCGGTGACCGCATGCCGTTCGAATGCCTGAGTGCTCTCCCACCGGACATTGTGGCGCTTGAAACGTTCGGCAAATATCTGCAGCAGATACTTGCGAATGTTCGCCCCCGCGAGTTCGATGGGCTTCCGGTAGAGGCGTCGGTTGAGGGGGGCGAACATGGAAAGATACGTATCGAGATGTTCGAAGCTGGCGCGTACCAGGCTGTAGCTGTCCTGTGCGCCGGGGTCATCCGAAACGGCCCCCTTCAGCCTGTTAAGGCCATTGCGGATTGCGACGACGGACGAATTGAACTCATGCTGGATGATGCCGATGGCTGTGCCGAGATGGGCAAGCTCCGTAGAGCGGTCAAGCTCTTCCTGCAGAACCTGCCCCCTGTCCTCGAGGGCCGCCGTCGTTTCGTTGAGCAGGGTGTTTTCCCGCAAGGACTCGAGAACCGCCTGCAGCGAGTCGCGCAGACGCTCCAGTGTCTCGACCTCGCCCTGCACTGCCGAAGCAAGGTTTCTTTCGATACGGTCCTGAAGCACCATGGCTGCGGTATCATCCATGTCCGCCAAGGATTCGCGCTCCAGATCAGCGAAGGCCTGCTTGAAGGTGGCATCGAGCGTGGCCAAACCTTCCCGGGTGCGTGCAAGCACTTCCTTGCCCAGTTGGTCCGCATCCTCCCTGGCATGCTTGACGATGGCCCGCGCCCGGGTGTTTTCGCGCTTTTCCCGCTGTTCCAGAGCCTGCTGGAGGCGGCGACGGCGCGACACGAGCGCACGTGCGGCACCGATGGCCTGGGTTATCCTTTCATCCACTTCCTTCTCGAAGGGGGTGAACAAGTCCGACTCGAGGCGGAGGGTAATGGCGTTTGCCCGTTCGAGCTCGGCCTGCATCTTCTTGGTAAGCCCGACACTACGGGGGCGGACAAGACGGCATGTCTCGCGCAGACCGGCGAGGGCTTCGTTCATCTCCGCTTCAATCTGCAGCAGAATGCGTGCGGCTTCTTCGGGCGATTCTTCCGCAACATGCATGAGAACATCGTTCATGCGGCTTCGCAGGCGCTCCACGGCCTTTTCAGGCTCGTGCGCCTCTATGCGCCCGAAGAATGCGTCGATCTCCCGCGCAAGCTTCTTTCGCTTTTCAATGACACTTTTCTCACGCTTTTCAAGCAGTTCTGCCTGCCGCTGAAGCTCGTTCTTCTGCTCCCAGAACGTACCGTAGACGGAGCTTTTTTCCCTGAACCAATCCGTGGCAAGCAGCCTGAAGAGATTGATGAGCATGTTGCGGAACTGGCGATAGGCCATGTTCTCGCGAAAACCCTCGCGACCTGCCTTTTCCTTCAGCTCACTGTTGTCCTCGAAGGTAAGCTCCACGGCGCCAAAAATGCGTCTGTAGGAGAAGTACCAGTCTTTTGCGGCCTTGCTGCGACGAGTTTCTATGAACAAATAATCCTGATCGCTATTGCCGTAGGGAAGAACGCGTATCCCCTCGCGATACACATAGAGCCCACCGAAGTTGTTAAGCTTTTCCACTAGGGGCTTGTATCTGTCCGGAGGCAGCAGACTTTCTTTCGGATTCCCTTGGAGACACGCAAACTTGATTCTGAACGGACCGCACTTGGTGGGCTGATGGTGTGCCCCGTCCCATGCCACCGTGTATGGTTGGGGTGCATCGCGGTAGATCTGCACCGTTCCGCTGAACTGACCGTACTCGTCGAATGTGCCTTCGATATGCTGATCCGCCATGCGGAATTCCTCGGGAGTGAAGAATTCCGTGTCGCCAAGGACGTCTTCAACGGTGCCGTCGCGTCTGTGGTCGAAGAACGCCGCGCGGATGGGTACGTCCCCTTTGTCCGGCATCATGGTATTGGAAAAGCCGCGAAGGAACCGGAGAAGCGCCGGGGGGAAATCGTCCATCCTGTCATCGATGTCGCGCTCGAGCACGGGGTCCGTATCGCACACGATGAATGCCGTTCCTCGGGCAGCAAAAAGCGGAATATCTGCCACCAGATCGGCAATGCGCGGCAGCGCATTTTCGCATGACGCCAGTTGCGCCTCTATGCGCTTGCGAATTTCCGGCACGATGCGGGGGCGCAGGGAAAGATAATTCCGACGCGCATCCGCAAGCAGAATGCGCAGGGCATCCTCGTCAGGGAGACTATCCGTCGGGAATGCTGCAACGGCGATGTCGATCTTGTCGATCTCTATGCCGGGCGCCTCGAACATCGTCCAGTTGATGAACGCGGCCACCAACTCTTGCAAACCATCTGCACGTTCAGCCCGGGAAAGCACGAAAACCTGCGGCCCCACGGTGGCAATGGCAAGGCGGCCTATACCCTTTTCACCAAGAGAGGGGCGGCTGGGCTTGTTCGGGTCCGCATAGGGTCTGCTGAGCAGAAACTCCTCGTTTTCCCGGTCCGTCCCGAACCGTTCAGCTTCCGTGATCTTGCTTTCGGTGCCGAGGGTAAGCCAACGCTCCTCGAAGTCCCTTTCCGTCATCCCCACGCCATCGTCATGAAGAACGAGCAGCGCATCCTGCCGGTAGTAGCGGGCCGTGACGTTGTCGGCATAGGCGTCGTAGGCATTCTTGAAAAGCTCGTGCAGGGCGTTGGGTATGCTCGCCATCTGCTGACGCCCGAGCATGTCGAGCGTCCGTGCCTTCACGCGGACCCGGGCCATCATGCACTCCGTTGGTTCTGGTCGAGAAGGGAAAGCGTTCGCGCTGCCGAACAAGCCACCACCTGCGCAAGCTGCACCGGCACGGCATTGCCTATCTGCCGGGCGATGGCGGCCGGGCAGCCGACAAAGGAGTACTCATCCGGAAATGACTGCAGCCGGGCTGCTTCTCGCAGGGTTATGGCCCTGTCGTCTCGCGGATGCATGAAGCGCCCCCTGGTGACGTCGGTACACCCCGTCGTGAGCGTGGGGGCGACGTTGCCCCACCCCATTCGCCCGTACACGTCGGGATGCCCTTTATGGCCCTTGTGACAGGCAAGCTCGAGCTCGGGCGGCAGCGAAAAACGACTGCCGCCATCCTTGGGGATGTGTCGCATGCGTTGCAGGGCAATTTCCTGATGGTTCCTGGCAAAGTGGAGCGGGTCAGCCGTTGCCTGCCCCGACGCAAGCGGGGGAAGATCGCCCAATGCATCCCGTACGGTACGGCGAGCACCCTCCGGCGTGATGGGCTGCGGCAGTTGCGGCAGGGGCACGCCCGGTGCCGCTGCAAACATGATGCAGCGCATGCGGCGCTGCGGAACTGCATAGTCTGCCGCATCCACCCGAACCGGCAGTCCGAGGGTGTAGCCCTCTGCCGAAAATGCTGCTTCGAGTTGCCGGATCTGGCTGTGGTTGGCCGGTGAGGCCAGCCCCGGCACGTTTTCGAAAAAGACAAGACGGGGGCGCAGCCCAGCAACGAAGCGGGGTGCCTGCAGTATGAGATCCGCCCTTTCATCACCTACCCGGTGGCGATTCTGGCTGCTGAAAGGCTGACAGGGGGCACACACGACAAGCAGGTCGACCCCCCCCGCAGGCAAGCTGCCCTGAGGCAGGAGCGAGAGGGGTTCGACGGCACGGATATCGTCGCGCACGAGATGCACGTCTGGATGGTTGGTGGCATAGGTCTCGCAGGCAACAGGATCGCAATCGAGCGCCGAGAGCACGCGAAAGCCGGCCTGCTTGAGGCCCTGTGTCACCGCACCGCAACCGCAGAAGAGGTCAACGGCGATCGGTGGTTCGGGCTCGCGACGAAGTGCCGTGCGCCTTGCCTGGCGTGTGGTTATTGCCTTTGAACACATGAAGAATCCATAAAAGAGAAGTGGCCAGCAAGCAAGGATATCTGCAGGATGGGTACGTCTATACCGCCACCAACGCATGCCTCTTTAGAACGGTGCCGTAGCAATCGCAACCCCCTGCCGTCTGGGGCACACAAACTCCGGGACAACGAGCCCAGCCCATTAAAGTCACAAAATTAAGACTTAATACAACAAATCCGTTCACGAAAATCCATAACCCCTCCACAAAATGAATATGCAGGGAAACGGCACCAGGCAGGGCAACCCAGAGAACCGCATGAAACAGGAGAATCTTCGCTTCAGCCAAATGGACGGGGCTCGCAATTTCAAAAGGCCCGGTCCTGCCCCCCGCTACTTAATGCTTTTCTATATACATTAACATGATGCCACCACCGTCGCAAGCTCCCAGGCGTTGCGCGCCTTCTCATCGCAGACCTGCCAGCACCTCCCCCCATTCGCACCACCACGAACACCCGCCGCTCCGAACGTACATCCCCGTACACCTCGCCGCACCACCCCACTCCACACCGCTCCATCAAGCTTCGCACGCGAACGTACTTTTGTCGCGCACCGCCCTCGCATAACGTACCGCCCCGCACCATATTCGCATTTATCCCCACACATTCCGCACGTCATAGTCACTCCTGCCCCCGTTACTGGCGCACACCACATGCATGGCACACCCCATGCAACAGGTGCGGCGTACCCGATGCGCAATCCCCACGCATCGCATTCCAAAAACGGAGGCCCATCATGACCAGAAAGATCGCCATTTACGGCAAGGGCGGCATCGGCAAGTCCACCACCACGCAGAACACCGCCGCCGCCATGGCCCACTTCCACGACAAGAAGATCTTCATCCACGGCTGCGACCCCAAGGCCGACTCCACCCGCCTCATCCTGGGCGGCAAGCCGCAGGAAACCCTGATGGACGTGCTGCGCGAGCAGGGCGCTGAAAAGGTGACCATCGACAAGGTGGTGAAGAACGGCTTCAAGAACATCCGCTGCGTGGAATCGGGCGGTCCGGAACCGGGAGTGGGCTGTGCGGGGCGCGGCGTCATCACCGCCATCGACCTCATGGAAAACCTTGGCGCCTACACCGAAGAACTGGACTACGTGTTCTTCGACGTTCTGGGCGACGTTGTGTGCGGCGGCTTTGCCATGCCCATCCGCGACGGCAAGGCGCAGGAAGTCTACATTGTGGCATCCGGAGAAATGATGGCCATCTACGCCGCCAACAACATCTGCAAGGGCCTTCTGAAGTACGCCAAGCAGAGTGGCGTGCGCCTTGGCGGCGTCATCTGCAACAGCCGCAAGGTGGACCGCGAGCGCGAGTTCCTTGAAGAATTCACCGCCGCCATCGGCACCCAGATGATCCACTTCGTGCCGCGCGACAACATCGTGCAGAAGGCGGAATTCAACAAGAAGACGGTGACGGAATACGACCCCACCGAAAACCAGGCGCTGGAATACAGCCTGCTTGGCCAGAAGATCATCGAGAATACCAACTTCGTCATCCCCAAGCCCCTCACCATGGATGAACTGGAAGCCATGGTCATCAAGTACGGCATCGCCGACTAGATCGCCGCCCCCTCCAATCCGTACCGGCGCACCCCGCCCCACACAGACCGCAAGGAGCGATTCCATGGCTCTCAAGATGATCAAGGCGATCGTGCGGCCAGAGGCCGCAGACACCGTGGCCGACGGCCTCGCCGAGGCGGGTTTCGCCTCCATGACCATGATCCACGCCTTTGGGCGGGGCAAGCAGAAGGGCATCACCGTGGGCAGCATGCACTACGACGAACTGCCCCGCACCATGCTGGTCATGGTGGTGGAAGAAGCCAGCGTCGAGGAAATACTCACGCTCATCAAGTGCAAGGCGTACACGGGCAATTTCGGCGACGGCAAGGTGTTCGTCTCGCCCGTCGAGGACGCGCTTACGGTGCGCACCGGCGTGAAGGGCCTGTAGGTGGCGTCATGAAAGAGATCATCGCCATCATCCGCCCCAAGAAGATGGGCGCCACAAAAGAAGCACTGGACAAGCTGGGCTTTCCCTGCCTTACCGCCGTGCCGGTGCTGGGACGGGGCAAGCAGCAGGGCCTGGCTGGCGAAATCGGCACGGAGGTCAACCCCAAGGTGCTGGAGCAGGGCAAGTTCCGCAAGATGAAGTACGTGCCCAAGCGCATGATCTCGCTTGTGGTGCCCAGCGCCAGCGTGGACGCCGTCGTCGGGGCCATCGTGGCGGTGAACCGCACCGAGCAGATCGGCGACGGCAGGATATTCATCTGCCCGGTTGAAGACGCCATGCGCGTGCGTACCGACGAACACGGCGAAAGCGCCATCCTGTAGCGCGTCCGCGACAACTCGTCGCACTCCGGCGCGCCCCATCGCCTGACGGGACGCACCCAGTAGCGCCACATCTTGCCCATCTCACGAGAGAGGAACGAGACATGCCTTACCATCTCTTCAAATGCAGCGAATGCATACCCGAGCGTGAAAAGCACGCCGTCATCAAGGGCCCCGGCGAAACGGTGACCGATGCGCTGCCCCTCGGCTACCTGAACACCATTCCGGGCTCCATTTCCGAGCGTGGCTGCGCCTACTGCGGCGCAAAGCACGTCATCGGCACGCCCATGAAGGACGTCATTCACCTGAGCCACGGCCCCGTGGGCTGCACCTACGACACGTGGCAAACCAAGCGCTACATCAGCGACAACGACAACTTCCAGCTCAAGTACACCTTCGCCACCGACATGAAGGAAAAGCACATCGTGTTCGGGGCGGAAAAGCTGCTGAAGCAGACCATCATCGACAGCTTCAAGGCCGTGCCGCACATCAAGCACATGACCATCTACCAGACCTGCGCATCCGCCCTCATCGGCGACGACATCAACGCCATCGCGCAGGAAGTGATGGAAGAAATGCCCGACGTGGACATCTTCGTGTGCAACTCGCCGGGCTTCGGCGGCCCCAGCCAGTCGGGCGGGCACCACAAGATCAACATCGCCTGGATCAACCAGAAGGTGGGCACCTTCGAGCCGGAGATCACCAGCGACTACGTGATCAACTACGTGGGCGAATACAACATCCAGGGCGACCAGGAGGTCATGCAGGACTACTTCAGCCGCATGGGCATCCAGGTGCTGTCCACCTTCACCGGCAACGGTTCGTACGACGGCCTGCGCGGCATGCACCTGGCCCACCTGAACGTGCTGGAATGCGCCCGCTCGGCGGAATACATCTGCAACGAACTGCGCCAGCGCTACGGCACGCCGCGCCTGGACATCGACGGCTTCGGCTTCGAGCCGCTGGGCAACTCGCTGCGCAAGATCGGGCTGTTCTTCGGCATAGAAGACCGCGCCCAGGCCATCATCGAGGCAGAAACCGCCCGCTGGAAGCCGGAACTGGAATGGTACAAGGCCCGCCTTACCGGCAAGAGGGTATGCCTGTGGCCCGGCGGTTCCAAGCTGTGGCACTGGGCCCACGTCATCCACGACGAAATGGGCGTGGACGTGGTGTCGGTGTACACCAAGTTCGGCCACCAGGGGGACATGGAAAAGGGCATCGCCCGTTGCGAGGAGGGGGCGCTGGCCATCGACGACCCCAACGAACTGGAAGGGCTGGAAGCCATGGACATGTTGCAGCCGGACATCATCTTCACCGGCAAGCGGCCCGGCGAAGTGGCCAAGAAGGTGCGCGTGCCCTACCTGAACGCCCATGCCTACCACAACGGCCCGTGGAAGGGGTTTGAAGGCTGGGTGCGCTTTGCGCGCGACATCTACAACGCCATCTACTCGCCCATCCATGAGCTGGCCAAGCTGGACATCAGCAAGGACGAAATCCCCGCCGACAAGGGCTTCGTCACCCGGCGCATGCTGTCGGACGCCAACCTGCCCGACGAAGTGCGCAACGACCCGAACACGCGCCCCTACACCGGCAAGTACGACAGCCTCGTGGACCTGCGGGGCAAGACCTACCCCACCTTCGAGCCGCAAGCCGTCGCGGTGTGACGCGGTGCGACACGGAGACCACCACCATGGGCGACGCAATGAAGGATGACGTGATGAAGGACCGCATCGAGCAGTTTGTCGACTACATCATGAAGAAGTGCCTGTGGCAGTTCCACTCCCGCGCCTGGGACCGCACCCGCCAGAACGAGGGCATCCTGACCAGGACAAGGCAGCTTCTGTGCGACGAGCCGGTGGACATTTCCACCCCGGATGCCCGCTGCTACTGGGTGGACGCCGTGTGCCTGGCCGACGCCTTCCGCGCCCGCTACGCGTGGCTGGCGGACATGAGCAAGGACGAGATCGCCGCGCTCATGCAGGGGCTGCACGAACGTATCGAATTCCTGACCGTTACGGGTTCGCTGAACCTCGAACTGACCGACCAGAAGTACTAGGGCTGGATTCTGAATGGTCTTTTCGCCCGTTGGCGTCGTCAAACTTCGCCTGCCATGTCGGTCGAATACGAGAAGAGTATACTCCCTCATGGCAGGCTCGTTTTCCTTGCCAACGAACGAAAACCCTCATTCGGAATCCAGCCCTGGAAGACCGGCTGAATGCACTCCGGCGGCGCCAGCGCCGCCCGCCACGGGGCGCAACCCCCACTACTCAGTCCCAAGAGGAAGACCGCCATGGCCTGCGAAATAAAGGAAAAAGAACGGCCGGGGTGCATCAACCCCATCTTCACCTGCCAGCCGGCGGGGGCGCAGTTCGCCAGCATCGGCATCAAGGAATGCATCGGCATCGTGCATGGCGGCCAGGGCTGCGTGATGTTCGTGCGGCTGGTCTTCTCGCAACACTTCAAGGAGAGCTTCGAAATCGCCTCTTCTTCGGTGCACGAGGACGGCGCGGTGTTCGGTGCGTGCGGCCGTGTCGAAGAGGCCGTGGACGTGCTGCTGATGCGCTACCCCGACGTGAAGGTGGTGCCCATCATCTCCACCTGCTCCACCGAAGTCATCGGCGACGACATCGACGGCGTGGTCACCAAGCTGAACGCCGGGCTGCTGAAGGAAAAGTACCCCGGCCGCGAGGTACACCTTATCCCCATCCACACCCCCAGCTTTGTGGGCAGCATGGTCAGCGGCTACGACGTGGCGGTGAAGGACTTCGTCAGCCACTTCGCCACCAGGACCGAACCCAACGGCAAGCTGAACCTGCTTACCGGCTGGGTGAACCCCGGCGACGTGACCGAGCTGAAGCACCTGGTCTCTGCCATGGGCATCGACGCCACGGTGCTGTTCGAGATCGAAAGCTTCGATGCGCCGCTGATGCCCCACGGCAACCACGTGGCCCACGGCACCACCACCATGGACGACCTGCGGGGCACGGCCAACGCCATGGGCACCATCGCCCTCAACCCCTATGAGGGCGGCAGGGCGGCCAAGTACCTGCAACAGGAATTCGACATCCCGACCATCATCGGGCCAACGCCCATCGGCATCCGCAACACCGATACCTTCCTGAAGAACCTGAAGACGCTGACCGGCAAGCCCATTCCGGAATCGCTGGTGCGCGAGCGCGGCATTGCGCTGGACGCCATCACCGACCTGACGCACATGTTCTTTGCCGACAAGCGCGTGGCCATCTACGGCAACCCGGATCTGGTCATCGGCCTGGCCGAGTTCTGTCTGGACCTGGAAATGAAGCCCACCCTGCTGCTTCTGGGCGACGACAACCCCAACTACAAGACCGACCCGCGCGTCAAGGCCCTGCAGGAGAACGTGGATCACGACATGGAGATCGTGACCAACGCGGACTTCTGGGAACTGGAAGACCGCATCAAGAACAAGGGGCTGGAACTGGACCTGATCCTGGGCCACTCCAAGGGCCGCTTCATCTCCATCGACTACAACATCCCCATGTTCCGCGTGGGCTTTCCCACCTACGACCGGGCGGGCATGCACCGCCACCCCGTGGTGGGCTATGCCGGGGCCACCTGGCTGGCCGAGCAGATGGCCAACACCCTGTTCACGGACATGGAATACAAGAAGAACAAGGAATGGGTGCTCAACATGTGGTGATGCCGCCCACACGGCTCGTCCACGGAACCGCCGCCGCACCCGGACATTACGCGGGGGCGCGGCGGTTCCGCCGTTTTTACCATCGGCAACCCACGGGAGGCACCATGAGTGGCACCACGAAGTTTTCAGGCGGCACGCCCTGCCACGCCGCACGCGCCGCAGCATCGTCGCCCGCACGCGGTGGCGATGGCGATACGTCCGGGCACGCCCCCAGCCTGCCGGTTCAGACGGCTCAGTTTATCGAGACAACGCAGGCGGTCATGAGCTACGGCAGGCCGGATCGGGCCTACCTGTTTGCCTACGGTTCCAACATGAACCCGGCGCAGTTGCGCGCCCGTTGCTCCACCCTGCCCCGCGTGGTGGCGGTGGCCCGGCTGTCCGACCACCGGCTGTCCTTCCACGGGCACACCCGCATCTGGGACGGCGGGCTGGAAACGGTAGCCGCCGCGCAAGGTGAAGAGGTGTGGGGCGTGGTGCTGGAACTGACCTTCACCGATCTGGGACGGCTGGATGCCTGGCAGGACGCCCGGCTGGACGGCGCGGGCAGCTACTTCCACTACCCGGCCACGGTGACCGATGCCGAAGGCTGCCTCCACCATGTGCTGCTGTACAAGAAGGACGTGCTGGGCAAAGCAGTGCCACCCAGCCGCGAATATCTCGACTTCATCGCGCGCGGGGCCGAGGAAGGCAGCCTGCCAGCCGCCTATCTAGCCCGGCTGCGCGCCATGCCCTGCCGCCCGGCGTCGTACCCGGCGCCCCGTTATCCCCGCTTCGACCGGGGGCTGCTGGCGGATGTTTCGTGCGACACCTGCGGTGGGGGGGACGGGTAGCATTCCTGATGCGCGTATTCCTCGCATCCGCGACAGACTCACCCTCGCTGAAGAGAACACGCCGTTCACTGCTGCATGTCGTGGGGGTAATATCCGAAAGGGTCTGCCATGCTGCTTGCCTACTGTCGACGGTGCCCCTCCTGCGCTAATGTATTGATGAAAAGTCGTTCCGTGAGGTATCGATTTCAAAACGGAGGTCGGTATGCGGAAAGACATGCTATCGCTATGGGATGTTGTGAAGAGGACGTTGAAAAGAATATGCAATGTCGTTCTCGTATTATGCGCCATCTTGGCCATCGCCATCGCGTATCTTATGCTGGCTGGAGCCCCCACGGGAAAACAGGTCGGTAATGCTCTGTTTTTTCTTATCGGCTTACCCGCGTTCTGGTTGCTTGTGTGGTTCCCATTCGGAGAACTCGCTGAACTCGTCAGGGATCGGCACGAAGACCGAGAACGCATGGAGGAAATGAACGGTCTTATTTTTCGGCTTTCAACGGAAGTAAAAGAGCTACGTGGATACATTGCATTTAAGACAAATGTCACCCCTATCGACGGAAACATTGATTGGCACGTCTTCCATGAGAAATCTTGAAATTATGAATGATCTTGATTTCTGCGCTTTCTGCCGTCTCCCTGAAAACTTACAGGAGTTGTCACTATGAAAAAAGCAATCGCCATTATCTTATTCTTCATGATCTCTGGGTGCGCCAGCATGAATGAAACAATTATCAAGCAAGAGCATATCACAGAAATTTCCAACTTCCCCATGCAATGGTCTTCTCCAGCTCCGCATTACAACACAGACTTTACACTCCGCAGAGGAGAGATAATTGGAGACTATACCATATCTGGAGTTGCCAGGCCTACGGAACTCCTAAAACCAGTTTCATACTCTGAACTCACGTTTGTATTCTACTGCGTAAAAGGTCAAAACGTTGTACATTCCTTCCACATGCTTGCACGGCCCGACACAGACGGGTCTGTGCGCATTCAAAAGGATTTTCACACAGACCAAGATTTTGACGGAGTGTCATACCGTTATGCCGTGCGGTATCGACGGTATTAACACCCCCCCCAGCCGCACCCCGCTCACCGCACGCACATTCCCCCATCCCGGCGTATTGCAAAAGCCGCCCTCGGAACCATCCGGAGGCGGCTTTCAATATCCAAGCCGCATGCTGACCGCACGCATCGCGACACAGACTGGCACCCCGCATCTGTGCCGCACTGGCACCCCGTGGACTTCACGGGCAGGCCGTCCAGACTGGATCCATCCTCACCATAGACGGCGCGCAGCATGTCCAGCACCATGCCAGAGCAGGCCACGGTGTTGACCCCGTGCGAGGTCAGCACCGCGCGGGGCACGTCGCTCAGTGCCTTCACCCGCACGGCGCGCGCCTCATTCCCCGTATAACTGTTGGAATTCACCGCTGCGTTTCATTTCCCGCAGTGTTTCCGCCACGTGCCATGCCAGCCCGGCATGCCGCTTGTGCAGCCAAAGATACCCCTTGACCACTTCCATGTCGCCAACAGAATGTATCTCCGCATAATCCGCATGGCCCGTGGCGACACGGGACTGCAAGAACGCCTCAACCCGCTCGCTCACGTCGATGTAGACATCCACCCGCCCTCGCAGCAGGCGTTGCAGCCCTTGCTCCAGCGTATCGTTTTCATAAATCCGTTCAGCGGGCACGTACCGTCGCACGTTATCCAGGCATGCCACCACGCCGCGCGGACATTCCACCCGCGCGGAAACATCCTTCAGGCTCTCCCACCCGTCCAGCACAGGCCCGTGCAGGCAGTACGCCCGCAGAACCTTTTCATGATGGGGTTCCTCGACGCGCACGAGATTGCGAAAGTGGTTGCCGTACTCGTACACGCGACTGAGCTCGCCATCGGCAAGCCCACGCTCCGCAAGGTCGCTGGCTCGCCGGGCGGGCACCTCGCGGTAGCGGACCCCCAGCCCCAGCCGCCGGAACACCTCGGTGTACACCCGCAGCAGTCGCTGCACCTCGTCGTCCGAGGCAGGCCAGGGCCCCACAAGCTCCAGTTGGTCTTGCCGGTCGGAAGACGCACGGTCCCCGGCATGCGCAAGGCCACCAAACAGCACGACGGCGATCATGGCCACCCAGGCCACCCGCAGCACGCATGCCCCCAGGCCCATGCGGCGGCTTCCGGCACGTCCGCGCGTCACTGGCAAGTTCCCTGCCCGGTGGACCGGTTTCCGGTACATGCGGTCCCCCTTCCCTGTCCCAACCGCTTTCACGCCCCCGTTGGCGTACATGTTCCGCTGCCCTGTCGTCATGGGCAGGCGGGCCGGAGCGGCTGCTCCGGCCCGCCATGCCGCCGCGCACTCCGGCGCGGCCACGGCAACCATGGGGGGTTAGTTGCCGTCTGATTTCATGTCCGCGATAAGCGTCTGCAATACCTGTGACTGCCGGGCAAGCTCGGACATGGCCTGCGAGGCCTGCCCCATGGCCTGCGACGTTTCCGAGGAAATGGTGGCCACGTGCTCGACGGAACGGCTGATCTCCTCGCTGGCGGCGGACTGTTGCTCCGAGGCCGTGGCGATGGACCGTACCTGGTCCGATGCCTGCTGCACGAGTTGCACGATGCGGTGCAGTGCCGCGCCGGAACGCTCCGCAAGGGTGGTGGCTTCCTCGATGGTGCGGGCGGACCGGTCCACGTTGTCCATGTTCTTGCGCGTCCCGCCCTGGATGCCGTTAATGGCCTCGCCCACCTCCTTGGTGGCGGTCATGGTCTTTTCCGCCAGTTTGCGCACCTCGTCGGCCACCACGGCAAATCCCCGTCCGGCCTCGCCAGCGCGTGCCGCTTCAATGGCGGCGTTCAGCGCCAGCAGGTTGGTCTGGTCGGCGATGTCGGAAATCACGCCCATCACCTGGCCGATGCCTTCCGCCTGTCGGCCCAACGCCGCCATGTCGTCCTTCAGTGCCATCGATTGCTGACGCACCTCGCCAATGCCCTTGACCACGCTGTTCACCACCCCGGCACCATCCTGGGCTTCCTGGCGCGCCTTCTCCGACGTTTCGGCGGCTTGGGTGGCGTTGCGGGCCACTTCAAGCACCGTGGCGTTCATTTCCTCCATGGCGGTAGCCGTCTCACCCACGCGCTGGGCTTGCTGTTCAGCCCCGCGGCTGGACTGCTCGATCTGCGCGGAAAGCTCCTCCGACGCCGATGAAATGATTTCCACCACCCCTTCAAGCTGGCGTGCGGCCTGCATCATGCCTTCGGCCTTGGCGCGCTCTGCCTGCTTGCGAGCCTCGTCTGCCTCATGCATGGCCACCAGGGCCTCCTGTTCCTTGCGCGCGGCCATGGCGCTCTTGTCTTCGGCCTCGGCGATCTTGGCCTTCAAGGTATCGACCATATGCTGCATGGCCACGTACACCCCGGTGTACTTGCTCGGCCGAAAGGTGACCCCGAGATTTCCGGCGGCTATCTCGTTGGACAGGGCATACAGATAGCCCGGGTCCTCACCGAGTTGCGACAGTGTGGAACGAATGATGTACGCGGCGCACCCGATTCCAAGCAGCAGGGAAATTGCCATCAATGCAAGGTTCACCGAGCGGGCGTGCCCCGCCTCGCGTTCCGCGCTGTTCCCCGACACCTGGGAGCCTTGGTCGTTGTATGCAACCAGCGCCATCAGCGAGGCCATGGCCTCGTTGAACACGGGGCGGCTCTTGACCACCGTTATCTCCCTGGCATCACCTTTCTTCTGTTCTCGCGACAGGGCCAAACTGCGGGCGAGCAGATCGCGGTATTCACCCACCGTGGGCGTGAACTTCGCGTACAGCGCCTTTTCTTCCGGAGAAGAAATCAGCTTCTCGTAGCGGGCGAGACTTTCGTAGAAGTCAGTCCTGGATTTGTTAAGCAGCTTTTCTACCTCGGCCATCTGGCCCGCATCATCGGTGGCGATGTGCAGCAGCTCTGCCCGCCTGATTTCGTTGAACAATGCGCGAATATTCCCCAGTTCCTTGACGCTGGGCATCCAGTTGCTCGTGATGTCCACCATGTCACGCAGCACCTGACCGAACATGATGTTGCCGTATCCCCCCATCACGACAACCAGCAGGATGACGATGCCAAACGCGCTTGAAAGCTTGACGGAAAGTTTCATGACGATTGCCCCCTGACGTTATCTGACGTTATCTGGCGACAATGAGCTACCGATGAACGCATATCGCCTATTTGTTGAAGCGTGCACATCTTTTTGTCATTGTGCTTACCATACAGAAAATACACTTTTACTCTCAAGTATTATTTTTTTCACATTCGTCTACAGCAATATAGCCACAAGCAAGCGATTGCTCGCATTCACAAATGGCACTTAGACCTGACAACATGAAACATTGTCCCGTCATGACGTGGCCTTCGACAGGTCCGGCGGCATGCAGTCCACGCGGACCGGACATGCTCGCAACGGTACAAGCATTGCCTGCCCGTGAAAAAGAAAAGGGCGCCCCACAAACGGGACGCCCGGTCGGATCATGCCAATCTTCGCGTGATCGGCGCGTATCGGCCGCCTACGGATATTCGCAGAGACCTTCGCCGGGACGGTCCCCCCGGTGTTCCACAAGGCATGGGGATCCCGTCCCCTTGCCGTCCGCCAGGGTGCAATCCGCACCCTGGCGGTCGCCAGCGTGCGAAGGGCCGACGCGGACCCCGGCGGCGCCCGTCCCGTACACAGCGCGCAGCATGTCGAGGACCATGCCGGAGCAGGCCACGATATTGACCCCGTGCGAGGTCAGCGCCGCGCGCGGCACATCGCCCAGGGCCTCCACCAGCAGGGCGCGGCAGTCGTGCAGGCCGCACGCCAGTTGTTCCCAGCGGCCCGGACTGTCCGGCGCGGGCAGGATGCGTTCTTCCACCAGCCGGAAGCCGCCGCCTTCCAGTGGCTCCCAGATGTGCAGGGTCTGGGCCTTGCCAAGGTGCAGGTTTACCCGCAGCCCACCGCGCGAGGCCACGGCCACGTAGGGCCGTGAGTCCCCATCCAGGGCGGTTGCGCGCTGCGGTTCCGGGTGTGCCGCGCCGGTGGTGCGCCGCAGCATGCCGCCCCCACCGCACCCGCCGCCTCCGCCGCATCCCCCACCGCTGCCGTCACCGCCGCCGCAGCGCTTCTTCCGCACGGGCTCGCCCACCCTGCCCGGCCCTGCCGGGGTCAGGCCGCCGCAAGCGGCCAGCACCGGGGCCAGTTCGCCGGATCGGTCCTCGCACAGCAGGCCCACGGCGTCGGCCCGGCAGCGGCGACAGTGGGTCATTTGGGGCAGCAGGGCCGCCCCGGCCAGACGCAGGGTTTCCATGAGCGCGGGCGCGGGTTCCGCCACGTCGGCAAACGGGGTGCCGGGGTTGGGGTGCAGGGGCATCAGGTTGTGCAGGTCGGCGCCCAGCGCGCGGGCCATTTCGGCCACGGCGGTGACGTGAGTGTCGTTGACGCCGGGAATGACGATGGTGTTCACCTTCACCGCAATGCCACGCGCCTTCAGCCCGGCAATGGCCTGCTTCTGGCGGTGCAGCAGCAGTTCCGCCGCGTCCTGCCCGCGCAGGGTTGTCCGACCGTCGCGCACCCAGGCATAGATGGATGCGCCGATGGCCGGGTCCGCCGCGTTGCAGGTGACCGTGGCATGGGTCACGCCGAAGGCCGCCAGGTCGTCCAGATGGGCGGGCATGGCCAGGCCGTTGGACGACAGGCAGAACAGCAGGTGCGGGTATGCTTCGCGCAGCAAGCGCATGGTTTCCAGCGTGGCTTCCGGGTTGGCCATGGGGTCGCCCGGCCCGGCAATGCCCGCCACGGTAATGCGCGGTTCCGCCTCCAGCACCCGGTGCATGTATTCCAGGGCCTGGCGGGGCTTCAGCACCGCGCTGGTCACACCGGGGCGCGATTCGTTGGCGCAATCGTACTGCCGGTCGCAGTAGTTGCACTGGATGTTGCAGCCGGGGGCCACCGGCAGGTGTACACGGCCGCAGGTGCCGGACGCAGCCTTGTTGAAGCAGGGATGCTTCGAGGCGTCACGCGCGGTAGCGGCAGGTTCGGCGGCGTTCATGGCGGCTCCTTTCTCACGGTGCGGTGGACGGTTGGGGTGAACAACGGAAAAGGCAAGGACACTCAGGCGCCACCGGTTGGTTCCGGCTGCGGGGCTACCCCTCAGCCGCCCCCTCCCCCCTGCGGAACTGCTGATACGTCAGGTTGAAGCGCTTCATGCGCAAACCCATGATGCGCCGGGTAAGCCCCAGCGCCCGCGCCGCCTCGGTGGTGTTGCCCCGGTGGGCGCGCAGGGCCTCCACCAGCATCTCGTATTCCACACAGGCTAGGCGCGCTTCCAGCCCGCCCGGTGCGCCCGTGTCCGGCACCATGTCCGCCTGCAACGACAACGGCAGGTCATGGGCGTGGATGGTGTCGTCCTCGGTCAGGATCACCGCGCGATGGATGACGTTTTCCAGTTCGCGCACGTTGCCCGGCCAGTCGTGCTGCACCAGCATGTTCAGGGCGGAGGTGGCGATGGTGAACACGTTCTTTTCCGTCTCGCGGGCGTAGTGGGACATGAAGTGCTCGGCCAGGGTCACGATGTCGCTGCCGCGCTCGCGCAGCGGCGGCACCATGATGGGGAACACGTTGAACCGGTAGTACAGGTCCTCGCGGAAGGTGCCCTGGGCCACCATGTCCTGAAGGTTGCGGTTGGTGGCGGCGATGATGCGGATGTTCACGGCAATGCTCTGGTTGCCGCCCACCCTCTCGAAGCGCCGTTCCTGCAACACCCGCAGCAGCTTGGCCTGCATGGCCGGGGAAAGTTCGCCCACCTCGTCCAGAAAGATGGTGCCGCCGTCGGCATCCTCGAAGCGGCCCTTGCGGGTCTGCACCGCGCCGGTGAACGCGCCCTTCTCGTGGCCGAACAGTTCGCTTTCCACCAGGTTTTCCGGCAATGCCGCGCAGTTGAACTTCACCAGCGGGCCTTCTGGATTGGGGCCATCGTAGTGCAGGGCGTTGGCGATCATCTCCTTGCCCACGCCGCTTTCGCCCAGCAGCAGCACGGTGGTGCGGGTCTGGGCCACCTTGCGCATCAGCGCGTACACCTCGCGCATGGGGGCGGATGCGCCGATGATGCTGGCGGGGTGAAAGCATTCCTTCAGCCGGTCCACCAGCAGGCGGGTACGGTGTTCCCAGCGGGCCAGGTCCACCTTTTCGACCAGGTACAGTTCCACGGCGTGGGCGAGCATGTGCGACATCACCATCAGCACGTCCACGTGGCGGTCCAGAAAGCGCCGGTCCTCGTAGAGCCGTTCGGCGCTGATGGTGCCCAGCACCTTGCTGCCGCGCAGGATGGGCACGCACATGAACGAAAGTTCCAGGTCCGCGCCGTCGGAAAGGCTGCGGGTACGGTTGAGGAAGGCGGGTTCGTCCCCGATGCGGGGCACGATGATGGGCTGCGCCGTCTCCACCACCCGTCCGGTGATGCCCTCGCCCAGATGGTACACGCCGCGCTCCTGTTCCTCCGGCGTCAGGCCGATGCTGCGATGCACGAAAATGCGCCCCGATTCGCGGTGGTGCAGGCTGATCATGCCGCGCCGCACACCCATTTCGGCGTGCATGTAGCAAAGGATGCGGTCCAGTGCGGCGCAGAAGTCCTCCGGCCCGGACAGCATGCGCCCTATCTCGTGCAGCAGCGGCACTATGCCGCCCCGGCACACCCCGCCGCCGCAGGTGCGTGCCTCTTCACTATGTTTCTTTTCGCAGGTCATGGCCCCACCAGCGTGGAAATTGATGGGACAAGGGAAGGATACGGAATGTCCGCCGCCCCGGCGGGGCCGAAGGCTCTGCCGCAAGCATCGTCGCCAGCCGCGCCGGGGACATCGCGGGACACACCGCCGCCGACGGTCGCGTGACCCCGCGCCGGACCGGAACATACCGTCACGCCAGCATGGGGCTTTTCGAGCAGGGATGGCCGCACGGGCACCTCCGTCATTCCGGCAAACATTCCGATGTGCAGGCAGGGCGGGATGCGGCGAGGATGCTGCCGCAACCCGTGCCGGGCCGCACGCCGCGCGGGGTGCGGGACGCCGCGTCACCGGCATTCTCCGGTGTTTCGCCACATCGCGCCGCATCCAGAAAACGCAACAGGTCGGCCTGTTCCGGCGGGCGCTTGGTGCGCGCGGCATGGTCGCGCAGCAGGGGCAGCACGGCCCGCGCGCCCTCCTCGTCCAGCCGGATACCCAGCCGCCCGTAAGCCCAGCGCACCGCCGCCGCGCCGGAGTGCTTGCCCAGCACCAGGCGGTGGTCGCGCCCCAGTTCGCGTGGGTCGATATGCTGGTAGTTGGACGGGTCGCGCAACAGGCCGCTGACGTGGATGCCCGATTCATGGGTGAACACGTTCTCACCCACAATGGACTTGCCCGGCGGCACCGGGCGGCCCGATGCGGCGGCCACCAGCGCGGACACCCCCGGCAGCAGCGCAGGCCGCACCCCGGTGGGCTGTCCGTGCAGCAGGTGCAGGGCCATGACCACCTCTTCCAGAGGGGCGTTGCCCGCCCGTTCGCCAAGGCCGTTGACCGTGGTGTTGGCGTGGGTGGCCCCGCCGCGCACGGCGGCAAGGGTGTTGGCCGTGGCAAGCCCGAGGTCGTCGTGGGCGTGGATTTCCAGTTCCAGGTTGCTGCGGGCGCGCATGGCCAGAAACAGCGCATGGGTGGCAAAGGGGTCCAGCACGCCCATGGTGTCCGCAAAGCGGAAGCGGCGCGCCCCGCAGCGTTCCGCCACTTCCAGCACCAGGGCCAGAAAGTCCGCGTCGGCCCGGCTGCTGTCCTCGCCGCCGATGCACACGTCAAAGCCCAAGTCCAGCGCGGCGCAGGTCATGGACTCGATGCGCCGCAGCACCCAGGCCCTGTCGCGCCCGATCTTGCGGGTAATCTGCTGGTCGGAAACGGGAATGGACAGGTTCACCGTGGCAACGCCCGTGGCGCGCGCGGCGGCCAGATCGGCCTCGTGCATGCGGCACCACACGATGGGCCGGGCCACAAGACCAAGACCCGCGATGGCGCGGATCTCGTCCACCTCGCGCGGGCCCATGGCCGGAATGCCCACTTCCATTTCCGGCACTCCGGCGGCGTCCAGCGCGCGAGCCACGGCCAGGCGCTCTTCAAGCGTAAAGGCCACGCCCGCCGTCTGCTCGCCGTCGCGCAGGGTGGTGTCGTTGATGATGACCTGACGGGTCTCTGTTGCCTCCGGGTTGCCTCCGGGGGATGACACGCTGGCTGCGCGCATGCCGCCTCCTTTATGCTTGCGGAGGCATAACAGCAAAGCATGTGCCAGCAGTGGTGCGGCCAGTTGCGGTTCTGGCGCTTGGGCGCGCCACACCCGCCACGCCAGTAACGGCGCCACGTTGGGGCGAAAGGACGGTCGGCGCCCTCCCTGCTCCCCCTCGGCATGCCCCCACCCGGCGTGCCGAAGATGGTCGTTCCGTACACTTTGGGCGCGGAATGGTACCTTTCGGTACACTCTGCCTGCCCAGCCTCACAGCCCAACCAGTCTTCCCTTCCGCCCGCGCACCAGACGGAGTAAGTGAATACTTTCCGCCGTTCCTCCGGTATTGTAAGGTCATCACCACGGACGGGGTTCACGCAATGAGTCGCCAGCAGCAAGAGCAGGACTGATGATCTACATCGACCGCATCGAAACCCAGGACGTGGTGGCCACTCGCGAAATTTCGCGGGACGAGATGAGCGACTACCTGCTCACCTTTCCCGCGCTGCTGTGGCGCATCGAAATCGCCAGGTCGCGCATCGAATTCCTGAACGCGCGCAAGCTGCCCGTGCTCGAGGACAGGTCCGGCCTGTTCATGAAGAGCCCGGACTTTCGGCGCAAGGTGGTGCTGCCCGAAGACCTGCACTTCATCGAGGCCTTCATGGAGGCCATGAAGCGGGGCGACGGGGCGGAAACCATCGTGCGGGTGTGCTCGCCAGACCCGGAAGAGGAACAACTGTGCTGGCTGAAGGCGGCCGGGTGGTCCAGCCCGCGCGATCCGCGCTACTACATGGGTTACCTGATGGATGTTTCCGACCGGGCAGAGGGCATACGCGGCATCCTTGAAAAGGACGCCGAGCAGCAGATGCTGATCGACCTGGCCGAAAATCCCACCCTCATCGTGGACTTCGATACCCGCCAGGTGCTTTCGCTGAACTCCGCCGCCGCCTCGGCCTTCATGTATCCGGGCAACGGCATGGCCCAGCTCGACTTCGGCATGCTGCACCACCCCGGCATGACCAACCGGGTACACCGCCTGTTCGAGGAAATCGTGTTCGCACGCAAGTGGGAGGGCAAGCTGGAATACGTCCGGCGCAGCCATGCCACCTTTGCGGCCCGCACCGCCGTGCGCCTGCTGACCCTGAAGGGGCGCAGGCTGCTGCGCGTCTCGCTGACCGACCTGCGCTCGCCCTCCGGCGACGAGGATGGGGAAGCGCGCACCACGCCGCCGCCGGATCGGGAGTTCGCGCGGCTGCAACAGGAACTGCACGCCCGTCTGGAACCGCTGACGGACATCGCCGACATCCTCGCGGCCCTGCACGCCTTCCGCCTGCCCAGCTACCACTGTGACGGGCTGCTGTTCTCGGACATCCACCAGCGCCGCAACAAGGTATACGTGCACTGGACCGGCGAGCCGTTCACCGGCATGCCGCAGGGCGAAATGTTCCCCTTCGACGGCACCATCGCGCAGGACATCGTGAGCTACAAGCTGGACTCGCTCATCGTGGACGACACCCTGGACAGCATCAAGGCCATCGACTGGGCGCTGTTCATCCCGCGCGGCATCCGCTCGTACTTCGCCAAGCCCTTCTACCGGCGCGGCGTGCTGCGCGCGGTGCTCATCCTGTGTTCGCGGCGTCCGGCGGCGTTCCCCACCACGGGCCTGCCGGAATACTCCATCCTGTTCGATCCGTTCGACAAGGCCATTCAGGCCTGGCGGTCTCGCCTGCGCCACCAGGAATCCTGAGGCAACTCGCCCCGCCTCCCGCATGCACAGCGCCCGTCGGTCACACCCGGCGGGCGTTTTGCGTTGGCCGCGATGCCGACCTGATCCATGGCGCGCACCGGGCTGCGCCGTTCATGTGCCGCCCAAGTGGTCTTACCAATCTTGCATAAAAAAGCACATGAAAACCCGTGCGTTGCGGCGCGTATGATTTTCTGTCCGAACATTGCTTGCAAGTACTCACAGACATCACTATCGGTCATACCAATGGGGCAGCAGTACTGGTCAATGCATGATCCCCTGTCCCCCTTCCGGCAACACCCGCAGGCGGCGCCCGGCGCCCCGCCCCACGGAGGCGTGCATGGAAAAGGAATCCGCCATTCTCACGGACCTGCTGGGCAGGATACGTTGCGGCGAATGGGAAGTGGGCGGCAGGCTGCCCCCGGAACGCCAGTTGGCGGGCATGCTGGGCACCAGCCGCCCCACGGTGCGCGGGGCACTGCGCGTATTGCAGACGCGCGGCATGGTCGAGGTGCGCCGGGGCAGCGGCTGCTACCTGCGTTCCCGCCGCGAACGCGGCGGCTACGTCGATGCCCCCGGCCCCCAGGCCGGCATGGCCCGGCTGGAAGCCGCCTACATCATCCTGCCCCCGCTGGCGGCCTTGTGCGCCGTTACCGTTTCCCCCTCCGGCCTTTCCCGCCTTGAAGAAACCATGACCTCCCTCAGCCGCGCCATCCTTGGCGGCAATCCCGGTCTTGCGCGCGAGCAGACCGCAGCCTTCATGCACACCCTGGCCGAATCCACGGGCAATCCCGCGCTGGTGGCCACAGTGGAACAACTATGCCCGGTGGGCGCCTCGGCCATCGAACTGCTGTTCACCATGGAAGACTACGAGCGCGACCAGTTCTTCGCCGACCTCGTCAAGGTGCTGCAAGCGCTGAAACGGCACGACCCGGAAGATGCCCGGCTGCGCATGGAAGAACGCCTGCTGCGCATGTGCCGCTGCATGGAAAAATACGCGGGCACCGAATGCACTCCGTATCTCCGCGCACAACTGGAACAGCGGGGGATGGACGCATGACCGCCACCACCCGTGCACGATTCCTGCGGGGGCTCTTCTCGCTGGGGGCCGACCTTGCGGGCAGTGCGGCGGGCCTTCGCCCGTCGCCCCCTTGCCCCCCGGATGCCGGAAACGCTGGGGAAACACCCTCCACGGCAACGGCGGAGGCCGAACCCGCCGCACTGTTTTCCGGCGGCGTTCCCCTGTGCGGACCGGGCGGGGATTTCACCCCCGAACTGCTGCGCCTGGAGGCCGAACGCATGGGCCTGCCCGCCGATGCAGGCACCGAAGACCTGCTCAACCGCCTGCATCGGGCCATGCTGGACATGGCCCCGCCCGGGGTCCGCGACACCGAGGCTCCGGACACGGCAGCGCCTGACAGTGGGAATTCAAACACGGGAAATGGGGACACCGCAGCACCAGCGCGGCGAACACCGGGCACCACCCGCTGAGCACCCGACTGTTTCCGATACGCGTGCTGCGCAGACCAGGCCGACTACTCAGGCCACCCGGCCCACCCGAACCACATCGACCACGCGGGCTCGCCCTCGCGCAACGCATACTCGGCAGGGGATTCCAAAGGGTTGCACCCCAACAAAGGAGGAACCGTCATGTCACACGGATCCGTCAGCTTCCTTGAAGCGCGAAAGCTGGAAAAGCGGTGGAAGGGCCCCTTGCCTGCCATCGTCAACCTGCTGTTCACGCTGGTCATCTTCTACGCCACGTGGTGGATTTTCCAGGACCCGCGCGGGATGATGCGGCTGTACACCCCCTACGTGGGCTACATGTACACCCGCTGGCTGCTGATCATCCTGATCTGGGTGGCCTACATCTTCGACTTCTGGCCCTTTCGCCGGGAGTGGATGGAAAAGGCCCACCCGCTGGTGAAGGGCGTCATCCTCTCGCTGCTGTCGGTGGCGCTGATGCTGGCCCTGATCAAGGGGTTCTTCGAAGGGCTGCTGGGCAACTACGCCATGGCCTACTTCAACCCCGACCAGCTCACCAAGCTGAAGGGCATCACCGAATTCTTCGCGGCGGAATATGCAGCCACGGCCTGCCTGATGTTCGCGGCCATCGCCTCGTGGCTCAGCCCCGCCTGGGTGGTGGCCATGGAGGAAGCCCCCTGGCAGGACCTGAAGCAGCCGGTGAAGGGCATGAGCATCTGGATCGTCACCTTCTTTCTCAGTACGCTCATCTACCTGATGACCATGCACCCGCACATGGGCATCCTGTACTACCCCTGGCAGGAGTTCACCTCCATCACCCCGCCCTACTGGGAAGCCTTCGCCAACACGGTGTCGGGCAACTTCCACATCGCCTGGATCATGTGCTGCACCGTGGTGGTCTGGCTGATGGAAACCATCTGGGAACGCTACCCCTTCTCGGTCATCCGCAACCCGTGGGCGCGGCGGCTGTCCATCTTCTTCGCCATCATCGCCATTTCGCTGGCCCTGACCTTCTTCTTCTACTTCGCGCAGGAACTGGCCTGGGGTGAAGCCATCCGGGGCCACAAGCGCGACGCCGCGCCCGACTGGCGCTGGCTGCACGTGGGCGAGACGGCCATCTTCTTCCTGCTGCCCGCGCTGTTCCTGTACATGTACTGCGACAACTGGCCCCGCAAGTTCTCCACCCCGGTGAACATGCTGGTGCGCACCGCCATCGTGGTGGCGGCGGGCCTTGCGGTATATGCCGCGTACTACCGCACCTCGCACCTGTTCCTGGGCACGCAGAAGGGCTTTTCGCACCCGCAGCAGTTCCCCATGATTCCCACCATCTGGCTGATCAACATCTGGCTGATCAACTACTGGTTCATGGACAACTGGCCCGGCTGGACCATGCGCATGAAGACCGCCGACGAACTGGCGGCGGAAGCCGCCGCGCGCGAGGCGGAGCACACCTGGAGCCCGAGGATGCTGCCCGGCCTGGCCGTTGGTACCGCCGTGGGCGTGGCCCTGTACTTCGTCATCGTGCGCGCGCTGCCCGTGGTTTCCCAATCCGTCACCCTCATTCCCAAGTAGCCCAAGGAGGCCGCCATGTCGGACAACAAGACGTCACTCAGCAGGCGAGACTTCATCAAGGGTGCGGCACTGGGCGTGGGGCTGGGAACGCTGGGCGCCATGGGTGCGTACTCGTACTCGTCGCGCCGGTTCGAAGACCTGCCCAAGGTGCAGCGCAAGATGCAGTCCTTCGGCACCTGCCGCAGCGTGAAGGCAAAGGTGGTTTCGGAAACCAGCTGGTTCGACAACGGCAAGCTGATGTCGGACATCAAGAGCGCCGGGGGCCTGCTGGTGGACCAGTATACCTACAACTGGCCGCCCTTCGGCGACGGCACGGGCCTTGGCAAGGGGTCGTACCAGAAGGGCATTGCCCAAATCCGCGACCTGCTGCCCAACCGGCTGGACGAGGCGTGGGAGATCACCAGGGCCAAGAGCGTCAACCCCATGAACGCCGGGGGCTTTGCGGCCCTGGTGGAGGTGGAGGACATGGACGGCAAGGTGCGCAAGTACCTGCTGGATTCCGGCTGGTCCTTCGCCTGGATGGACGAATGCTTCAAGCGTGAAGGCATCGACAAGATGCTGGCCAACGGCGAGATCGAGGCGCTGATCATCTCGCACGAGCACTTCGACCACTTCTGGGGCCTGCCGGTCACCCTCAAGTATGCGCCGGGCATCAAGATATACATCCCCGATTCGTTCTATGCGGAAGGATTGCAGTACATCAAGGACGCCGGACACAAGGGTGAACTGGTCAAGGTGAAGAAGGGACTGCACCCCATCGAGCCGGGCATGGCCAGCTACATGTTCGATGTGCCCATCATCTGCCGGGTATTCGGCGAACAGTCGCTGTACTTCAACGTGGCGGACCTTGGGCTGGTCAGCATCACCGGATGCTGCCACCAGGGCATCATCCTGTTCGCGGACACCGCCTACCGCGAACTGGCCTATGAACACGACCGCTTCCACGGCCTGTATGGCGGGCTGCACATCTCGCCCTTCGAGGACTGGGACCCCAAGTACGACGACCTGGTCATAGGCCTGCGCAAGTGGAACCTGGAGAAGGTGGGCTGCAACCACTGCACCGGGATAGTCACCGCCAAGAAGTTCATCGACGCGGGCTACCCGGTGGTGGAGGGCACAGCCAGGTTCCGCACCAAGGACAAGGCCTATCTGGGCAATGGGGACTCCATCCGGTTCGCCAAGGTGTAGGCGAGCCCAGGAAAACGGATGACCAGGTGACCAGATGAACGGACGCCCCTGCCCGCGCAGATGCGGCGGGCAGGGGCACGCCGGGCCGTAATCACCGGCAGGCGGCGCCGAACCGGAACCACCGGACAGGCGGCACCCGACAGGACTTTCCGGACAGGCCGCGGCGGCACACCGCCGACAAGGAGGCCCGATGGACCTGCGCACGATCACCCCCGTTCCCGTGGACCAGGGCCATGGCTGCTGGACGCCGGGCATGGTGCGCGCCCTGCTGCTGCGTACCCAGTTTCACCGGCCCGAGGCCCGCGCCCTGGGGTGGCGGGGCATTCGCCCCACCATCGCCCACGGCGAAGGCTGGACCTGCAAGCTGCATGGCAGCACTGGTGTGTTCGGCATGCTGTTCGAGGGTGAACGCATGCACGGTACCGTGCTGGCGGGCACCTTTTCGCTGCACTACTTCCCCCACCCCGACGAACCGTGCGCCGAACGCTTTCCCCTGGCCGCCGGGGTGGCCACCCTGCTGGCGGACTACTGGGACAACGTCCGCGACTTTCCGTCCGGGCACGCCATGCGCACCTTGTTCCGGGTGGGCACGCTGCGGGTGGTGGCGGGCAGTCACGGCGAATCACTGCGGCTGGAACTGTCCGGCCTGTCGCGCACCCGCGTCTTTGCCGCCGACGGCATTCGCCAATCCGAAGGCATGCCGCAGGACGGCATGGGCCAGTCCGAAGGTATGCCGCAGGACGTCACGGTTCAATCCGAAGGCATGCCGCGGTCCGGCGCCAGTTCCGCCGATTTTTCCGACCCGTTCGTGGTGCGCCCCGGTGACGCGGAAAGCGACATTCCGTCCTTCGGCATGGCCCTGCGCCTGTTTCGCTGTCTGGCGGCCAGCGCCAGTTTCGTCCTGGGCGAAGCCCCCACCGCCTGCCGCTACGCAGTGCGACCCGGCTGGCAGGGGTGGTTCACCCGCGCGCAACCATACCGCAACGTGCCCGCACACGACGTGCGACGCATCTCCCTGGCCCTGGCCTACGGCACGCCGCCTCCATCGGAACGTTGCGCTCCGTGGCGGCCAGCGGACACCGGCCCGCTGCATGCCCAACCGTGGATGACCGCACACAGCCCCGGCTGGATGGGCAGCGCGGAAACAACGAAAACCGCATGCGGCGACGGGCCACGCCCGCCCCTGCTGGTGCTGACGGGATTTCTCGGCTCCGGCAAGACCACCCTGCTGCGCCATTTCATCGAATACAACCTGCAACGCGACCGCTTCGTGGCGGTCATCCAGAACGAGATCGGTGCCGTGGGGCTGGACGGCAAGCTGCTGGAGGATGGCTGCCGGGTGGTGGAGGCCGACGAGGGCTGTGTGTGTTGCTCCCTGTCCGGGCGGCTGCGCCACGGCCTGGTCCAACTGCTGGAACGGTTCACCCCGGACGTGGTGGTGCTGGAAACCAGCGGGCTGGCCAACCCCCTGAACCTGCTCGACGAGTTGCACGAGGTGTCCGACATGGTAAGCAGGGGGCCGGTGATCACCGTGGTGGACACCGTCTCCTTCGCCAGCGCCCTGCGCGAAAGCAGGGTGGCCAGGGACCAGGTGACCGCCGCGGACATCCTGGTGCTCAACAAGACCGACATCGCCGAGCCGGAACACATCACGGCCGCCCGCGCCATGGCAGCCCGCATCAACCCCGGGGCCATGCTGCACGAGGCCACGGGGGGAGCCATCCCCTTCGGCCTGCTAGCGGATACGGACACCACCCGGCGCAGACCGGGGCAACGCGGCCTGCCCCGATTCGGGGATACCGCGTTCCATGGCGGCGCAGCCACCCACGCCGATGACGGCTATACTGCCGAAACCCTGCGGGTGCATGCCCCCATGGCCCTGCCCCAACTGGAAGCCTTGCTGGAGTCGGAATCGAGACGTTATTTCCGCATCAAGGGCGTGGTGGACGTGGCGGGGTACGACACGCCCCTGCTGGTCCAATCCGTGGATGGCCGCACGAGCATGACGCCGCTGCCCGGCCATGCGGACGCGGAACGCTTTCTGACCTTCATCGGCAAGGGAGCGCGGGGGGACAAGAGCAGGGACATGGAGGCGGACGGCGGAGACACGTCCGGAGACACATCTGACACGTCCGGCAGCACGGGCGGGTCGGCCGGGGCCGCCCGGCCAGCGTGACAGACGGGGAGGGTACGACGGGCATGCCAATCAAGGGGAGCCGTGGCAGACAAGCGGCCCGGAGGCAAACAGGGCGCCCGCGTCAGAATCCCATGCCCTGCCGGACGAGGTTGGCCCCCATGAGCAGCAGCATCACGAACAGCGCGCCATGCAGATTGCCGTCGGACAGGCGCCTGGACAACGCAATACCCGCCCATCCGCCCAGCATGACCGACGGCAGCGACGCGGCGAACTGCAGCACCGTCTCTGCCGACTGCACGCCCGCCAGGGTCTGCGCAGCCACGATGATGGTGCCGCTGACGATGAAGAACACCCCCAACGCGGCCTTGGTCTCCTGCAGGGTGCCCCCCCGGAACGACAGGTAGATGGCCAGCGACGGCCCGTTGATGCCGTAGGCCGTGCCCAGGCTGGTGGAAAAGAACCCGGCCACGGCCCCCCATGCACCATGCAGCGCCCTGCGGCCGGGCTTTGCGCACAGCAGCGCCCACAGGGCATACGCCACGAGCAGCCCGCCAAGGCCAAGGCGCAGCCCGGCATCGGGAATGTGGCGCAGCATCAGTACGCCGACCAAGGCCCCCGGCAGGCCCCCCAAGATCAAGGGCCACACGCCGATACCGCCCTTCAGGTGATGCCGGTAGTTCCAGGCCATCTGCATATTGACGGCCAGCACGATAAGCGCGGAAGCCGGTACCGCCACCGCCATGTCATTGCCCAGGGCAACCACGGGCAGGGCAACCAGTGCCCCTCCGAACCCGATGGTGTTATTGACGAAGCCGCCGAGCCACCAGCCCAGCATGGCGATAAGAAGTCCTTCGGTCATGGCTTTCCACGGTGGGACGCGCCCGGACATAGGGGGCGTGCGCCGTTTGAAGGGAACGGGGCGGATGTCATGTCCAACCAAGCCCAATCATGGTCCAGCCTTACTCGCAGGTGGACGCATCCAGCAGATGGTAGCTGTTCTTGCCCGCCTGCTTGGCCATGTACATGGCCTTGTCGGCGTCTTCCAGCAGGGCGCGCAGGGGGGCGGGCGCACCGGGCAGCGCCGCGTCGATGGCGCGGGTGCCAGCGTCCGCAGGGGCAGCTGCCCCGCCAACCCCGCCTCCTGTCCCGCCCTCAGAGCCGTCGCCAACCTTGCCCCCAGTCCCGTCACTGCGCATGGCATCGGGCTCGCCGTCCGCGCCATCGCCCGGCACATCCGCAGTCGCGTCATCAGACGGTTCGGGGTATCCACCCGCCTTGCCCAGCGCGATACCCACGCTGCACCCGACGCCAAACCCGATCTGCGCCACCCCGGATACCACGCGCGCGGCCACGCCGCGGGCCACCTCGCAGGCAGTGTCGGCCTGCAAGGCCAGGCACAGCACGAATTCGTCCCCGCCCAGGCGCCCCACCACGTCCGACGAGCGCACCGCGCCCTCCAGCACCCGGGCCGTGCGGCGCAGCACCGTATCCCCTTCGGCGTGGCCGTACTGGTCGTTGAGCTGCTTGAACCCGTCAAGGTCGATGAACATGACGGCCAGCCGCAACGACTTGTCGTGGCAGCTGGTTTCCAGCAGGTGCCGGGCATGCCGCAGAAACAGCGCCCGTCCCGCCAGGCCGGTCAGACTGTCGCGCAGGGCCATTTCCTCGCGCTCGCGGGCGGCGGCCAGTTCATCCCCCACCTGGCGCAATTCGCGCACCATGGTGGGCCGGGCCGGTTCGTCGCTCGCCTCCGGCAGAAGGCACGAGCGGGCCGCCAGCTCCACCTCGGCGACGAAGCGGCGCGACAGCAGCCACGCCCCGGCAAAGCCCACGATGATGCAGGCCCCCCCGATGCCCGCCAGACGCAGCAGATACCCGCGCATGGCGGCCTGCAACGTGGAAACGGGCACCTGCACCACCGCGTGCCAGCCCCACAGCCCCACCGGTGCCACGGCGAAGCGCACGGGAACTCCCTCGCGGTTGCCTGCCTCCATGACTTCGGAAGCATCAAGCACCTCGCGCAGGCGCGGCCCCACCACCTTGCCCACGGCCTGTTCCGGCAGCAGCGTCCGGGCCAGGATGGTTCCCTGCCCGTCCACCAGCGTGGCGGCCCACCCTTCCGGCAGGTGTTCCTTTTCCAGCAGGCGGGCATACGCATCCACCCCGATGTACATGCGCAGCGCGTACCGCTGGCCCCGACCCACCTGCATCGGCACGCCCAGCGCCGTGACCGGCTGGAGTGAAATGCTGCCCCGGAACAGGGCGGAAACCACGGGGCGCTCCTCGTCCAGGGCACGTCGGACCGACGTCAGGTCACCCGTGGACGGCAACACGGTACCCAGCGGTTCCCACGTGCTGAAAACCTGACTGCCGTCATGGCCCACCAGCGCCAGCGACTGCACCTCGCGGTGCGCGCTGCCCACTCCCCTGGCCTGACGGTACAGTTGGCCGACATCAATCCGATCCGAATCCTGCGAGGCCGCCAGGGCATGCAGCATGGCCGCCTTGGCCGACAGCTCCGCATCCACGCCCTGGGCCACGGCCAGCACCTGCCGCCGCAGTTCCGCGTCGGTCTTCTCCTGCTGCGCCCGCATGTGCTCGACCATGGCGAACACGGAAAAGATGGTGGTGGGCAGGCCGGTAACCAGCGCGAGCACCAGCAGCCAGCCGCGCACCCCCATGGTCGGGGTGTTCCGATGTCGCTCAAGCGTTTCCATGCCCCCTCCATCGTGAACGCTGCATGCCGCCCCCCGCCACGTGTCCGGTATGGGCGAGCCCGGACGGGTGTGTGCCCGGACGGGTGTGTGCCCGAACTGGGGTGTGCCCGAACTGGGGTGTGCCCGAACTGGGGTGTGCCCCGTCTGCCCCCCGAGAGCTGGACGCGCAAACCGCGCGCGACTCCCCGTCACCCACGATAACCTCACCAGCCGGGGGCAGGCAATCGCCAGGCCCGGACTAACACGCACAAAACGCCCCGACGGCCACAGCCATCGGGGCGTTCATCCAACAATATCATACCGCGCCGAAAACGCGCGGGCCACGCATCCTAATCCGCCGGATCGGCCTCGTCGTCCTCTTCTTCGTCGAAGGGAAAGGCGTCCTCGATCTCGGCCACGTACATCTCGGGGTCGAAGTCGTGCTGTTCCCACGCCTCGTAGAGATGCTCGGGAACATTCCGATGAATGCGCGTCACCTCGCGTTCGTCGTCGAGGGTCATCTCGATGACCAGCGTCCCCGTCCCTTCCGTCATGCCGTCGGTCTGGATGAAGTCAACGTCATGGATTTCAAGGCCGTCGGGATCCGTCTGCGAGAGTTGTGACATGGAAGGCATACCTCCGGGCAATGCGTTGCGTTGCGACAGGTTGGCGGCGGCACATGCGGCGCACCGCATTGGGCGGCACGGTGCGAATGCGGTTCGCCATGTGCCCGTTGCCGCCGACTGTTCCTGCCGATACACCCGGCGCACCCCGGTGGCAACATGCCATGCCCGCGTTTTCGCGGAAAAGCGTCGTGCGCGGCATCTTCGCGCGCCGCAAGGCGCTGCAAGCTTTCTCATGGCGGGCAAGCGCCCCCCGCGACAGGCTGGGACAACTCCGAAACCCCAGCCCGCCCGCTGCCGCGACTACCCCGCCGGATGCGAACAGGCCCGGCGCATCGGCTGCATGGCCCTGCCCTGACACCCTCCCCAAACCCTCCGCGCGGCCCTTTCCGCTATCCGCGCCATCGCAAGAACACGACATCATGCATACTGCGTTGGATATGCATTGCAGTATTGCACAACGCAACACGCAGCCAATGCGACATCAGAAACAGCATTCATCCCGCATTGCGCACAGACCAAAAGACCACCTGAACATGGTTTTCCGCACAACCAATGGTTGGCATGAAATTTCGCAAACCGGCTTGACTTAAGCTTCCGGCCATGGAATCATGACACCGAGCATCTGATTCACCATGCACACTCTGTCAAGACGTGCGTACACACATCACGATCATGCAGCAGCAGAACACGCCCCCAAAAGGCCCCTCCTTCCTTTCCAGTACGCTACAGGTTAAGTGCGCCGCACATGGCCGTGTTTCGCGTACCGGGGCCTTCCGCCCCACCGCCGCCCCGCGCGGCATCTTCCTCCGTGCCGCCCGCGAGGCGCACGGGGGGTAGTCCTGCTTACCTAGGCCATTCCGGCCACGGACGTCCCCCCTTTCTCCGCAACGGAAAGGGGGGACTTTTGCGTCGTCCGCCCATCGACCGCTTCAGGCTCGCACCCATCACCTTCACGAGGTATCCACCATGCCGCTTTCCGCGCAACCGCCCTGGCACACCGACGCTCCTTCCCGCAGCGCCGTCGTACCCCATTCCGTGATTCCTCCCGTGCCCCCTCCCGCAGCGCCAGCCATGCCAGACACACCGGACACGCCGGACACGCCGGACACACCCGGCTTCCATGGTCCGCATGCCCCGCAGGGTACCCGCGCTCCAGCACAAGGGGCATCCCCGGCAGCAACGCCGCCCCCTGCCCCGGCGGGCCTGCCCCCGGCCACCCTGGCCGCGCGCCACTGCTACCTGCGCCACACCACGCCCGCGCCGGGCAGTCGGTCCGGGTTCCGGCAACTGGGGCCGGTGCGCATGCTGGTGTGCTTCTGGCAGGACCGCATGTCGTTGCTGCAAATCCATTCCGACGCCCGGCGCGCCGGGCACGGTTCGCAGGCCATGGCCCTGCTGGTGGCCATTGCCGAACGGCACGGACTGCACATCGTGGCCAACGCCCTGCCCCTGGCCCACGGCAACGGCTGCCTGGACCAGCGCACGCTGACCGCATGGTACCTGGGGTTCGGCTTTCAGCGAATTCCGGGCAGCACCATGAACGCCATCATCTATTCCCCCGCCCGCCTTCACCGTTCCGCAGGTGCGACCTGAGCCTGCGTGCGCACACCATTGCGCGCGCCGGGCCACCGGGAAACGTTTTCCCTTTACACGACTTTTGCATTCCTTCGGGCACGCCGAAAAGGGCGGCAGGTCCTGCCGGATGCCGTGCGCGTCCTGGCACGCCCGGATGCACCCCGAAACTACCGGGCGCTTCCGCCAACGCCGGGCCGGGCAGCCGCCAGTCATGCACGGAGGATGCGGTGATGAGCGATTGGACAATGGAACTGATGCAGGGCTACGGGGTGTCGTCCACGGACTACATCTCGGGCATCTCCACCACCCGGCGTGCCACGCAAAGCGTTGCCACCACGCAGTCGGGCGACCGGGTGTCCATATCCGAGGAGGCCATGCGCCTTGCCCGCGAAATGCTGGCCGCACGCCAGCAGGCCGAGGCCGATGCCGCGCAGGAAGCGGGCACCCTGACCGAGGCGGGCGCGGCGACCGGCGACGACGACCTGCTGGAAGGTGAAAGCCTGGACGATACCGCCGCTGCCGCCGCCGGGGGCGCTGGCGGGGGAGATTCCACGGCCAAGCAGGTCGAGGAACTGGAAAAGAAGATCGAGCAGTTGCAGCAGCAGATAGCGCAGGTGGAACAGGGTTCCACGCCCGACGGGGTGAAGGAATCGATCACCCGCCCGCTGTACCAGCAGATCAACGAATTGCAGCAGCAAATCAACGAATTGCAAGCCCAGGCAGCCAAGCAGTCCTCCGGCGGGGGCGGCGGGGGCGGCGGGGGCGGCGGGACGGGCAGCGTCGTGTCGTTCGCCTCGCTGGGCAAGTCGACCAAGTAGCACAGGCCGGGCAGATCGAGGGGTTCACCATATCCCCCGCTCCAACCAGCTCCCGCCTGTTCACCATCTGTTCCGCAACGCATGCGGGGCGCGGTCCCTCGGACCGCGCCCCGTTTCGCTTGCGCTTTTTGCCGGGCGCTGCCCGGCCTTGTCACATGAAGAAATCCGAAGGCACGCCCGGCTACTTCACGCCGGACACCCGCTTCACCCCGGCCACGAAGTTGGCCAGCGTGTCCGAGATGGCCCCCTTTTCCAGCCGCACGTCGATAAGCTGGAAGCGCCCGCGCTCCGTGGTGGCCGCAGCGAAGGCCGCCGCCAACTCGCGCCGGGTGGTCACGCGGTGGCCGCGTCCACCCAGCGCATCGGCAAAGGCGGCGAAGTCCAGCGTGTTGATGGCGCTGTACGAAGTTTCCGGCTGGAACACCCGCAGCATTTCCCACGAGGCGTTGTTGAACACCACGATTACCGGGTCGATGCCAAGACGTGCGCAGTTGCCAAGCTCCATGCCAGTCATCTGGAAGGCCCCGTCGCCCACCAGGGTCAGCGAACGCTGGCCGGTGGTCACCTGCAAGCCCATGCCCGCGGGCACGCCAAAGCCCATGCTGGCGTAGTACCCCGGCCCCACCATGGGCACGGGGCGCACCGACAGCGCGGTGAACAGGCAGTCGCCAATGTCGCAGGCCAGCGGCCACGGAAAGGGGTCCGGCTCGGCACCGCCGACGGTTCCGGCATCGCGCCCGGCGCCCACCTGATCGTAGAAATCGTTGAGCAGCACGGCAATGTCGTCGGGGGTGACCGGGGCGTCGTCGGCCACAAAGCCGCGCCGGTACACCACGTTGCGGCCAAGGGGCGCGGTGGCCCCGTCCGTGCCGTCGTCGTTCAGACCAGCCGGAGCCGCACAGGCCCGCGCCCCTTCGGGCATGGCCACCAGCAGGGCATCCACCAGCCTTTCCAGCGGGATGTCATGGTAGGTGTGGAAGCCCATGCGCACCTGGCGATCCTCGGCGTGCATCAGGCGGCGGCGATCGATGTGGCTGGCTGACACCCCGAAGTTGGTGTCGGACATGATCACCCCCAGCAGCAACAGGCCGTCGGAGCCTTCCACTGCCCGGGTGATGGCGGCATCGCCCGCCACGCCCATGTAGGTGCCCTGCAGGCAGGCCTTGCCCGCCAGCAGCCCGCGCCCCATGAAGCTGGTGACCACGGGCACGCCCAGCCTGTCGGCCAGTTCCGCCACGCGGTCCTCAAGGCCGTAGCGGCGCACCTCCACCCCCACCATCAGCACCGGACGGCTGGCGGCGCGCAGCCGGGCCAGCACTTCCGCCGCGCAGGCGGCCACCGCCTCTTCGTCACAGGGGGTGGGGGCATGCGGCGGTACCGGGTCGCAGGCCACGGCGGGCATGTCGCGCGGAATCTCCAGATACACCGGGCGCGAATGTTCCAGGCAGTTGCGCAGCACCCGCTCGATGATGGCGGGCGCGGTGGCCGGGTCGTCCAGAATGCCCTGGTCGCAGGTGACTTCCTGATACATGCGGAACTGCGAGCCCACGGTCTTCACCTGATGGTGCAGCAAAAGCCCACGCGCCCGCTCCGCCGTGCCCGGCGCCCCGGAAATGACCACCACCGGCGACTTTTCGGCAAAGGCCTGGGCTACGGCGTTCAGCATGTTGATGGCCCCGGCCCCGTAGGTGACGGCAGCCACGCTGAGCCCCCGGCGGATGCGCGCGGCGGCGTCTGCGGCAAAGCCCAGACCCGGTTCGTGCGTCAGGGTGATAAGCGGCAGGATGCCGGTCTGTTCGATGATCTTGAAGTAGGGCAGCGCGAAGTCGCCGGGAATGCCCCAGACCTCGCGCGCGCCGCGTTCCTTCAGGGCGTGCAGCAGTGCTTCGGTGATGTTCATGATAATCCTCGCAAGGCTTGTGATCGCGGTAATGTGCCGGGAATATGCCGGGCGATGCGCAGCACGGCCGCCACGCGGGCGGCCAGACCACAGCACACCGCACCTAGACCAAAAGCCGGGGCGCGGCAAGCCGATGCCGCCGCGCCCGGTGGAAAAAAGTCCAACGCCCCGGCGCGGGTCAGCCTGCGTCCCTGCCCAGCGCCCTTGCCACCCGCTCCGGCAGGCTGGCAAGGTCCGGGCACACGGCAAAGCCCGCATCGCGCATGGCCTGCAACTTGCCGTCCACCCCGCCGGTGGCCTCGTCCAGAATGGCCCCGGCGTGGCCCATGCGGCGACCGGGCGGCGCCGTGCGCGCGGCGATGAAGCCCAGCACCGGCTTGGCAAAGCCGGTGGCGGTCACCCAGCGGGCCAGGTCCTCTTCCGCCGTGCCGCCCACTTCGCCCAGCACCAGCACGGCCTCGGTGGCGTCATCGTCGCGGATGCATTCGAACAGCGCAATGAAATCGCTGCCGATGAACGAATCGCCCCCCACCCCGGCGCAGAACGACTGGCCGATGCCCGCCGCCGAAAGGCGGGCCGCCGCCTCGTAGGTCAGCGTGCCCGAGCGCGAGAAAATGGCCACCGGCCCCGGGGTGAACACGTAGCCCGGCATGATGCCGATCTTGGTGGCCCCCGGCACGATGATGCCCGGCGTGTTGGGGCCGATGACCCGCGTGGGCGACGGCGGCACGTTCTTCAGCGCGGAAAGCATGGCCCGCTGCGGAATGCCCTCGGTGATGCACACCGCCCACGGGATTTCCTCCGCCGCCGCCTCCATGACCGCATCCGGCGCGAAGGGCGCGGGCACGAAGATGATGGAAGCATCGATGCGGTGGTGCCTGCACGCCTCGTGCACCGAATCGTACACCGGCACGCCCAGCACGCTCTGCCCGCCCTTGAACGGGGTGACCCCGGCCACGATGCGCGTGCCGTATTCCTGCATCAGCTGCACATGGCGCTGGGCCACCTTGCCGGTGATGCCCTGGACCAGCACCTGCGTGTCCGGCCCCAGCCACGGCACGCCGCGCCTTCCGGAGCGCCGGTAGCCCTTGCGGGCAGCGGGCGGCAGCGGCCACGCCTCGTCGGCCAAAGGATACGCGGCAGGCGGCACGGCGTCCACGCCTTCACGGGCGCGATTGGCGGTGTCGATCCCCCGCAGGGCATCCAGCGCGTCGGACACCTCGTCCGCGATAACCACGTCCGGGTGGGCAAAGGCGCGCAGCAGTTCGCGCCCCTCTGCCGATTCGTGCCCGGCCATGCGCACCACCACGGGCTGGGCGGCGCGTTCCGCGCCCAGCGCCTCCATCAGCGCGCGGGCCACCCCGGCGCAGGACACGATGCCCCCGAACAGGTTGATGAACACCGCCCGCACCTTGGGATTGGCGAACAGCAAGTCCAGCGCCCGGCGCATGCGCGCGCCGTCCGCCGCACCGCCAAGGTCCATGAAGTTGGCGGCGGGCAGGCCGGAAAAGTTCAGCAAGTCCATGGTGGCCATGGCAAGGCCCGCGCCGTTGACCAAAAGGCCCACCCAGCCGGAAAGGCCCACATAGCTCAGCCCGGCATCGCGCGCGGCGTTTTCTTCCGCGCCCTGGTGCTCCGGCGTGTAGTAGCCTTGCAGGTCGGGCCGCAGGTCCATCACGTTGTCATCCAACTCCACCTTGCCGTCCAGGGCCACCCACTGCCCTGCCCCGGTGAACACCAGCGGGTTGATTTCCGCCAGCAGCAGGCCGTCGTCTCGCACGGCGCGGAACAACCGTTCCGCCAGATCGCGGAAGCCCGCCCAGCCCGCCGGGTCTGCCCCCAGCTCGAAGAACGCCGCCCGCAGGTGATGGTCGCGCAGGCCCGCGTCCAGCGGCACCCGCTGCACCAGCGGCTTGCGGGCATCCGCCGTGGCCTCCACCTCCATGCCACCCCGGTGGCTGGTGGTCAGCAGCATTTCGCGCCGCTGGCGCGAAAGCATGAACGACAGGTAACATTCCTTGCGGATGTCCGTGGCCGGTTCCACCCGCACGAAGGGCACGGCGTGGCCCTTGATGGTCATGCCCAGGATGGTCCGCGCGGTGGCGCGCAGCGCATCGGGCGTATCGGCCCGCAGCACCCCGCCCGCCTTGCCGCGCCCGCCTGTAAGCACCTGCGCCTTGACGTACCAGGGGCCGGGAAACGGCGGCGCATACGCGTCCACGTCTTCCGGCCCCAGACAATCCCCGGCGGGGACGGCAATCCCCGCTGCGGCAAACAGCTTCTTGCTCTGGTGTTCGTTCAGGAACATCCGTCCCCCTGCGTGCGGCGTGCGGTGCGCGGGCCGCCAGCTACCGGGGACGCCGCGCGCTCCGGTCCGGCCCGTGTCGCCTCCCCTGCACCCGGAAACATCCCGAAGGACGTTCGATGCATCACCCTTTCAGGGACGGCGCAATCTCAAACAGCCTCGTGTCAGCAAGTGGCCCAAATTAGGATTTTCGTTCGTTGGCGAGGAAAACGAGCCTGCCATGAGGGAGTGCGGCA